>JGI24021J15306_10001312_pt1 | contig 23906 bp, 13 predicted proteins | sample Ectturendosymbi1_FD_15306 | JGI IMG/M metagenome (IMG submission 15306) | reverse complement strand
CGAATTGACCAACCACCGTTTCCTTAACATTCCAGCTTTTGAAAGTGCAGCCTAAGTGTTGAATGCTTTAGTTTCAAAGGTGTGCAATGCGCATTAAGCAGACGGCATCAGCTCTAAAAAAATAAACCTAACATCAACAATTAAAACCTCTCGATTTACTGTACAATCTTTCAAGGAATCTGCCGACGGGTCTGCTCTTATGTTTTTGCGATGATTTAAACTTGCACATATCTGTAGGCTTGATCAAGTTGCGGGTCCCCACAAAGGTGACAAGCAAATCAGTCAAGCTAATTATTTTTATATTTTTATAGGACATTGATTTCACGTAACATTGCGTATCCACAGTACTGAAATCTGATAAATATAAAATATCCTATCATAAATTTCGTTTATTCCATTAAGAAATTAAGTTTCCCTGTCAGTACATTTAATGCCCATACGTACATTTTCGCAATATCTGAAAAACGTTTTCATGAAAATGTGTAGAAAACACTAAGGACCACACAGAATTTATTTAACAATTGAGGAAAATCAAAGCCAAGCGGTCAGAAAACAGTTCTTTTTCTTATGAGAAGTTGTAGCATACAAAGTTTGGTGTTACCTTCAGACAACGATCACATGCAAAATCGACATCATGTGATTTGCGGCTTAGCACATGGAGGTTAATGAATCTGTACATTTCAAACAATTTGGTTAAGCTTAGCCCTACTTAACTGTACTGGCTACTGACTCTGCACATTATGACTATGAAATTATTGTATTCTTGAATGGAAAATACAGTAAAACAGCATACATTTAAAAAATTTGACCAGAGTTAAAAAAAAAGATTTTCAATAAGAACCCCAGATAACACAGAAAAACCCCAGATCTAGTGAAAAAAACAGCAGTGGCAACACTGAACACAACACTAACCGAGATGTTGCAACACTTGCCAGCAAGGTTTGGCTAGACTTGTTGAAATGACTGAGAGGGAAAGAAACAAGTAAAATGCAAACTGAAATACCTTACAAATAACCTGTAATCAAACTTGCTAAAACAACATTGGGCACCATTTTCTAACTTGTCGGGTGCCATTTCAGAATTTTGGGCACCATTTTCTATTTTATTGGGCGCCATTTTATAGCATGTTTGCCACCATTTCATAGCAAAAAAATTTATAGAAAAAAATGTGAAATTTCATTTCACTCGACATTGACTCGAGCTTGCAAACCAATGACTCGAAGCAACTCGACGGTTCTTGTGACTCGATTCTGACTCGACTCAACCAAGTCATGACTCGACCCTGCCTTGACTCGAAAAAATTTTAGATGACTCTGACTTGACTCTGACTCTAAGGCCTTGTGACTCTGACTCGACGGAAATGACTCAGGCACATTACTGCAATCAAGCAGTCGCCCCAGGCTTCAGCAGACCTCTGCACGCCACTGCCATTTCTTGAAAGCTTCTACGATGGCCCATGCTTCTTGCTCTACGCTTACATGTTGACGTTCATTTGTGTTTAGCATTCTAAAGAAAAATGCCACAGGACGATCTTGTTGATTTAATGTAGCGAAAATTGCGTTTTCGGACGCATCTGTTTCTAAGACGAATGAAAGCTTCTCATCAATTACTCCAAGCGCTGCTGAAGATAAATCGTCCTTGAAAACTTTGATAGCTCCAACAGCATTGTCATCAAATGGAATGCTTTTACAGTGACTAGAGCCTAATTTCGTCAGAATAGCGAAGGATCCATTGCACACAGTAGGCTACGCAAATAACGCGACCAACCTCAGCAATTCTTTAGAGTTCCTGAGTACAGGCATGCTTGATATTGTTGTCAAGCGAAATTTCTGACTTCCGAAATTTCTAACTTCACGTCAAGTGCGCAGGCACAGAGTGACACGCCACATATCAAATACGCTTAGAAAACTGATGATTAGGGCTCAGGGCTTAGTGTTTAGGTAATTGTGTCGCGTTAGAGTTAGAAAAAGCAAAATAATTGAGGTCTAAGACTAAGTCCAATGTTTTTCCGTGATTATAATTATTCCCGTACTGTAGCTTGTTGTGGGCATGTGACATCTAACCAAAACGTTTTAATTGACAACACACATCAAAAAAGTAAACGCCAAACTTTGTTTTTTTACTCTGGTAGGCAAAATAACTGACAAACAATCATAGGTCAGAAATTTCACAGAGGTCAAAAATTTCGCTTGACACCGGAACAAGAGTCAAAAATGGTCACTTTTTATTTTCGGCAGTAAGAGGAGTCTGCGTGGTCTTTATACATATATTTTCTTAAGTAAAACATTCCTGAATTTCGTTTGCGTTGATAATAGTCGGAGTCTGAACAAGAAACGGTTTCTCAAATTTAAGTACCCGGATTAAAAAATTTTAGAACAGAAACGGTGTCGGAGTCTGAAAATGTGACCCCCGGGCACCTATGGTTTCTTGTTTTGCTGTGAAATTGTAATGTAGATAAGAATTAATGCAATAATGCAATGCAGTTGTTTTGTTTTATATTTGTGCATGGAACCTTACATTTAATGTAATCAACCTGGAAAGTTGACTAGAACTTTTTTCAGAAGTCCTTTATTTTCAAAGTTTTTCTTTTTTTATATCTATGGTTACCCACTCAACCACAACCGCAGTATGAGATCTTGGTTACACATAGCAACGTACGCTGGGCCGTGATTTTCGCGCAAGTCTGGTGCCATTGCGTGAAGCTCAGCACTTACCCTGCCTTGCATTGCCGCATTGTTGAATATTGTGTTTTGAACGCAATTGAACGCTGTACTCATTGGGAAAAACTCTTCGAAATGGGATTTGTTGTTGGATTTATTTTTTGTTATGTGTTTTAATCTCACCTCTGCATCATAAATCATGCCAGAAGCATTGCACAGCTTGGTTTCAGAGGCTCGAAGAAACAAGTATTCATCCATTCTCAACCTAACTGAAGAAGGTTGGTTATGCTACATGAAAAAATTGTGTTTCTTGCTGTTTGTATGTCTTTTTGTTTTATGGTTTTTCATGGTTTGGGCTAGGTAAAACTAAACGTTGATTGTGTTAGTCTACCTTTTACTTTGTTTCCTAGTGGAATTAGGCATTTTTTCACATGCAAATTTTTCCACAACATTATCCTAGATGTGGCAATTTTGAATTTGCTGTGGTAGTTAAGGCAAATCTGCTCCACACATATAGAAACAGTTATGTGATGTCACGCGCGTTAAATTGTGGCAGTGTCTATTTTGCTTCATGAGGCAAAAGCTCTGCTGAAGATGTTTTGCCTTAAGCTGAACATGATTGATTGAAGTGGTCACATGACAAGTTCAGAATGCATGACCTGCTCAGTTCAGTGTGATGTTACAGCTCAGTCTGATGGACGAGTGTTGTCATGGTTTCAGTGTTGGCAAGCTGTTAGTGGCTTCTTGTCTGCATTGTGTGAACTGCAGGCTAAACTCTAACCCCTAAAACCTAACCTTAATCCTCAACCCTAAACCTTAATCATAAACCATGATCCTAAACCCTAATCCCAATACCCTAACCCATTGTTTCTTTACGTATCGTATTTGTCACATGAACACTTCAATGAAATGTTTTCAACTAAAGGCAAAATATCCCCAGACCAGCTTTTGCCTCATGAGGCAAAATAGACACTACCTTACATTTTTGACAGTCACGTACAATTAAGCTACTTGTTGAAAAAGCCTTTAATTTCATTTGATATTTTTTCTTGCTTGTTTTTGTCTCATAATGTCACTTTCATCTCAAATAAGTATATTAATATTGATGTACTGTTCTGTCCATAACTGTGAAATTAAATACCTCATCATGGCAATTGCGTGTATGTATATAGGCATGCATTGATCTGTAAATATCATTTATTTTATGTGTTTGCTTTCATCAGCTGTATTTTCTTTTCACATAGCAAATGATAGGGCTGAAAGTTGTACTGCAGGATTGGTAGACTAGATGACCTCATGGTCGTTTACTAATCTTTTGTGACAAAGGAACTAGTAAATGTTTATTGCTTGTGTAGAACTTTGCTTTTAAATTATTTTATAGCTTTTGCATTAGCTTATATTCTATGCAATGCTGTATGTTCTATTGACTGTATAAACCATCACTTCATTGCAAAAAAGCAATACACTTACTTTATTTACACAAACCTGATTTCAGAGGTCTCTTTAAATTATTATCCTGTTTTAAAAAACTGATGATAACTGTCCCTGTGGATCATGTTCATGGTGCTAAGAATGTTGAAAAGCAACCATTGTTCTTAATGCATTTTTTACTACACCAAATGTTTTTCAATGTTAATGTTTAAAGCCATTTTATGTCATAGGCTAAGCAGATGCTCTGTCTTGCCTTTTTGCGGTGATTGTTTTTTTAGAAAAAATAAAAACATGAAAAATTTATTTGGATATTAGCTTAGAATTTTTATATTAGAGACTTTGCTTGTGTAGATATATTTTAAGCATTATTTGAAACTGCTGCTTAAAGACTACCTAATGTAAATACAAAATTGGTTTGATTGTATATCGAAAAGAGTGCTTTCCCAGATAAGAATCAGACACTAAGATCTTACAGAGTATGTATTTCACCTATGATGTAGGCATCATCAGCTTTGCAAAGTGCATGAAATATAAAGGCAGTGTCTACAGGTCTGCCTGTGGACCTTCATATTTGAAACCTTATTCATCCACCACTTGTAACTGAATAGTAATACACAAGGTGAGTGCAGTAGGCTTGGCATAGATGTACTAAACGTAAAACATAAACCCTAAAGCTAAACCCTAATTCCTAAAGCTAAGCCCTAAACCTAAAGTTTTAAACCTTAAACCTAAACCCAACTTGCTTCATGTGAGGCGTATCCCTACTCACTACCAAATATAAAATAGAAGTAAATAAAACCCATAAACAGTAAAGCTACCAATTAAGAAAATCTAATTGAAAAATTGCAATCTTATCTGCCCACTTTACAAAGGAAAAGGCACAGTAGGAACAACTAAGCAAAACAAATTACTAACTGTATAGTGACGTAACAAACAAAAATGGTAGTCTAGTAGGCTACAGGATGCGCAAGTGATAGAATGTGCATTTAATTATTTTAAAGATCATGGCTCAAAAACTTAACATACTGTTGAAATGATAATTCAATATATTATGCTTATGTGCTATCCATAGTTTTGTGTTAAAATCCATGTTTTATCTGAGCAAATCTAAAACAAAGCCTTAAATAACTTTGAAGTTTTTTAATTTGCGTTGCTAAGTTATATCTGCAAAATTGACGTTAGACAAATATAAATGTTTTGTTATGAATTAACAAATAAATGGTTTGTTGGGTATTTTTAAGTTTCAGATTATACTAATGATTGAGTACATTAAATACATGACTAAGATAGGAAAATGAATAGAAAAGCACCTGCATTATTTTCAAAATTTGAATCAGAACAAGTCTCTCATGCTTGTGCCATGTGCCAGTATTAATCTATGAAAACAGTTGGTAAAAAGCAAACCATTTAAAATATATTTGTTGTTTCTATATTTCATAACACACCAACATGTGTTTTTTAACTCTTTATTGCAGGCCTGGCCAACGTACGGCTCTTTGCCAAGTTTCATTTCATACGGCTCTTACATAAATGCTATATTTATTTGTGTATAAGTCACAAAATTTTGCACTAATTATTCACCTTGAAAGTCAGGTGGCAACTTATACACAAGATATGACTTATACACACACTGCATGGATGCGTGCTTGGTGGCTTGTGTGAGCACATTTACGAGACACACATGTTGGTTAATGTGTTGTGTGGAAGCTCGATTTGTGGTTTGTGCAAGAACATTCCTGTGACACATGTTCGTGTGTATGTGCATGCACTTGCGTGGATGGATGTAATTGCAAAGAAAGGCAACGTAAAAGGTGAAACGAACATGCTGGAGTGGACATACGCACTGTATAGTGTACATGCGGACAACTTGCCTGGAATTGTAGCATAAAAGCCTTGTGCCATGTCATGCAAGAAAAAGGTATTTCGTGTGATGCTAGATTCAAGCTCAAGGTTGGAGGTTTTGTGGCAATAATTACATAGAACATATGGTGATTTTTAGAGTTTTTGATGGTCATGCATATGGGGTGTTTCAATAAAAAGTGTCAGACAGATTTTGTACCATTTTAACAGTATGCAACTTATCGACAAATAAATATGGTATGTGTATGAATGTCTGAACAGCTTTTTCACGAAATTTCATAAACATACTTCCAGCGTTTCTTACTTCATGAGAGGAAAAACTAAAAACTTACAAAAATGCAAAAACTTCTATGTGTAGTTTCCACTATCAACATGTTTTGTACCCATACTTTTCATTCAATTTTTGTTTAGTCTGTGTCAGATGAAACCAATCGTTGATTAAACCCAGGCTCATGTGAATATTTCACTAATATTTTGTGTGATTAGCATGAGGTCCCACGCAATGTCGATAGTTGACACATGAACCAGTTTCCCGAACCTTAACATCATGTGCTAGTCAACCACACATACTCATGGCTACAGGTGTGCATGACGCAGGGTCAGGATGGGTGACCATCCCCCTCCATCCTGGGGCAAACTACTGGGTTTATATTTTCGGTCATAGACTGAATTTTTGAAATGACCCAAATAAATAAGTCAATTCGGTCATAATGTCTGCAAATATAGACTAGTGAATACTATTACGGTGAGTTTTGATGCTGTTATGGGACAAATGACCGCAATGTCTCAGCGAAAATAGAAATCAAGGTAAGAATTATCAGAGTCAGGATCCTGGCATAAGATCTAACGATATAATTCATAGCATGCAGCTACAAATCAGCCAAATAATGCAGGGTTGGCCAACCCAGTCACATGCGGCTTGTATTTACAATAAATGTAGCTGACCAAAGGTGTGTGTGTATGAGAAAGAGATAGGTAATGTTCATGTGTGCCCATGTGTATAATGTACTTTTTGTGGTAACACTGTAAAGAAATGTTGCTCTTGGTCTCTGACTGGTTGGCTGCCCCTGCTTCATTGCACTGATTTTCATTTTTGGAAAACCTCTTAGTATCAATCAAGGATTTTTATGTGTTTTTGATACTTTCTACTACTCATTATATACCTAGAAAATTTGTTATATTGCAATAATTATTTTTTGTAGATACACTTATGCTTGATGTAAAAAAAATAAACTTACATTGTTATTGTTGACCTATTTCAATTTTTATAAAAGGTAAACACTTAATGTATAATAATGTCATTACTTCAAATGGTAGTTTAGAAATTGTTCAAGCCATACCTACATTTCGACGTTTTGGTATTTCATATTCTATTCTGATATTTTTGAAGGTTCAGCTCAAATCCAACTTTGTGCACCTTTTGGTTACTTGTAGCTAATATTGTATCATTACTTATTTCATTACATATTGTTATTTTTTAAATAGTTTCCTTTAAGTAGAAATGTTGATTGAAACTTATATCAGTAGAGAGCTATTTTTTATTTTAAGACAGCCACTATTTTATGTAATTTTTCAGACATCATCAGTGTATGGGAGAATGTTTCTGACTTCATTGCACTTCAGATGTGTTCTCAAAAAGGAGTGCACATACCTAACCTTGGAACATTTACTTTTGTTAACAAGAAAATGGATGTTGGAAACAACAAGTTTATCTTAATTCAAAGGCCTGTTTTTGCTCTGTCGGAAAAATTTGCTCAAACGCATGCTCTGACTTGCACAAAGCATCACATTACAGGTTGGTTATATTCTTTAAAACTTAATGATCTTTTCAACTTTATATATATATATATATTTTATATACTTTAATTAAAAGCTCTAGGTTTGCTGTAAGCTTTTGAAAAATCAGCCAACTGTGCTCTGTTTTCTTCACTTTGTGCTGATTCAAACTTGCACATGACTGTTTTCAAGTAACTAGTCTCTTCAAAGGCGACACGAATGAATCTATCTGAAATTTTTTTTATAGGAAATCGATTTCATGTAACACTATGCATCCTCGGTCCTGATTTCAGCTTTTAGGACTGAGATCCTGATTTCAGATTTCAGGACTGACGATGCATAGTGTAAATGGAAATCGATTTCCTATAAAAATTTTGCAGATAGATTCTCTTATATCACCTGTTTGGTGGCTAGATAATAACATTATTTAAAGCAGTGTTTCTCAATCAGTAGATAACAACATTCTTTAAAGCAGTGTTTCTCAAAAGCTGCAACCAACTGGTGGTTCATGAAGTTTGTTTAGGAGGGCCAGGAAACATTTCAAAATGTTACAATATTCCAGTATTTAACTAAAATGCTTCTTGAAAATTGTCCAATTTTCTGTTAATTTGATCAAGAAATCTTATTGTATCTAATGAGCAAGGTCAAAGTTTTCCATAAACAGTAAATTGCATGTGTTGTTCATATTTTGTTTCTTCTTCATATTTAGTTGTTTTCCCACAATATCTCATAGTGGGCTGCACAAAAAATTTTCAGTGAAAGTGGGTTGCCATGGTGTAGCTAGACCATGTGATTGCAAGATCTTTGGCTGTGTCATTGCTAAGAAAATAGCTATGTCTCAACCATTTTTGCATGTTTTGAATATTTTTTGTTTAGCTGTGAAATCATCATGTAATTATGAAATAAGACAATACAAGCTGAAAAAGTTTGGGAAGCACTGCTTTAAAGCATTTAGATACATCTGAAAACCCTGACAATATATTTGAAGAGCTTAATAGTTTTTTTCAAATATATTTTTCTATTTTGTTTCACCTTAAGACACTTTTAGTAACACAAGTTTTTCCTGAGATAACACTCGCCAGGGATTTTTTAAGAGATTACAATATTTTTGCCAGTTTGCCATGCAAATTAAGCCCAAACAAGTGCTTCATTTGCTAAATCCACCTTTCTCTTCATAGGTTTCATACACAAATGTACAAACTTTTAAGAGATTACAGATGGTATCCCATGAAAGCTAGATCCATACCTGTACATAGACTGATATCTGCTCTGTAAAAAAACATTATGTAGAGATATGTAGACCAAGAATGCAAGTGTTAATATTTTATGGGTTGGTAAGATTATGGTGGAAGCATGAAAAAACTTATGGCAAAAAATTCATATGTCAGCACATTCACAAAGAGAGCAAAAGGAAGCAAATGTTCTGTTGGGATATTTCAAATTTTGTAGTTGCTTTCAAATGTTATACATTGGTAAAACTAAAGAAAATATAACCAAGCTTTTTTGTAGATATTCTTCTGGTCAAAGTCATACTCACTGTATTTTTTGGAACAAAATTTCAAGCAGAAAATATTCCACCAAGCCATTTTCACTATTTGCTCTGGGGCTTGGACAATGAAATTTAACTATTTTGCTTCCAATCAAAAGGCTATCAGATGTAGTCCAACAGCACCTTAGCTTGTTTTTTGAAAACCACTTGAAATGGGTATTTGAGCAATAATACAGTTACCTATTCCTTGCATAAGAGCATTTTTGTCATGCATGCAATTAAATTGGCAATTCATTTCCTTTAACATTGGTTTGAAAGTCAGCACAATGTTGTACACTATTGCAATTTCGAATTTATGTGCTGGTCCATTAACTTGGAAGTCACTTGTTTCAAACTTTTGGTCCGGGTTTTTGCTTGGTGACACTTTGCTTATTTTGGTCACCAGCAATAAGTGTTAGACCCTTGCTTTGTATAATCAGTAGATTTTTTAATGATATTTACTTGTTTAAATAATGTGTCACTGTCATTCACTTTAAACTACTATTTCAAAAGTTTTGTAATGTTTTTAGCCACTTTGTATAGTCATAAGTATATAAACAACTACACATGTTACTCTTAACATGATTTTTGTGAAACACGTGCAGTGCTTAAATTTTGTGGAACACATGCAGTGCAGCACTAGGCAAAAACTGCATGATCTATTTCCAACTCCAGCTATCACCAATATTTATACACAAAATTACAAACATTTTATGTAGCAAAGTTGAACTAATTTCTACTAGCTGCATAAATTTTCCTGCATTGCATTTTTCTTTCATTATATAATCATAGAAAATGCATTATGCATATAAAACCTTACGTTCAGAGCAGAAGACTTCTGCTTATTTCTAGAGATCGACCGATATGGCTTTTTCGGGGCCGATGCCGATACCGATTATATTGGCCATTCATGGACCCATAAACCGATATTTTAAAAATTTTTAAATGTTGTTTTCTGCTTCATTATCAAAAATATAATGTATTCTATACCTTACCTTTTTTTTAAAAACTTCAAAAATCAAGATTTATGAGCTAAAATTTTCAAATTGTAGCAATTTTAATATTTTGCTATGATTTTTAATTAATCTGATTAATGATGATGTTTTTGTTTTGGTTTTGGCTGCGATGGCTGATGAATGCTCCTTGGTTTGTCTTGTCTGCATGTTCATGAAAACACACCTGCTAGCGTTGTTGAAAGATAACTGTCTTGACTTGCTTTGCTGTGCCTTCTTGAGCAAGTTGTCTGGATGCGTGAGGAATATAACAGCATTTTGCCAACACCTACTGAGGCCAATAAAATCGGCCGTTTTCGCCAATACCGATATATCTGCAAAACCCAAATATTGGCCAATTATATCGGCTAGGCCGATATATCGATATATCTCCACTTATTTCTATTAACTGATTATTCTCTTTACACTTAAGCGTCTTCATTGTGAGGAATTCTGCAAATGACCCCTGGTCTATTGCAGCCTCCCATTTCCCTGGCATTTAATTGATTGTAGTGCATGCTGTGCTATTAAAAGTCGTTTTTATGCTCTGTGCATGTGCAACAGTTGTTGCTCTGGAGAAGTTGTACAATCAGGGGGCCATGGACCCTCTGTTTGTTTATTAACTGGTCTACATGCTTGATATTGTTAGGAAGCCTTTTTCCACAGGGAGTACAAAGCAAGTAAATTGAAACTTTTTTTGAGTATAAACAATTAGGGCCTTTATTTCTTTATGGAAAAACATTACTGAAGAGACGCGTACACCAGTACAATGCATCAACAACTATTTCAATTGGTCACCGTCATACAGGAGCGTTAAATAATTGTGGAAAAATGAAGGTATGTAAAAAGCATGAGACATTTGAAGAGATAGGATGAAAGAGTGTACCTTCATCAAACTTTTTTATCTGATTTCTTCAAATGTCTGATGCCTTTTATAAATCTTCATTTTTCCATAATTATTTAACTCTCCTTTGTGACGGTGACCAAGTGAAATAGTTGTTGATGCGTTGTACCAGTGTTTGATGCGTTGTACCAGTGTTTGATGTGTTGTACCAGTGTTTGATGCGTTGTACCAATGTTTGATGTGTTGTACCAGTATACGCGTCTCATCAGTATTGTTTTTTCATAACAATGAAAACCTTCCGTGTGTTTCGTGGTGCCTCAGGATTTTTTCTTGTTCTTCCTCTATCACCTCCAGTATTCAGACAATGTGTGCAAACCAAGCATATAAAAAGCAAGACATATAACTGGTAAAACGTTACCACCAAAATCCTGCTTTAAAATTCAGAAAAATAATTGGCTGTCAATCTCACGATAAATGCATTGCAAATCATTTGAAACCTAGATCAGAACAATTTGCCTCTGTGTGGCAATGTGCACCCATATCTGATCTATCTTTTACTTTTTTCTTTGTTAGCTGTTTACCTCAATGTTTGATGTTAGAACACCTTCATTTCCCATTACTGGATCCCTGTATTATGATTGGTGAATGATGTCACACTTGCAGCGCTGTTAAAGTGTTTACACCTGTCAGTGCTGATTGTGTGCAAACACCTATTCTGTAATGTGCTATGGTTAATAATTGAAGATGTTTCACAAGTAGTGAAAAAAAGTAACAAAATGCATCAATTCAACATCAGGTAAAATAAGCAAAACAACAACAACAACAACACAAAAACAGTGGCTGCAAAGCATCCCTATGTACAGGGGGTGGGGTGAGCAACTGTAGAGGTAAATGATGGGAGGGAAAGTAAGGGCATCAACACAATATTACAGAAAGTGACAAGCATATAAAATGAAAAATCAACAGGAATTCTGGAAAGATAGCAGGACATTTTTATATTGTTTTGCAAAGGATGAAAAAGATTTCAGGTTTTCAGGAATATTAGACCATATTTTGGAACCAATATACTTTAAAGAAAGCTGACCTGGGGATGTTTTCATTCTGGGTAAATAATATTTTTGCAAAGCAGCAAGTCTTGTTTGACATATGTGGATGAATGCAATCTCAGTAAAGTAGTTATCAAAGTGACTAGGTAATCCACCATTATAAAAGGAGTACATGAATTTGGCAACTGACAATTTAAATAAGTCTGGTTTGTTTAAAATTTTGTGCTTAGAATACAGTTGTTTTGTTTTTGTCATATTCAAGGGTTCTCACAGCTTTATTCTGCAGTCTAATTAAAGGGAGTAAAGTACTCTTATTGGCCCTTCCCCAGCTACGTATTGAATAAGTTAAATAGGAATGGAAAAGAGCAAACTAAACAGATTTGAGAACTGAAATATTGGTATAGTGTTTTGATTTGAACAACATTCCACATGATTTGGAGAGTTGTGTCACCATCTTTTCAATTTGAGGTTTCCAATGAAGTTTATCATCAAGTATAATGCCAAGATATTTTTAAGCTGCTTTGTTTTGATATTAGATGATGACTGATTGAAAATGAAAAAATGATATTGTTATGGTTGTTCATGAGCATGAAATTACTTTTGGAATAATTGATACATAATTTGTTAGCACGAACCCAGGGATCAATTTTTTAAGCTCACGGTTAACTATTTTTTCTAAACTTTTGTGTTTTTTCCCCAAAATATGAAGATGGATATCATCGGCATATAAAACAGTATTAAAGTTTGGGGCTTTCACAATATCATTTGATATGGACCATGAGTGTGCAATATATAAAATGTTATATTTATAGATGGTTGGATATAGTTGTCAAGATTATGGGTAGATCAAAGTAGTACCATACTTATTCGAGTATAAGTCGTATTTTTTTGTGCTAAAAATTCACCCAAAAAGTCAGGTGCGACTTATACAAGAGGTGTGACATGCGCATGTACACTGCTACTGTGCACGTGTTATCTAGACGGCGCTTTGTACATTCATGTGTGTGCATGCATGTGAATGCGTTGACAATCGCAAGAAAAACGCAAATTGCAACTATACAGGAATAATCTATTTGAGGACAGTGAATGCAGTGACTTTGATGGCTTTTGAGTTTTTGTTACACAATTTTGATGAATAAATGTTGTTTAAAATATTTTGTACCGTTTGATCAGGTCAAATATGGAGGTGTGACTTATACATGCATGTGACTTATACTCAAATAAATACGGTATAGTATTTTATGGTATGAAGTTTTTTATTGAATTAGGTTTATGAAATTCTGCTGCCTGCATAAAATGTATGTTTGGTTGTCAGGAGAAACACCAGTGGTTCAGCTCAATTTCACTGTATTGGCCATTGAAAGTTCTTTTGACAGGGATACTGTGGAAATGTGTGTACGAGAAGTTTTGCAAGTATGTAATTTAATGTTCTACATTGAATGCTGAGAACTATGTGCACTGAAATGTATTGTGTAAGCTCCTGATAAGCTTTGCAACATAAGCTGCTTGAATTTTTATTTCAGGATTTTCAAAAGCAACATCCAATAGTTCTAACACACTCTTTAATTCAATAACTTTGGAATATATTTATTGTCATCAAAGTGTAGTGGTTGTAAAATTTTTTTCTGCACAGGAAAATGAATATTGCAAATTTCAAAAAATATTTTGAAGTTTTTTAGTTCAAATTATTGCCAGTATATTGGAATGTATAAGAAACCGGTTAAATAGCGTTGAGGTACATGGTAAAATAAAGAACAAGTGTAAAATAGCGAACCAATAATGTGTAAATCTGTGTGGTGGGAGTTGGCAAATCTATAGGCACAAAGGTGATCAATAAGATGACAAACTCAAAGTCCGGTAACGGATAAGCTTCACTCAGGAAAATTTTTTTTTCACGGTGTTAAAAGATACGTTGAGAAATGATGAACTATAACAAATAAAACAGATTTGCCAACTCTCACCACACAGTTTTACACATTATTGGTTCGGTTTGAAAAAATGGGGTATGTTTCTGAAATTGGAGTACCACACTTTTGTGGAGCAAAGATGAATTCCTAAGAACTGTAATAAATATGTGGTTAATTAGGTGTGGAATCATAAGAGGAAGGGTTTTGACTCTACATGATACAAAAGGCCAGTTTTAGCATGTATTGTATCAGGACCTTGTTTAAACGATGCGGCTAGATTATTTTCAAAAAGTATGCAGATTTCAAGAAAAAACTTTTTTACTGAGAAGCATATGCAAAAGTTCTGGGTAGCTTTTTTGGTTTTTATACAAGCTTTCATTGAGCTGATCCTATGATTTTTTGTAGTACAATTCCACTTTATTACTGTTGTTTGAATAAACAAAATAGAAGCATTGAGTTTTTCTTGAGTTGTGTGATTTGTTTCTTGTGTTTTGTTAACTTTAAATCGTTAATGCAAGTTTGAAAAATTTGTCTTAGATTTGTTTCATGTCTTTGTATTGCAATAAACCGAAAGGTAGGTGGTGATGGTAAATAGTGGTCATTGGCAACTTTGAAATTGAAAAATGGCAAATAAAAAATTTTTGTCAATGGCAAATCAAACTTTTTGTGATTGTTGCACTGGTAGAAGTATCAGTAACTTGGTAAGAATGTTCTGAAATAATTTCAGGCATTGTCAAGAGTAGTGGCCAGTCAGCAAAACCTGGAAGTTTTGTTTCGAGGCGTTGGTGTTCTTATGATAAAAGATGGCAAACTGAAAATGAAATTTTTCAAAGATTTTTTAAATTCTATGGATGGATCTGGAAACTTAGTGAAGGTTCTGGAAAATGTAAGTTTTCTTATTTTTTTAATAAATCAATTTGTTCAGAAAAAGTTTACTTATGGAAAGTAAAACAGGAAATGTTTTGAATTCAGTTTGATCTTTGCAACAACTTGCACTTGGTTTCTTTGCTGCCATTGTGAAATGCTGCGAAGATCTTCCAAACGCCTTCATGGAACTCTTTCTTTAAAATTATTACTTCAGTGTTGGATTTTACATGTTTCTTTGCAACTGCAGTTCATCACACATGATTGAACCACTGTGAAATTCATCACATGGTCTTCAGTCCCTGTTTTATTCTTCGCTGAGACATTTCAGTCATTTTTCCCATAATAGTATTAAAACATGTCGTAACAGTATTCTTTTTGGACAATATGACCAAATTGACTTGATGTTTTTCAGTTATTGAAAAAAAATTTGGTCAATGACTGAAAAACAACCCAGTTCAGTCCTATCTCAAACTGTGGAGAAAACTGTGTCAATCTTCTGAAATAATACCAAGCATGTAGCTAATACAGCTGAGAGTGTTGTGTATGAAACTGGTTCGAGTATGCATGAATGCAATAACTTTACCTCCACATAGCTCAACCATTTTGACTACACACAACTCAATAACAACTTTTGGTTCCGATATTATAATAAATAAGGTTATTTTCAGAGATAAAAAAACAAACTATTCATGTTAGTTTTTTGAGATGCTCAGGCTTGTTTTCAACCCAGTCTTCATGGAATGAACCAAAAGCAAACACAAGGAATTGTAACATTGAAGTTTTCCAGCAAGTAGTTTCGGATATTTTTCACAAATTACTGTGTATGTTACTGAGAGAGGTCAACGAGTTATTTGTGACTTAGGTAAAAAAGACATTAACTCATGAATTTTACAAAGATTACACTGCCAGCAAAAGAGGGCTAGAAACTTATAAATGAGCTCAAACATAAGACTGTCGGCGAAAGATGCTCAGTAAATAGGTTGCTACTCACTCAATAATATTTGAAACAGCCAGTTCATGAAGATGAAAATATACGTATCTAGTAGCTATTTTATAACTTTGTATATATACATGAGGTATAAGCTAAAAAGGACGGAAAGATTTTTTTGGTTGCAGTTCTGCAGTCATATTAAGACAGTTTCTTTATATATGTAGTGGCAGTGGTTGCAAAACTCTAAGATTTACTGAGATCATGAAAAGTTTGTTTGAAACATTTAAACAAGGCCACTATCTGTACACCTATTTTCAGAGGATAACCTATGCGAACGCACAGATTATATCTTGATCCTCACGAAAAACAAGCTGTGACACTGTTCACTAGCAGTGGGAGCAAGTGGCCTGAGCCCCCTAATTCACAATCAATACCTCCAAACCCAAGCTCTAGTTTCCCCATGCAGTCAATTTCCAATTCGTTGTATACTACTACGAAGTCATCCAAACAAGCTTAAGGCCACCCCCAATGTTGTTGATCTGCTTCTATCCAGTCAGGCCAGCAAACACAAGTGAGAATCAGCCTACAGCCAATTTAAAACGACGAATCTTCGCCAACACCACAGTCACCAGAAAATCGCCTTTCTGCTCAAATTGTGTGATGCAAGCGGAATGATCTAGCTAATAAGCTACGCATTTTGCTGTCAGTTGCAAATTTCGCTAACCATGCCGTCTTTTTGTGGCCAACTTGAATTGTCTGCACAAGGTTTGCACTTGCAACAACAGGATCAAAGCCACCCAGCCATCAGTCACTGTTGCCAGGCGTGTAGCCAGGTGGGGGTGAAAGGCGCCATAATTCCCCCAATTTTGGACTGCAAATATGCAAATATTCAAATGTTGAGCAGAAATTGTCATGACCGCATCAAACCAAGTATTCATTCCAAACTGTTGGCAAAAGATTGCCTTTTCTCCGTAGGTAATGTTTGGAAATATTTAGCATTATATGTAAATAAATCGCTTCAGTAAATCACTTTCGTTTAAAATGCTTGTGCACAAATGCAACTTTTTACTGCAACTTTTGTTAAAAATAAATGCATATTTCTCACGATTTTATTGCAATAAAAACTTGCCCTAGTTGTGAGTTTTTAGTAGTTTTCGGACAGCTGCGGGTTTAAGACCGAAAAAGTGCGGTGTGGGTGCGGGTTGGAAGTGGGCAAGATTTCTCAAATTCCTGCAGGGGCGGGCGGGAGCGGACAAAAAGTTTGAACCCGCGCAAGACTGTGAAGCCTACATTGAACCTTTCTATTTATGAAAGTGTCTTTGCCTGTTTGCCAAAAGTGAATGTCGTATTCAAATAATTCAGCATATTTGAACGGACACTTGCCTTTTTGCGAATATCAGTTAAAAGTATCAGACATAGGAAGGAAAATGATGTTGACACCCTAAAGCTCCACCACGACACCCTTTTAAAAACCTTAAAAAAACACTGGGTGCGAGAATAAGTGAACTGTGACTTGTCACCAGCGCAGTATCCACTCCCACGGAGCAAGCGAGCGGAGATGGGCGCTGCAGACCACTCGCGATAAGTTTAGACGCAGGATTCAAACCTGTGGTTAGAAAAAATCTTTAAGTCCACCAGATGTTGGTCGCTTGGAAATGCGGTATATATAAGCGGTTTTAACATATAATTTCTTTGTTTCAAAATTGAATGTAAGCAGCTTATATTTATCGTGCTCTGGTGGCCGTGCGCCTGTTTAAATAGGCTGCGTCGAAGAGTATTTGTGAATATCCTTTCAGCATTTCTCATGTTAAATAACAGTGTGTGAGGATGATTTGCTTCATACACAGGAAGTGTTTGGTGTCAGTCCAGCACATCAGGAGGAGTCAGATAAGAGAAAGGCAGGGAAGATGTTTTACAAAAGACGAAAGGTAGAGTGACTTGCAGTTACTTGTTGATGTCCTCTGCGAGATATTCTGCAAATGTCAGAAACAGAAAGCAGATGAAGTGATGATGGCGATTTGATTTGAGCATTAGTATAATTTTGTTTCTAAAGGTTTGCGAAGCACTAGATCAGAAAGTCGTCAGTTCGCACATCTTAGATGCTTTAATTTTTGAATGATTCTGCGATGAAAGTAAAAATTAATGAAATCAAGTTAGCCATCATAAGCAGATTAATTTGTCTCAACATAAATAACGTCCAACTGCCCGTTTTGCATCGGGTGAAAAATAAAAAAAAACTGAGCAAACAAATGTATCGTGTGTAACGACGTAACAAAGAAATAAACATCAGGTTCTTTGAACATGAGAAAACTTCTTTCGATATTTACAAAGATTGCCAAAAAATTAAATTGCTAAGGTTTGCGCTTAAAGTTCAAAATATTTGAAAATACGTGAAGTACCCAAGATCGGCAAAAAGAACAGTTGTTTTATGTAAGAATGTTTATTTCACTAACATTGAAAATATATACAATATATATATTTCTTAAACTATTCAACAAGTTGAAGAGAAAAACATTTCGTTTTTTTCAACTCTTTACTTTTCGCATTACCGGCAGAGCTGCGAAAAATTTCATTCAAATTTTTTAAAATTTATTTAAAATAAACACTTATACAATCAGGTGCTTCGAGCACTTCCGCTAAACATTGCGTCATCATTGTCCACTTGATGAAGCCTTGATTTTCTCAGAAGCTCAATAACGTTTCGATATTAGCTCTGCTGTGGAACCATCCGTCCATGTTGTCACGATCGCATTTTGTAAAGCGTTTATTCACTTCACTTTGCAGCGACCTGGAACGGCTGACTCAGTGATGTCGACTCAAACAACGCTCAGCGCTCAGCGCCGCCCAGGGACGACGACCATCACTTTGCCCAAGTGAGAATGTTTTATATTCCAGCAAAAACTTGGTGTTTTGACATCAAAAACATTTTCAAATAACTTGCAAGGAATAAAGACGCGCGACTGTCGAACTGAAAAAATGAAGTGTTTTTGTTTTTTGCGAGGACGACAACGCAGGTTCTCGCCATTCCAAGATCATGCTTGATCGACTTTTATCAAAACCTATGACGCGGAACCACGCAAACACATCAGGACAATTGAAATATTTTTTCTTTAGTTGTTTTTTTGTATAAGTCTCGCCATGTATTCAACCCTTTTAGTCATATATCCGAGGCTTTTGTCAATCTGGAAATTGTACCTGTGTTTTTGATAACTTGCTGAATAATAACATTTTACGCTGCCTTTGCTTAAACTTCCACTGAACCTTCCAGCGTTTACCATCATCTTTCGCGTTAATTTCATCGCAAATCTTCTCGTCAAATTCACTCGTTGTCTTTTTTCATTACTGTTGTTCTACGTCACATTGTCCACTGTTACTGTCGTTGTACGCCACATGTTTGCTATTTGTAAATGATACTTAAAAGTTCTCCCTTGAGGAAGTTTATTTGAATTAGTGGGTGAAAGGTCGGCATACACACAAATAAGTTAATAAAGAATGAATTTTACCGATCACCAAAATAAAACCTATAATTTGCAATATTTAGGCCTGGTGGCAACTGCTAAAGTTTTTCCAAGTAGCGGGAAGAACAACACATTTCTTTTGTTTTAGTTTCACTATATTTTTAGCAAGTTTAATTCTTCCCCAGTGCAAGCGTTGCTGCACAACACGCTCAGCAATGTCAAGAAAATTATCTGCTCCAGCTGCTGCTGTTTTGTAGCATTTTGTTTCGTAAACTGTATGACTGCATTAATTATGACATTATTGCACAAAGGTCAAGTCACTAAAATACAGGGTGTTGCAAAAAAATTGCTATAATTTGAGATGTCTGAGCAACGACAAACTCCAGGTGTTCAAAATAATATGCTTAATTTTGAGTAGAAAAAAAATTTTCCGTGAAAACTTAGAATAAGGAATTCAAACGAATGTGGAATCCTTAAACGATTTCTCAAGTTTTCATAATTAGTTATAATAAGTTATAATTAGTTATACAAATTGCATTGATTTTCTGGGGCTTCACACAGATGCTTCCTGAACTTTCCCGACTGTCCCTTTCGACACCGGTGTTCGTCCCATCCTTTGGCCCTGCAAAACCTTCCTGCACAACCTTCCTCTTTGAAATTTTTGTGTTATTTCCAAATCTTTACTGCAGCTGGCACGTTTTATTGAATTGTCTGACACATGCGTCCTCATCTGCGTTCTAACAAACTCAAACACACAAAACACCTTTTATATGGAAGTGGATCCCATTTATATACCTGACAAGATAGCACATGAAACACAAAACACAACATATCCAGTTGTTTCTACACGTGCTGTTAAAAATTGAGGTCATTTTCAAACAGTTGCTGGAGTTCAATAATTGCATAATGATAAAATTTTTGTGAAGCATCCTCCTTCACTATTTGGTTTCAAAATTTCTCGGGACATTTCATTTTTGAACAGTTTTTTAAAAATTGTTTTATGTTCTGCTTAACCAATTCATTGAATGTTTGACTATGTTAGAACATTGTTGAGCAGAAAGTTGCAAATTCACAAGCGAGTTGCCAAGTATTTTTTATTCTAAAAATTAGTTTTCTTATAAAAAACTTGCTTTTCATTTTTTTATTCGCAGCAACGTGGAAGAGAATTTAACTGATTTTTATAAATTTGACTGTTGCGAAAACTGGTCACGCATTTGGATTTTGAATTATTTTTGCCATTTTTAGATTAAATGCGTCGGGCAGCCATCTTCCTCCTCTCCCTGAACACTCAGCTGAAGACGACGATGCTGGTACGTCACCATTTTTGGCGAAGTTTATTGTGATGATAATAATGAACGGTGCGATGATGCTTTGTTTTAAAGAAATGTCATGTGAGTTCATGTCTAACCTTTCAAACCGAAAAATGTTCATCAACTGGTATCAACTTTTATACGCGTTAGTGCCACAGTAGTTGAGACCAGGGCTGCGGAGTCGTCGCAAAATGCTGCAGCTCAGGCTCCGGAGCTTTCTTTTCATGAACATGGCTCCAGCTCCGGCTTCTGTTCATTTTTACACATTCATATTTTCAATTGTCTTGGTGTACTTCATGTTGAATGAAAAATGAAATATATCAAATGCACAAAACTAAAAGAATATACCAACTTATTTGAGCAGGTTGACTGATATTTTTTAACAAGTAGCACTCTTATCATGAGGGAAAATCATCGAAAAAAAAAACAATCACAGGTTCAGACGATTCACAGAACAGTTACTGGCAGAAACGTAACTCAAGATAACGGTAATATAAACAATTTTTGGAAAGGCAGTTACTGGCTTTGCTGTCAATGCCTGAGGACCTTTTGTTATTTCTTACGAACAGAATCAAGAAAATGGCTGTTTAGAAAACTACATTTGTAACCGAGCATTTAAACACAAACATGTCCCAATTGACCAAGTGTTTTGTACTCATTGCATGCTTTGCCTGTTGCAGTCTTGACGATTCGAGCTGACAGGGCTGCCCGGGCAAACCATGCAAAGAGCGCAAAACACACAGTGGGCTGCTTCCCTCATCTTCACTTTATTTATTTCGTCACTAATAGCAACAGCAGATCAAACGCGTCTCGCTCTCTGCTGCCACTGCCGGCCACAGTGAGTGTCACTGACAAGACTTGTATCACCCTTGTTACTGCTAGTGTCTTGTCCTCCCTCATCTCCAATACGTTTTCCGGCAGCTCCTCCCCCACGGATGTCCCCACTGGCATTAACTACTGACATCTCCATCCTTGTCCAACCAATCTCAACCTGCGCACAGTTGTAGACGGCGGAGCAAGGGGGTCGAAGGGTCCGGTCCCCCCTATTTTTCAAGGCTGGGTCCGAGATTCAAAGGACATCCCCACAATATTCCTGCATTTGTTAGTTTTTCGCTATGAAGAAGATTTTCATGAGTGACTGTCCTTGCCGATAAGACAAGCTTATTTCATCTCTATCTTGTGTCGATACAATGTACACGCGATGTTCTGTCTTCCACTAAGTACTTGATACACATCATTTCTGTCACAAATTAATGAAGCGTCGGTTTGCAGAGATGAAGCTCGAATTAAAAACTGGATTGCTACGCGGTTTCAAATACATATTACTCACATAAGAGGTTGGCACCCATAGTATAAGAATACAAAGTTATGCAAATGGATGCAACGAGAACAGTGCGTTGAATTTTGCTCATCGTGTTTCTTCGCACATTTGCTCATCGTGAAAGAATTGTATCTGCATTAATCGCAAGTTATGGATGACCCACCGTTGGTTTGAAGATGAACAGTTATGTGATTTCTAATATCTTTGGTCTGATTGGCTGGAGCCCATATTACTTTCATACCCCGAGCTTTAGATGAATCGCAAGGTATTCCCAAACGTAGATTGTATCCATTCACTATCCTCATACAATTTAAGCTTTTCATCTGATTCAACGCAGTTTCCGTGACTTTGCTGTTGTTCCAGAATTTCCGAATGTTCAGTTCAGTTTTGCTTGTACTTTGCTTTTGTACTCCTTCCTGGAGTGTCGCGAGTGGTCTGCAGCGTCCATCTCCACTTACTTGCGTCGTGGGCCACGCGGCTGCTTTCGCAGTGAATGTTGCACTGGTGACGAGACAATGCCAGCACCGCGCGTCATCTGTTCCCTTGCACCCTCCCATTAACACCGAGCACGAGGCTGGACAGGAGGCATGTGCCGTCTTTCAAGTCTTCGGTATGACCCGGCCGGGAATCGAACCCAACCTACCAACTTTGGTGGCGCGCTTAACCAACTGTAATGCGCCGAGTGGTTGCGGTACATAATTCGTCATATAGCATCTTGCTTTAGACCAGTGGTCTCAAACTCAAATTGCCCTGGGGGGCAAACGAGGACTTATAAAGTAACCCGAGGGCCGCATTATGACGCTGACGCAACAATGGCGGTAACTAAACCATACCAGAAACATCTTTTACGTCTTATTTCCTGCGAAAGGCATCCGTGGATTATATGCAAATCGTTTCTAGCTGTCTCTACGTTCGTTTGAAAGGAACTTGTTCACTCGCTGCCCGAGCACTTTTAAACACCGATGAATGAACTAATAACCTTAATGTTAATTAATTATTTGAAAAATCCCAAGAAGCATCGTAGGCCGCACAAAACGCCCTCGCGGGCCACGGGCCGTGCGTTTGAGACCCTGCTTTATGCTCAGTTGTAATAATACCAACAGTGCTTGTGACATTCTCCCGTTCTGTGATGACTTTGTGCAGAAATGCAACAATAATTGTGGCAAAGTCAAGGGAAAGCTTTATTTTCCTAAAACAGAGATTTTTACCTCACACCCACGTTCTACTTTTGTTAAAACTTTTTTTGTGCATATTGCTGAACGTGACCTTCCCCGCAGTGTGTTGGGTGCAGTTTATTGGAAACACTGCAGGAACGCCATAGTTTTCAACAGAGGATCGAGTATTGTTCGCTGCGCAACGTGTTTTGTTGCATTTCACTCATTAAATTGTTTTTTTCACTGTAAAGCAAAATGGTTGTTCTTTGAAAATTAATAACATTCTTCGTTTAAACAAATTGAGATTTTTTACAGAGAACTATGGTTTAGTTGGAGCTTGCGTTTTTGACGAGATGTCGGTCATTAGGTCACAATGAGGGTATTTGAGTCACAATGAGGGTATTTGAGTCACAATGAGGGTATTTGAGTCACAATGAGGGTATTTGAGTCACAATGAGGGTATTTGAGTTTTCGCATTTCAAAATTTTTATAAAATGTGCAAAAGCAGTTTTCCACACTTGAATAATCACCGATGATGTTGCACAATCAATCATCCATGATGCAGGTCGCAGGCCCAGATATAGGGCCTCGTACCCCCCACTCAAGCAGTAACGTTTGAAGTTATTGCCGCTTATGGGAAAATCCGCTTGGTGTGAATGAAGCAAACTTATTAGTCAAAGATCATTGCATGATTGACTGAGAAATCCTCAACTCTGTCGTAGCTTCTGCGGCGATTGCAGTGATTCGTGAGAGGATTGCCCGCTACACATTGTTGTTAACAGACAAAATCTCCCTCCCCCCCACCCGACCAAGCACGCGCG
>JGI24021J15306_10001309_pt1 | contig 23922 bp, 19 predicted proteins | sample Ectturendosymbi1_FD_15306 | JGI IMG/M metagenome (IMG submission 15306) | reverse complement strand
GCCTGCTAAGTGCTTCTTTGAGCCTACTAAGTGCTTCTTTGAGCCTGCTAAGTGCTTCTTTGAGCCTGCTAAGTGCTTCTTTGAGCCTGCTAAGTGCTTCTTTGAGCCTACTAAGTGCTTCACAGTACATTTTCAATGGCTGCGCAAAAAATGATTTTGAATCTCTCATCCCTCAAATCTTGCCACCATCAGAAAAAGGGCGTTGTCCTAACGTAACATTTATCACTAAAATTTTGCAAAGGTGTTGCAAAAAAATGAAATGGCAAATGTGTTGTTACAAAGGAAAACTTTTCAAGGGTAGTAAAGTCAAAAGACCAAACTAATTGTTTACGACCAACGCGCATTGTTTCCGTCCCAAACCTGCTCATGTCACCGTGTGTCTGAAATCCACTAAAAACTCACGCAGTGTGTTCCATCGCTAGCGGCAATTTATTCTGTGGTTTATATCAAAGCCAATAGAAGTCTTGAAAACTCTATAAGGAAAAATGTAAAACCTTGTCAAACTTCAGCGCTTCTTTTACAGAGCACTGTTGAAAAAGTGTATGTCGTTCACTGAGGAACTCTTTTAAATTTGCACTTCGGTTAGTTACACCATGATCATCGATAAGAAACAATCGTTCATTAGCAGCGCTGCTTGACATCACGCAGAGTGTATTTCCTGCAAGATGACTGAAACCTAAAAACTCTTTTCTGTGGTTTCACCACCATTAGCAAATGTCTCTGGAGCAGCTATATCAAACCCGCAGCTCGCATGCTGTCCACTAAGCTTACCATTGTTGTGTATGTACAATACGCCTGACTTTTTTTTTACAATCTCAAATTCGACATTTTCGATGCAATGGTGTTTAGTGCCTGTTTATCATGTGCATGTACTACGCACTGGTAGATTTCCACGTGCCCAGTGACACCTCGGTGCAAAACTGATTTCTAGTTTTCTGATTTTACTCATGTCTTCCTCTGCACTAAACTGATTTCTAAGTACCCTTGTTCTTCCAATATTACTAAATATCCTATGGCATAGCAGTTTGGGTGTGATTAAAGGTACCATACAGTCGTTACCCATGCAGTTAGTGTTCAAATGCTCTCAGTAGCTTTCTACACAAACGTGCAAGACCGGGAGATCCTACCAAATAAAGTGGGGGACCATAGAGGACAAAGATGGAAGAAAACCTTTATAGACAGTGTATCGACCTTGTTAATGCCGGATGTAGGCGTGTGCGTTGTGTGCGGCAACCAGCGCGCCTCCACAAATATGGGCCTCCACATAAATGCCTGGTTTAAACTTTAGCTTTTTTACCTTCGAACTTGAGCGATAAATTTTCAAACTGCTAAGTCTGTAAAGCGAATACCTGATTTTATTACTATGTTTTGCTTTCGAAAGCTCCGTCTAGTGTGGGGCTTGTTTGAAACTACCTTTGCAGCAGAATTACCAGCAGGTGTCGCGACCGCTTCATTTGTGAGTAGAGTAGCGGCGGTACTTGTTTATGTGGTTGTAAAAATTATTGTAGCATAATACCGGAACGGAAAATGAGAGTTTAGTGCTCTAAGCTTATGTAGCAATGACAAAGACAGAAAATGGAAACATTACAGTAGTTTTTAGCGATGCGGTGCCTCAATGTTAGGGTATTATCACTGCTTAGGTTAAAGGCAAAGTTTGTTGTAGTCTGCGCATAGTACTGATAGTTAGGATTTGCTCTGCCCGTATTCCTTGAATGATCAGTCACCAAGTCAATGGCAATGACATATCAAGAGCTGTGGGGGGCAACGACTCGATAACCTTCCGTTTTTTTTCGGTGCCCTGGCGTTTTTGCAATTGCTATGGTTTCTTTCACATCTTTGAAATTCTTATTTTTTGCCAAATAAACTCAACTATGATGTCACGAGACATAATAAATGTTTATCATTTTAGGCTGTGTCAAGTGAAATCTATACTTTATGAAACTATGCCAACGCCAAAGCCCGTTAATGTTCAGGTGTCCTTTAAACATTTGACGATTCCGTCTCAGTGGGTGTTTTATTTTCAGTTATCTTGTAAGTTCAAAGTCTAAAGGGTATTCATATGGAACAAGAAGCCTCCACACGGCTTTGCGCACACGGCCGTCCAAACATCAAAATCAACCCAGAACTGGTCCTAGTTCCCAGGATGCTCAGAATGCACAGAGTACGCGGAGTTGTAGTCCGGCTGCACAAAGCAGCTGTAGCTTCATCTGCTGCTCGGGCATACGGACGGGGGGAACAGATGTTGATATACGGATTGGTAATGAAGACATAGTTCTATTTGAGTTTTATCGTTCTGTGGTCTCAATACGAGAATTTTAAAAATCGCAAAGCTATCAGTTTTTAAATAGGTCTTTGTTCTGATTCTCACCTGTGATTATGAATCTTGGATAATGAATGAAAGAATGCTATTTAAAGTATAAGAGGCAGAAATGGGATATTTGCGAAGAGTTCACTCTGCGACGCTTTGCAATAAAATGCGCAGCTATAAAAATCGCAAAGCCCTGAATCTCCAGTCACTTCATCTCCGAATCGAGAAAGTCCAGCTCGGTTGGTTCGGATTTGTGTTCAGAATGTTCCAGGAAAAATTGGCGAGGCAAGTCCCGATGGCTAAACCAACGCGAAAGCGGTCAAAAGTTGAAACGTTGTTTCTAGTTGACGATTCAACACTGTTCACTACCTTTCTTCATTCAGGGCCTGTGATGTGTCCACGTCAGGACTAGGAATAGCAAGAGCTGATGACAGGAAACTTGATGCTGTACACATTTTTGAAAGGGTCTGTGCACACACCGCTGAGCGCCTTTAGGTACCCAGAATTGGTAGGGAGGGGCATAACGCACATTTTTGCAATTCCAACTTGGAGGGCGCACGCACATTTTTGCAACTCCAACTTGGAGGGCAACGCAAGTACAGTATAGTTAATTTTTTTATCGCAATAACCCAACTTCCTTAAATAGCTTTGTTTTTTTTCTGTGGGAAATTTTCACCCAATCGTGAGATCAAAGTTTTGGATAGTGCGACCCTTGTAGTTATGCAGGAAAAGCAAATTACTTGCTTTAAGGGAAATGATGTTCTCAAAGCAAGAATGATACAAATTAACAAACGAAATTAAACAGTACTTGTGCAAAATTGCATCAAGCGGCAAGTTTTTAGATGTAATGCAAGAGACACATAAAAACACACTGGCAGTAATTCTTAAACGAAATTTCGTCTTAATCAAACTTCGATCCTAGGGTCAACGCTTTGATTTTCAGATCGTTATTCGTTATCTACATCAATAATTAAGCGATTTTCCGCAGATTCCATTGATCCGATTGAGCTGCTTGGACCAACTCCAAGCATTGTTGTACCTGTATCCTTCACCAAAGGATTTATCGATTATAGCAATCCAAACGTAACTTCAGGCTTTCTTCAGTTACGAGCATTCGACAAAAATGGAGCATCTTACGCGATGTGTCCTGGAGTGAGGTAGATTTGTTATTTATTCGCTTTGCATATCTTATGCGTGTGACACACATCATGTTACTTGAGCATCCACGCCTCGCAGTGTTTAATGCACAAACATGGAAATAACAAGTTTTTTGCTAGATGCGGGTTGAGGAAACATACATGCAACGGTAGACGTAACTCAGTTTTCAGGATCACCTTAAAAGTATTTAAAATTAAAAACAGCGTTTCCTAAACATATTTTCTTTGATAGGTTGACCTAGTACGCGCACTAAACTTTACAACCTTTGAACTGCAATTATCTACTTTATTATATAAGTCTGGGAGCTTTCAATTTACAGCAGTCCACTGAATCAGGTCGAAAACCGATTGAAATTACTAAAAAGATGTCCAGAGGAAATCGTTTTCTTGAGAAGAATTCACTGCTTGATATTTCGCGAAAAAGCGTACAGCTATGAAGTTCGTCAAACTATGTATGTTGAACCACTCTCCTCCGGATAGAGAGATCTCAGTAACGATGCTTCGGCAATGTTACCAGAATATCCCCGGAAATATTGACAAAAGAAGCCGTGTTGGCTAGACCCACGGGAAAGCGGCCCAAAGGTCAATCTGGTCCAGGTGGCGCGATTACATCTCCGACCCTTCCTGGACTGTCTTGGTGTGGAATCAGCAGAACTTTCTGAAATCGTTGAAAATCATGAGTGTTTCGATTTCTCCTAGGGCTGCTGCCTCCGCGACCCTTCATAAGCAGAAAAACGAGAATAAAAATGAATGAAATATCAAAGCATGATGACGTAAATGGCTAAACACTGCGCCCTTTTTCAGGTTAATAGGAGATGCTGATCCTTCCTTCTACTGCATCGGATCTGGAAATACAAAATCGTATGATTCCAATGGATGTGGAGATTTTGCAGGTAGAAAAACAGAAAAAACATTTTGTCTCTTTATACACCTTGCTTAAGACTTTTGTAAAATTTTTATGCTTGTTTTTAGCTACACACAAGAAACAACAGTTGCTTTGTTTTGCTTTTTTGCTTAGCGTGGGGCCAGTTACCTGAACATTACGAAGTCAACCGCTCACCAGCCGGAAGTCCTCGTTTCACCAACGACATGGATTCAACTATTTTAATTTTTATTCGATAAAGTTGTCGACTGAAATCGCAATCAAGCAGCAGGACATAGCTTGCAACAGTATATGTACTAGCTGACATTTGTCAATATGCTACAACGTGTTGTTCATTCAGAGCGTGGCAACCAATGTATATACTGTACCCTTTGTGATATATTTCAAACCTGAGTGGTCACTGGTATCTGGAGCATCTTCAATTACCCCCAACTTGCTCGTATCCTTCAGTTCACACATAATTGTATCACAAACTCTTAGCCCTTTTATGATACACTGCAAAACATTTTGTTGACATTTGTTCGTATTTAATCAAACAAGGAACGCAGACAAATTGTGCCTTATCATGAGCAAGCAGAAGGGTAGATATATGCTTTATCTAACACCTTTTGCAAAGGTTTTCAAGGAAATTTGGGTGTTTCACAGTTCAGGAAAATCATGTAATTTCATCGATTTTTTTAAAAGTCAAAAAACTATTTCTGCACTTTTACTTATGCGCGTCTTTTGCTCCTAGCATCACCTCTTTACGTCGCGCACAGCATATCAGGATAGAATGAAAGCTTATTTGAAGAAGGAAGGTATTTGTGACGTCCCATTCCTATACGACATGATGTATATTTTAGGTTTTACCAGTTTAGATCTCAAGGCTAATTTCGTTTTCCATGATCTCTCCCTTCCTAATTGGCGTAGTTTCCTTATACAAATGCTTCCCTTTAATTACATTTGTTATCAACGTATGTGATTCCTTTTATTTGCTTGTGTTATTGCCCGAACTGTTACTGGTTCATCGAATGCGGTTATCAGTTGGTAGAAACCTTGCACGATGGTAGTTTGCAGTTGTAGTGCTATCCATTGCGTGATGTTTTACTCAGTAGCATTGTTAGTTATGATCGCAACTTTACTTTCCTCTATTTTCCAGATGCGTAGCGTAATAGCATTTTGACATAAAGTCACTTTGACTCTCTTACCTGTAATACATCAATTTGCATATGCATATTCATTTCAGCCGCACATGGGTTCCTTAAGGCAGTGGTTCTCAATATTATTGTGATCACGTTCCACCTGGCGTTTTTTAATGTCGGATTGTACCGCCTGGTTTCAGAGAATGTAATTAGTCAAAAGTACCTGAGATTAATAGACCACGAAAACGAATTCAAAAATTGTGTTGTGTTAAACACAATTTAACACGAGTTTTGCAAGCGGTTCTTCTGCACAAGATGGTCTATTTGGGGAATAACCTCACTCACAGCGCAACGAAATTATGTCCAGGCGAGGCAAAACGGTTACGGACCTTGGACTTAATGGCCATCATGTTAGAGAACCCCTGCGCATACTCCAATGTTGAGGGGGAAACCAGTAGGTGAGGAGCAGCGTTAATGGTCAGCGTCTTGTATGTGGAGGCCATCTGCAGCCAAAAATTTACGAAAAGCATTCTGTTTGCATAGTTTTTGTTATCTAGTCAGCTTTAACGTCAGTAATCTCCCTATGCTTCCCCATTCCTGCAGGTAGAAGAGCAGTATCGATTGATAATGGACTGAAAATGTAGTCGCAACAAATTACAATACATCCAGAAAATAATACATCAACTATGTTTATAGTAGTGTTAGGTGACGAACAATTTATTGAACTAATCTATGAGTTGGCTTCCTTTGGATGGTGGTAGGAAGTTCGTCTGGGTGGAGGTAAGGAGTTTGAACATTCCGTGCTGTTTGCTGTCAATGTTCCTCATCCAGATGCCCAGCTTCCGGAAAATGCTTTAGGTTTGGAGATAAAACCTTTAATACAGCATATAGATTTTGGAGTCTAGAAATAACAGATGTGTGTGGCTAAGCGTCTTATATATATCTGAAAGTTAATTCAATCTTGACTTAAACTCCTAGTTCACCAAATCGTTGTTAAAGCCTTGATTTTCTCCCTGAAAAAACGAGTGGTTCATCCCTCAGTTCAAAGACACCCTTGTCATATTCTCTCGGAAGTGCCAGTGCACGTCTGTACGTCTCTGTGATAAAGAGGGAACTTCCGGTAGGCACTAAAATCTTCACAGAGCCGGTCAAGCAGTCGAGGAATTAGAGTTGACATTTTGACAAAATTCACAATTCTGATAACTCGGTTCAAGCATGTTAGGAATTGTAAAGAGGACACCTTGGCGAAAAGAGCGAATCTGAATATAAAACAACAAACAACAGTGGCTTTCTGGGACACTGGTTTCTCATGGGCTTAAAGTCATGTCTTTCAACTTAGCATAAACGGAGAACCATCTTTTGTGCATCAAATCAAATAACTCCAATGCAGATCATTTTTCATTAAGGAATTTGCCGAAACATTGAAAACATATATACATCTTGTTTGAAAGACAGGTATTCGCTCAACGGTATATCGGTCTTCACAGCATTATGCTGTTGGTGACGTCCGACGATTCGTTAAGTTTTTAAGGAAAACCCAAATTGTGATGGTCTTACTCCTGCAGTTGTTTGGTCAGCAATGTCTACAGACATTTCTTCGATACGGCGCTTTACAATTTTGTTAGAAAGGAACACGCTATCCAACTTTATGACTGCACCTTCACCAGTCAAGTGCCTGACATGTATCTTTGCTGCTGGCAAGACAAGGAACTCCGCAACATTATGAGCCTTAATGTTTTGCGCCTCCAGGCGAATGACTTGACAAGATGTTTTTATAATCCCGACGTGCCTTTGGCCTGTCCAGTCTATGCGCTGGCGTTTTCACGTTCTCACCAAGTCGCTGTAATTTGCTCTGATTTCGATCCTTCTTTTTTAGGTGTTTTGACACAAGATGGCGGCATATCACATTGGGTTTAATGGATGTATTAGCAATGGTTTTTCTGCACACCCTGATGTTATCTCACAGTGATAAAGATTAACCTTGCGTGCCCTGAGTTATACTTTCCATTTGCCATATTTGACACATTGCCAATAATTACGCAAAATACCGGTTTTACCAAAACCAATACAAAATAGCGGCAAAATCAGCAGATGGGTAGATAGAGTTTATTGGCGCAAACATTTAAACACTTTCATGCAAATTAAAGTTAAGGCGCTGGGACACCGAAAAAGACAACTGCTGCTGTTGCTTTGCAGCAGGCAACTGTTGCTTTGCAGAAGTTCGTATTTTGGTGTCAAGAAGAGGTCAATTCTCCAACTTCCACAAAAGCCAGCCGCTTGAGGAGTCACGTGCACTGTGGTGTGCAAAGATTCACAAGTTGTGCAGAAGCATTTCATGATGGTGAAGAAATCCGCCAAAGGCGACAAACCCGCTGCATACAATGGAGAAGAATCTTTTTGGCGCATTTTACCTGCAAACGAAAGAAAGAAAGGGACGGCGGCAGCAAAAAAGAAAACAACAAAAAAACATGAAATAGTAATGAACCGTCAATTCATGCACACAAAACACACTAGAATCTAAAAGTAATGTTGCACTTACAGTAGCCCCGACACTAAGTCAGACGGTGTTTATCCAACGAACCTTTGCTTATTGCTGTTGTGCATTGAAGATGAATTCGAACAAATTCTTTTGCCTTTTTTGTCCTAAGGTGCAGCATGAAATCGTCGCAACCTGAAAGTGTGACAGGACTCCTATAAGATGGTCTCATGAAACTTCACATGCGCCGAACCCAGGCTATACAAAAAAAATTAGATTTGTTATGACTGATATCAATCTATTACAAATTTGATTTTGAGAATAAGCAGCTTAAGCGACAAATTACCATTGCTATTTAATTCTGCAACAGCACACAAGATTTTTCTTGACTTGCATAGAAAATACCCCTTCGTGTTACGTTAAAAAAATATTATACGCGAATTTGACCTGCAAGCAACACAATTGCAGTTTTGGATGTTTTGTGAAACGCAATTGAAGAAGGATTTGTTGAACCACAAGTGTGACCAACGCCTATAAAACATTTTTAAAAATAGAGGAGAAATAATGTGACGCATGGTCACAATATGCAATAAGTTAATGGGTTTGTTAAACATTTATTGCAAAAAGTAATGAAAGCATGCAAATAAATCTGTACAGTGTACACTTGAGATTGTCTTTTGAACGCGATGAATTTGTGCAAACCGAAACGAAACCTTTGTGTCATGAAAACTTTGCGCATTACAAGAAGATTTACGACGTGGCACTTTCGGACAAGCCTATATGCATCGCAGGTTTGATGAGCCTGAAAATGTGTTGCTATGTAAATAGGCTGTGTTCTAATAACGTTCGCTTCGAATAAGGAACTCTGCAGCTTGTCAGCCTTCGAAAAGCCAAACCTTTCAGTATGGCATCAATCTTATTTCAAACTGCGGAGTGTTCAAGTCAGAGCGTTGTGACAGGTGGCAGGAGAGCAACGGGGCAATAACCTCCCCCCATTTACAAAACGTTGCAGCAATAAATGTTCAGGTTAAACAAGCCTTTGGCGTGTAGACAAAAGAGATACTTGGCTGCAAATCAAGAAAACTGCTTGAGCAACCTAACCTACTTGAATGTTTAGTCGAGGCTGATCAAAGCAGTACGGTTAACCAATTGTCAGCGATTAACCAAACGTTGTGTGTATTTTAAGTGTTATGTAATTCATTTTATGGCTGACCGTTACTTGAGGCCTAAGCTCTTCGAGAAAATTGGTGATTATGAAACATAAACTTGTACCTGACCGCTGGCAATCACTAATCGCAAGTAAAAACAAGGAGTAACGCTTTCGCGCCTATTTCTGGTATACCAGCGTGATGTATTCCACCTAACGGTGATATAAGCGTCATTTTAAGACCATTGCAAAAATTCCTCTCTGAAAGCTCTGGTGTACTACAAATATAACTTATCATTGTCTGCATCCGCACACATAGACTGTCATATATTTTGCTTTTAATGTTGTAGATATGTGATGAATGGCACAGATTTTGACTGATGCAGGTTTGATACTGAATGCTTGAATATGGTGGTGATATACACTTTGTATGCCTTGATGCTCAAACTTTATTAAGAAGCAATCCAGTTACGAAGTCTTTATTACGCCATAGTTTTTGTTTAGCAACAATAGCATTCATCCTTGAATCTCAGTTGCGATGGTAAAAGTGACGGTTAAAACCACAATTACGTGGAGCTTTAACGTTTTCATCAATTGTCTTTTCGGCGTGAAAAAGGTCAGTCTTGTTATGTAATTAGAGTCCGATCTTTGAGTAGTCTCAAAGTGTTGCAACTTTGGTCTGATGTTAATCTCCACCCGGCCTGTCATGCAGTAAATTTGAAATCATTCAGCTGCAACGGGAAGAGTCAGCAGCAAAATGTAACAAGCTTAGTGCATGTATTGCACAAACATGCTGCCGCAGTCGCATTTCACGCTCACAGCGTTAAATGACATAAAATCAAAACATTTTTTAAACAGATTGAGAGACTCTATCATTTACGTTTATCAGCTAAATATGTCAATTTCAAGCTCACGATTTCGACTACAAGATCCAGGTCTTATATGCAGGCACGTTTAATCGAACTACGTCGGAGGTCAGTGACTTAGAGCAAACTCGCAACTCGACTTCAATCGAACCTGTGTTGGTGTACATCCGAAGTGTGTAAACATAAGAAGCGCAATCGTGATGGCGGCCACGGTGACTTCTTGTTCAACTGCAGTGATGGGTGTAAAAAGCATACTGCACATTGTGCACTTAATAGAGTTTTTACAAGCGCATTTGCAGGAAACTTTTAGGAGCAAATGGTGACTCTATCTAAAGTAGAATCTTAGAACTTAACTAATCACAAACTTGTCAAGACAACGAAAGCAAACTTTTGATTTGCTGGCCGAAATCTGAACGCGATGTTCCGGAAAAACGCCCGACAAATGCATGTTTTATGGCTGACGCTATAAAAACGCAATATTAGGTATTTGAATGTTGAGACTCGTTTGTTGTTTTTTCCCCAACCCCCTCATTCCCCTTATTAAATTTTAGGGTACATGCCTGACCGTTGGTAACATTTTGCGAGGCCAGTTGCCGTAGTCCTATTTGCGTCGTGTATTTCATTGGCTCACTTCTTGCAGCAAACATGCAGCTTAATGTAGCACAAGTAAGAACAATGAAGCACGTTGCATCTGCAATAAATCTTTATTTGCAGTAAAGATGCAGTATCTGCGTGTGGAAATAGAAAGCTCCTTCTCGTGGACAGTAAATGTGTAGGGTTCCCCGGATAGGAATCTAATATGTGGAGGCTTTCTGCGAGTGCGAACTTGTCACCTTTTTTTGGTTTCTTGCTGCGTCTCTTTTCTTTGCACAAACCGCGGTAACGAAAATTGTTCTTGATGAACATCGCGTGGCTGACGCCTCAGAACACAAAAACGAAAAGCGCAGCATCTCAGCAAGAAACATGAGATCCTCCCAAACACACACGTTTACAGGTTGTGAGACGTGCACATACGTAAAAGCCCACAGGTTGTGAGACGCGTATAAGATACGCACAATCGGAGATGTGTCGTCGTAATGATAACTAATTGACGAACGTGAGTGGCGATGTTAGCATGTACATCTGTGGCAAAGTTCAGGTTCTAGCCCTAGGGGTCTACTACAGAAACCAAGTAAGACGCCTGTGCGCAGGGCGCAGAAAAACAGTCTTCATCAGTCGTTAGCTCGCCGTGCTGGGCAACTATCTTGTATTTATTTAAGTCAGTGATTCCCAATCTGTTGTACGCGTACCACTAATGGTATGCAAAGGGCTTAAAGGGAGTACGCGAATAGGCCAACTTTTTGTTTCTCTTCATAAAAAATATAGTCCCAGCTACAGTTTTTGCTTATCTGGTCTATTATTAAATTCGTGAATTTTTGTGTACTTGCTTTGTTAGGTTTTGAAAATGACCATTACAATTCATAACAGCCATTTTGTTCATGTCGAATTTGTGTCAAATTTGGTTTTCTAAACTTTTGATCGAATGATATTTGGTGGACTGAGTTTTCCTGAAACAAGGATGGTGCGCGTTGATAGTACGCTGCCCACAAATGGTACCTGATCAGAAAAATTTTGGGAACCGCTGATCTAAACGAACTCGAGCAGACTGCTTTCTACCCTTCTTTCACACATAATTAGAGGTCATCACAATTTTAAATCGAAAAAAATTGGAAAGTTTCAATATAGGTTTTTTAAGTACTGCATATTCTGGAAAAAAATATTTTTCCTTTGTTGGGCCACTGTATTTTTTCTTCGGCAGGTGATTTAACAAATATCATTCTGTTTCTCAAAGTTCCTCTTTCAAAATGAAAACCATAAGAAACATACTGATTTCCTTCCGTAAAAGAAAAGTGCACTCGTGCAGTTCTGATTTCATTGACGCCACCGTAAAACTATAAACACAAGAGGAAACTTGTAAAAAGTTTTGAAAAACCAAACAATTTCCATCTATCTTCATAGCGAAATCGTCATCTTTATTGTACTGTACTTCAAAGCGTGAACAATTTTTCTTGCGTGATTATAGTCTTCAGCCTGGTGTAGGTAGACAACTTGATCTTTAAAACAAACTTTTTGGTAGCTTGGTCAATAGCGCAGGCTATTGAAACACAAGTTACTGATGAATATCAGTTCGTCCTGCTATCAAGGGACAAATGAGGGTCAGTATTTCCCAGTCACGACACCAGACAGGATCACAAATGCCCGCCAGCACGTGCAAAATACACAAAGTTTTAATTTTTTCGAAAATTTTGCATCGATGTAACCTTACATTTTGAAATAAACTTGCTTTGTTTGCAGCCAATCAACACCGAGTTTTCCCACTATTTCCGAGTTTTCCCAGAGTTTTCCCATAACCGAGTTTTCCAATTATTTCTCGTAGTTTAGGCAACGGCCTCGCACTTGCGTAAGGACAACATGAAAATGCCCGGAATGAAAAATGTGCTGTTACAGAGAACGAAAACGTTTTCAGGATTTTAGGTGCTGTTATTCAATAATTCTAGCTTTTGAAAAATAGGCGTATTTACCCCTTGGCGTACTTAGGGTTTCCCGAGCTCGTGGAGAAACTCCGTTTGGGCGCCCCAACCAAGCCCGTTCGTTTTGCATAGATGCAAAGAGTGAGTTGAGAGTAACAGGGCGTCGAAAGCTGACTCGGGCGGGCATATAGCTCGTCGTTTCTAGAAACTAGATGATATAGGTAGTTATGTCTAGAAGCTACGAGACTTTCTGCTTTTTCAGAGGGTTTGAACGCAACGAGATCGTTGTCACTTTTTTTACTCCTGCTCTTGCTCCAACAAAGTGACAACAATTGATTTGAAACACGTTGTAACGTTATAGCCACTTTCCATTCACGAACACTGATAGTTGCACATTTTGGAAATATCTACATGACTACCGCTGATTTTCAATGTTCAGTTCAGCTAACAGCAGTGTCATCGGTTGCTGGGCTCGTGACCGGCTCAGTGTTTACCATTATTACCAGGGCAAACAAAAGATCAAGCCATCCTGTTTCGCAATTTAGCAACGGGCGCTTCATTTATTGCATTTGCTAATGAAACCATGCAAACCACTGTTTTTAAAATTGCTAGCATATCATTCATTAATATTTTGCTTATAGGAAACCGCTGTTTTTAAAATTGCTAGCATATCATTCATTAATATTTTGCTTATGGGTTGTTGTATGCTGTGTCTTGCAGAACACTACAAGTTATTGCAATCCTGAAACTTTTTTGTTTGTCAGGCAAATATGCTGGAGCGTCTTTTAAAAGCTGACGTTGGACTTCATTTGCCCAAATTTCCTCCGCCAGCTACTTGCTGCACCATAAATATTTTGAAGTGCTCAGAGTTCTTTTGTGTTCGCCGAAAGCATCTGAGTCCATTGTGGGGCAATTTTAGTTTAACGTGTGTCAAAAACACAAAAAGAAAAACCAAATGTTACATGACGAGGACGTCAATATTCATTCCAGTTCATTTTACAGCACGGGTGTGTTTTTCTTCAATCAACTTCAGATACATTTTTGGAAACTTAAAATCATGCAATAAAAATGTAAAGTCATGCATCGAAATAAATGTTCCGCAATTAATTTTACTGTATATTTCGCTGCGTTTTACTAGTAAGTCCAGAGAAATCTGTGTACTTACAGTTTTACTTAACGCAATACACAACTGTATTTGATATTTTTGTTCCAGAAAGCATTCAGCTTTTTAGCGATGACTTCCTTGGTTGCACCATAGTTCACAAATATTCGCAAGCAGGCAGTCTGTTATTGATTCACTGTGGGATGTCATGGTGTCTAACATCAAATGCACTGTCTGCGTGGATTGTCACATACATTTTTCCACATTGACGCGGGGCTTAGATACGTCCTGTCGCTGTAATTTAAGTATTGAAGTGATCAGAAGATAAAAATGTTGTTTACAATAAAAAAAACTCTCGCAGTAGCAAGAAAAAAACTCAAACTAAATAAACACAATCACTTCTCTAATTACTAAACCACTGTAAAGTTAAGTCATTGACACCAACAGATAACAAATCAACGCACGAAGGGATAAGTGAAATCATATTTTTAGAAAAACATGGTGTACGTCAAATGATAAAGTTAGATAGCATGTATATATATTCATTTATGAATGTCGCGCACGCAATATGCCCACAATTTTGTCAGAACTTTGAAAATGCAACAAAAAGAACTTATAATTTGTTCAGAATTTAAGTTAAAAAAATCTGCATCATCCAAATATTTTTATTTATTTTATCAAGAAAACAACTCAGCCAATCACGTGGTTGTGCAGCCACTGTAGACGTCGGTAACTGCACATCAGCGCTGGGTTACCAGATTGGCTTTTTAGCTCAAATTTCAGAAATTTGGCCTCGTTTCAAGCTGGTTGGCCTATAAAATTTTAGTTGGCCTTTTGGCCGTTTTCGACTTCATCTCAAGCTGGCTGGCCTTTAAAAGCTTTTTTGCCCTTTTGGCTGGTTTTTGGCCGTTTTACGCTGAAATAGCTTCTTTTGAAGAAAAATATTACTATTCCATTTTTCGGCAACACATTTGCAAAATTTTTGTGATAAATGCTATATCAGACCCCGGCATTCTGGTATTAGTAATACTGGAGGAATGTTGATTTCGAAATTAAGCTTTTGCGCAATCACTGGAAATATGTGCACTCACTGCACTGTGCAGTGTGTTGCAAGCACAAAGCAGGCTCAATGCTTGCAGACAGGTCTGAGTCTCCACAACAGAAATGCTAAAATGACGTCGAAGTGGAAGGGTTCTCATGATTCTGGTCGGAAGTACAGGATTTAGTGGAAGATGACTTTCGTATGGGTGCAGAAAGCTGCTGATGGATCAGATTGCAAACTGTGGCACCGTTTTAGCCAAAACGTGCAATTTCACAATCCATGAAATATCAAAGAAGATTAGTGCTCCAGTACAATGCCAAGCAAGATAATCTTAATTTCGAAGGAAATGTTTTTTGTATGCGTATAATTTAGATGTTTTCCAAGACAAAAGAATTGCAATACCGCAAATAAAGTTAGACTTTTTTCTGGCTTTTCAGCAATCGGTTTAGCCTTTTTCTGACCTCTTTCTAGCATTGTTTGTCTTTTTAGAATTTTCACCTGGCAACCCTGCATCAGCGTTGCAATGACGTGAACGAAAGATGATTTACAACTGCAAACATCACGCCCTATTTAATTTGCTCCAAGTGGAAAGTCCATGTTTGTCCTTCTACATCGACTGGAACATTCTGGAGAGGGAAACCTCAGAACCAGAGGTCAGAATAAGAACAGCAGTGAAGAATACTAAAAGACGCTATAGCTTCATGGCCTGCTTGTGAGGATTCTGCCTGCTTGACTCTGCTTTCATCCTTGTGCGACGATTAAAACTTGCACCTATCAGCCTGTCAATAGCTGTATACCACAGTAGATACATACGCAAGTGAACAACAGTGAAGTGAGTCGTTGTGTGTGAATTNTTAAGTGGTTTAGAAATGGAATTCATTTCAAGTAAGAAACCCAAAGGAAAGTAGCTTTGAAAAGTTTCATGAGCGTTCGTGATAAAGCAAAAATGACTTAATAAAGATGTAAAGACTACCTCAAATCTAAAACCGCGCATCTGCAGGCGAGGACAACAGCCTCATGAGAGCGCCATTGTAAAACTGTCCTTTCAAGTGTACTTTCAAGCATTTTCACACAACATTTAATTTGAATAATTTGCTACTGTGTACTAGAAATAAATGTATGTGATGTGCGTTTCAAACACCATATGAGTTCCATTGATCAACATCGTTCCATTGTATGGGTGCATTTACAGTAAAACACCGTTGTGCATCATTTCTAACTAGATTCATTGTAGAGAGTAGAACACACACTAGTAAATGCAAAAGTCACATATGACCGCTAAGGCGAGTGGCAAGCGGGTTGAGAAAAAATTATCAAGCTATGTCGATAGTACCAAAGCGAAAAAATACTACATTGGAAGTCTACAGTCTCATCAAACCCAAACAAAAATTTGGCCATTGCTTTCCGTTTCAAAAAATGGTGCTAAGGATAGCATAATCACGATCATTGAAAACTGTGTTAAAATTAGCAAATTTTCTGATATAGTAGTAGTAAGTTTATTGGCGATAAGGAAGATATTGCATTTGCATTTTCATAGTAAATAGTTTGCCAGGACACCGAAAAAACAGTACGGTTATCGAGTCAGATGTCCCTAAACAAGCTAACATTAAAGACACATTTAAGTTAATGAAAGGGTCATGTGAAAAGATAATTAGAAACGCAATTGAAGGAGGTTTGCAGGATGATCCACACAGTTGCGCAGGGGGTGCTGCGTCGCAACTGGTTTCTCTCGTTAGGGTGCACCAGTTCCGCAAGGAACTGAGCTGGACGAAGAAAGTATAAACCCAGCCAAAATGAAACTCCGTCCGGGTTCCCATAACCCTTTCGCATCTATGCAAACATAAGCTCAAAAGCAGTCTGTCTAGGGCAAATTATACAGTAGCAGCAAAACTGGTTGGATGACCAGACTATCATCTGGATCTTGCTTACTATCATCTTGATCTTGCTTGCTATCGGTGCGAAGCAAACTTTCAATGTGTCACAAATTACAGACCAAAGCAAACAAAAACACTTGGAGCATTCCATACGTCAAGAAACCAAAGTGGAAGTAATCCTGATGCTTTCTTCATACACAGAAAGATTCGCAGCTCATGTGTATAACCGCATATCCACATAGTTTATAATACAGTATTTTGTCTGGGAAATTTTATTTTCACATCAATGGAATTTTTTATAGGAGAGGTACTAAAGTTAATTCATCTTGTGAACACATCATTTCTAAACGTTATGTTTATGAATGAGCAAAGAATTTGTTAAACAAAACATTGCGCTTCTAGCGATTGCTATCATACCCTTGATGTTCTCATACGCATAATTCCCTACAAGCATTCTATATTTTCATAAACTGAGGTGGAGGAATGCACTGTTAAGAAAAATATTTGTTTAGCTGCTGTCAGCTGTCCATTTCTGTGGGGAATTTTGACTTAAATCGACCTAACGCTTAATTGTTTCGTGCCGCATGGGGGAACGATGTTATACTTGCAAAACTATTCGGATAGCGTTGTACTGCTGGTCGCTATTTTGGTGCTAGTCATCATCTTACGCTAGACACGTACACGCAACGTATACCTTAGAAACGATTTGGATTTGCCCTGAGTATTTCAGCATATAGTTGCGCACAACCGTACGAGAACAAGCTGTTGCAAAAACCCTCAATTTATGACTCTCGCACAGCTTCTATTCCCAACCAGCAATCAGTCAATAAAGTAGGAAATTTCAAAAAAGTTTGTTGTGACGGTCAATATTAGGTGAACACGCAAACAATAGAACAAGCTTGCTTTTTACGGAAGATTGCCTGTTTAAAAACAGATAATAATAACAAACGTGCTCCACTAAAGCTTTAGAACAGCGTTTCTCAACCGGGGCTCCCGCACCCCTTGGGGAACGCCTGGGGGTTCGAAAGATGATTTTTGGGGTTCCAAAATGCGACTTTAGAGGATGAGAGTTTGTTTGTTCTTGGTTGTACGTTTTTTCAAAAGAACCAAGATTTTTGAACACTTACAAGTGGCCTTGCTCAAACGAACATTACCCAGACAAAATATTCCAGCTAAAGTTGCTAATTTAAAGATTTGAATTGTTAAATGAGTGCATTGCCTTTTCTGCTTCATGCTGCGGTTGACAGGTTAAAGATGTCCGGTAATGCAATTGTAAGCGCATTGTGACGTTTAAATGTTTATGGCGCAGTTATGGCGAGTTTGTTGTTTGATGGCACGGAACGCAAACATTCCTGGTGTTGAAACAAGAAAACTTACCAAAATTATGTACAAAAGACCTGGCTATTCTAGTGGTTTTTGCAACAACATATTTATGCGAATCTGGATGTTCCTCATAACGTGATTTGAAAAACAAGTGTCGGAACAGTTTGAACCCTTCACAGGATTGCGCGTGGCACTGAGTAATTGTGTGCCAAGATATGAGCAGATAATTTCAGAGAAGCAGTAATAAAAATGCCACCAGGTTTTTTTTCTAATGACCAGTAAGGTAAGAAAGTCAAACAATATAACTGAGTGTTTTCTGTTGCGTTGTCAGAAGGCAAATATATGACGAGTAGTAATTTAAAAAATGAAGATGCTGCAGAACCGGATTTTTTTGGCATTCCTCCGCTTTGTTGATAAGAGGGGGTGCGAACATCACTTAGTTTTATGAAAGGGGTGCCAACCTCAACAAAGGTTGGGAACCTATGCTTTAGAAGGTCACTACAAAAAGTGGCACACAGACAACAGTTTGAGGGATAACGACGGTCAGCCACGTGCAGCTGAACTTTAAAACGGACTACCATCCTTTCCAACAGAGAGATGCAACTGTGACTCTCTAGGGAAATTGCTGTCAATTAACCGTTTAAAATGCAGCGATACTTACGGTACTATATTGTTGCGATAAACATAAAAAAAGAATTAGTGTCAGTTACATGTTGAATGAGAACACAATTGGATTCTGCAAGCTTCAAAATGTAACTTGCAGATCCATTAACTTTAAAAAAGTGCCAAACCGTTTTGAAGAAAGGAGAAAAGCGATCACCTCAAGGCACGCGCAGTGAAACATTATTTTCCATCCGACCTTTTTCAAGGCTAACATAGCCCAGACATCACGGTTGACGTTTGGAATAAAGACACCTTTATGATGGGCAAAACACAATCTGAGTCCAAAGTCGAAAGATATGTGAAATGCACTCGCGGGACGCATTTGGCTCGGGGGCCTCATTTAGAGCACCCCTATGCAAACGTTTAAATGCATCATTGCGGCATCGATAAAGCATTCATACAAATGTTCCTATAACCAATTCAACTATTACTTGAAAAACATGGCATGCTCTTACACAAAATAAAGAATTATGCTGTTTTTCACTTAGGTGAAAAGATTGAAAACATAATTCAGAGTTCAGGAGCGCCGCAGCATGGCCGTGGAAGGGACGTCGTGAACGTAAACACTGTGTGCCGATAAACTGTACGCTTTGGACAAGGGTATGAAGGGGATGGTTGGTATTCAGCTGTGCCTGGAGCGCCAGCTTAAACGTGGAGTGTTCCCTACGCAGGTGGGCCGGTGGAATGCCCGTGAGTACAGATAAAAGCTCCCTACGGGTCAGTTTCAGGCACCCAGAGGCGATGGGCAATGTATCATTTAACGCAGCATCTAGCTTCTTGGTGTGGGTGTTACGGCGCCAAGATGGGGCGGCGTATTCCGCGGCACGGTAGACCAGGGCCAGCATGTTGAGCCAGCCAAGAGACTTAAAAGGCAATTACGGGCTCTGACGTTGCCACATAGGCCTTCCAAGTGTTGCCCAAAGGTGAGGTGGCGGTCAAGCGTGACTACAAGGTAAGTTGGATTCTGCTTGTAGGGGTCGTGGTACCATTGACGGTGACCGCAAGCTTACGGCTGGATTCCCTATTATTCAGGTGGAATGCAGTGCATGTAGTTGTGGCTGTTCTCAGCCTGAGCCTCCATGCAAATAGGTACTCAGCAACTCTTTGCATGTCCAAGGAAAGGACTTCTTCCACCTCATTCCAACCCTTGTGAGAAAACAGGAGGTCCAGGTCATCAGCATAGCCATATTGAGTGGACACGGTGTCGGGGATGTCGCTGATATAGATATTAAACCGCGTAGGTGCAAGCGTTGATCCTTGAGGCACTCCGTTCTTCAAACGTCAGATGCGGCTGCACTGCCCATTGCTAATTTTAAGGATGAAGCTGCGGATTGAGATTATTTCAACAATGAAGCAGACCAGATGTCAATGAGGGATGATCTGGAGTAGCTTCAGTGTCAAGCCCTGATGCCAGACACTGTCATAGACCGCAGTAAGATCCACAAGGACGAGACCCGCCTTACGTCTTCCTTCATAGCCCTCTTCAATATCGCTAGTCAGTTTGCCTACCTGTTGGGCAGTAGAGCGACCCCTTCAAACAGTAAAGTGCGTTTGGTCACGGCTTTTAAAAACACTTACCTCCAGAGCAAAAGTGCTTTTTTCTAAGCCGTAACCAAACGCAGGTTTTCTTACAAGTGGCTAGTTTATGAAGCTCTGTAGGAAGGTCAGCCTTTTAACTTTGCAAATTTAGTGCTCATTGTAACAGGCTACAGTTCGTGTGTGTTTCTTTCTATACTTGTTTACAAGTGCCAATATTTCACCCCTGTGAGTTTGTCTTACGGCTTACAGGACTGAAGATGAGTTGAAAAACGCGAAATTCTTCCTTACGAAATAATCTGTGATCGACTTCCTTGCTGCCTTCTTTCAGGCTTACAACAATGGAAAAATAGATACATGCAAGTTTTAACCATCGCCGGAGTATGAAAGCAGAAAGCAGGCAGATTCCTCAGAAGCTTGCCGCCAGACTAAAATTTGTTTTGTTGTCTCTCCGAGGCGATGTTGCAGGTGGGGTTGGTCTGGATTTCCAATTAAAGATGATTCTGGGTTTGATTTATGAAACGTGTACGGACTGTATTCCTGAACGCGCCTTCAGCACACGCTTGACTTGACATTTTCTCAGCCTCAAACCAGGAACACTGTAGAACATCATTTTGGAGTAGGCCTGCAGTTGCAATGTGAATTGCGTCAGAATTGAAACCGGTTAAGCTTAAATTCGTGCTTGAGTTCAAATTTCAACTTGGCTTGTGGGACAAACATTTATCACGGAAATACAAACCTGACTTGGATACTGCCCTTTGATTTAATTTCAAAGCATGTAGTAACACCCAAACTTTCAGCACATCTTAAAATATGGCCACTTGCACTTAATCTTTGAAAGTAATTTCACGCAAATGGTAACCAATCGCAGCATCGTTTAATTAGTGAGTGAAGTCAAATAACTCTGTTAACCACTTCCAACGATAACAGTTGCCTGTCCAAAGTGATAAGGCACTTCTTTCCCTATCACTGATGTGTTATATGATCAGCTATAGTCATTTGTGTTCTCGACATATTCAGTAAATGCGACCGCGACACTATCAACTTATTAATTGTGAAGTTATTTTAGGAACATCAGCGTGGTGCGAAACAAATGTTCTGTTTCATTAAATAGCTGTGAGGGAAATATTAGGCGTAGTGAGAAAATAGCATGTCAGTGCAGCATAGCAATGCACAGAAGTCTCATTAGTGGTTCGTAGAAGGAGGACTGCAACAAGTCATACCAGTCCGACCGGCAACGCAAAACGTGATGCTGTTAGTCTTCATAAATCTTTGTTAGGAGTTGCAGCACCCCACGAATCACCGTCACGTGCCGCCACTAGTATTACGTAAGTACGCAATTCTGTTAGTACTTTCAAAATACCACAAGAAAACTTTTGATTCGATCAGAATTTAAGTTTCACTGATTCAGAAAGCTGCATCTGTCATAGAATTTTATTGATTTTCTCAAAAAAACAACTCAGCCAATCTAGAGAACGTGCAGCCGCTTTACAAGTCGGTAAACTGGGCATCAGCGTCGCAATGACGTGTATCAAGCTGATATGAATTCTTTCACGGCACACAAAACTTAAACGTTGTACAGTAAAGTAGATAAATTCGATCTTCTGGCGATAATTTTATTACTGTATTTTGCTGACGTTTCGCCCACCAATTCAAGTAGGCATCTTCAGGGCAATGTTTTTTAACGACATAGGGCAATGTTGTTTAACAACATGCAACTTACCAATAACAATAAAAATTAGCAGTCCGACGTAGGAAGACAAAAAAACGCAAAACTAACCATCACGTCGCAGGAAATGGGTGACAGCATGCCACAGAAAAACGTAGAAGTGTGAAATGAAAAACGCTGGGAGATGACAATGTACAACAACACAAGAAATACAGTAAAATCTACATAGAAATGCACAAAATGTGTTCAAGTAAATAGTGTGAAGTAGCGATCAAGTAATGTAAAATCACCTTCTATTCCGTGGTACGAGTACAATCGTACTTTCTTGCCAGTGCTTGCCTACCGGTGTATGAGTATACTCGTACTTCCAATCCCATGCCAGCAGTTGCCTCTCGGAACATGAACTCCTGCTTGTACAGTGGGGTGCCAGAGATTGCCTCCAGCGAAGGAGAACTCGCATTTGGCAGAGTGGGATGCCAGAGGTTGCTCAAAAGTAAAACTCAAATCACAAACATAACTTTCATCATTGGTATTCACAGCCAAAGTGGCCAGCAAAAGTAACCTTGGCCAAAAAGTGTCCATGAAAAACAAAATTTCACCGGTGGTAACCTTGGCCCAATATGGCCAAGAAAAACAAAAACTTTCACCGTTGCTAATCTTGCCCAAAAAGGCTGAAAAAACAAACCTTTCACCATTCGTGAAAAAAAAACTTTGAAAAAAAAAACTTTCACCAATCGTATCCTTGGCCAAAAATGAGCAAGACCAACCAAAACTTTCACCGTTGGTATGCTTCGCCAACAAGGCTAAAACAACATAAAATTTCACCGTTGGTAACCTTGACCAAATATGGCCAAGAAAAACAAAAACTTTCACCCTTGGTAAACTGGGCCAAAAATAATCAAGGTTATCTTTTTAAAAAAGGGGTGAAATTCACGCGGGTCAGTGTTCGTTTGACATACCAACAGCGTTAGCATTCCAGGATACCTTTTCAAGCAATGAACATTGCACGAAAGTTTTTATTTGTTTCGACTTGTTGCGTATGTGCGCAAGAAATTCGGCAACGGAAAAAGGAAAAAAAACATCTTGCGAAAAGGCAGCTCCACTGAGATCAAAGGTATTTTTACTCTCGCAAGAAACCATTTAGGGACCGCAGAAGCCGATATACTGCCATTGCTGCACGATTTTTGCGATAACTCGCAAACCGCTAAAGTTACGTCCACCAGCAAGGTATTGTAAGAAACGTCTTTTCATCGCGCATATTTTGAGGTACTGGCGATAGCTTTCTGGCGTCATTGTCGAACTCAAATAGGGGAAAAACTGAAAAAGCATAGCAGTCAAAACAAAAGCAGTGGGTTTGCTCAAAAACCTGTAGAAAACTTACAAACACGTTAGACAAATTCATTCGGCACAGAAAATGTCAGCCAGGACCCAAAGTTTGTAAAAATACAAAAAAATTGTGCAAATTTTTGGAAAAAACAAAAATAAATTTGTTGATGTTTAGGGGAGTTTTCGTCATTTTTCACATGTGAAATATCATATCTCCGGTTCCAAACACAAAAAATCTTGATTCTACTCTTCCGAGAAAAAATAGTTTCAAAATAGGAATTTTTTTCAAAATTATCAAAATGTCTGGCACCACAACACTTCATAGGACTGATGTTTGTTGTTGCGCATGTTTACGAGAAGCTTTCACACCAAGTCCACTTCGACTGTTCTTCAATGCTCCATGTGACGGAATCCGGCTTTCGGTTAAATGAACTTCAACATTTTTTGTTGCTTTAGTTAGGAAAACTCTGTGTCTACATTAAAAAACATGTCATCTTCAAAAATCTTTTCAACCATTTGGTCGTAAATAATTTACATTTTCGACTTTAACTTTAGTTTCGTAATATGAACGGAATTCTGTGGCTGCTAAATCGGTTGTTCCTTCAGACGTAGTTTCTTGTGCAAATCGTCAAGGCATAGATCTGTGTTTGTTCACGACACCGGCTTGTGCATCTTTTCAACTCTGGCTCTATTTTGACGTCAACCAAAACAAAATTGGGTTTCATTTCAACTTTCCCACTAGATTATCCCGGAATACTTACGAAACATGAACGCGAACGGTTATATTGTTAAAATATGACTGTGTTACGAATTCGCACACCGCATCACTGGCGCTTGTTAAAAGATTTTTTTCCTAAGTTAGCAAAGTTTTTAATGCTGTCGTTATCTTTGGGCTAATTTGGCCTTTGTCGTTTTTTTT
>JGI24021J15306_10001308_pt1 | contig 23922 bp, 20 predicted proteins | sample Ectturendosymbi1_FD_15306 | JGI IMG/M metagenome (IMG submission 15306) | reverse complement strand
TGTTTACTCGCTGGCCGAGCACTTTTAAACACCGGTGAATGAGCTAAACCTAATTTTAATTATTTGAAAATTCCCAGAAAGCATCGCGGGCCGCACAAAATGCCCTCGCGAGCCACTTGTTTGAGGCGCCTGTTTTAGACCCATTTAATGCGCAAAATTTCGAAAGATAGTAGTCAGCGTGAACCTTTGCAATTAGAGTCGATCTATAGAAGCTGTAAAAAACGTACGATTGGAATCCCCGTACCGGCTAACCAGTGGCGGTTCTAAGGGGGGGCCGGGTGGTCCATGACCCCCACAAATTTTTGGCTTACCCCCTGTTTGGCCTCCCCATTTTTGTGCTTAATTTCACGTTCAAGTTCGTTTTATTGGTATATACAGCAGATAACTTCCAGCCAGCAAAATTTTAAACGATTTGAAGACTTTCTGTCGACAGTTCTGACGATATTCACAAGCCTATGTTGGGTTTGATAGGGTTAATCATAGCAAATCAATCTACGTTTCAACGGAAAATCACCATTCAAGAAAGACATTTATGTTGCCCCCCCTACTTTTTTCAATGGCCCGGCAGTGGTCTCCCCAGTTTTTCATTCTAGAATCGCCACTGCGGCTAACGTTGAAAAAAAACCATTACGCCTATCCTATGTTTTATGCAAGAGGGCACTGAAGTGGTCGACCATGACAAACCTACGGTAAATCGTTGCTCAAATATGTTTGTTACGTAAGATTTTGATCAGCGTCATCAAGTCTCCTTGTCTGGATTGATGTTTTCATTCGAACTGGGACTTTCTTTGCATACCTACGACTATGAACAGCTGTGCTCGAGCACAGTTTGCTGATAAAATCTCTAGTACATCATGCAGTGTTCATGTATGTGAAAGGTTATGTTTCAATTGTTTCATCAACGCCGCCTTAAAGTTTTCGAAAGATTTAAAAAATAAAATGAAAAAATAAACAAAGATTCTTCGACTGACCTTCGAAGAGGAAAATAACTCCACATATTAAATATAAAATCGGCGAAAAAAGTTGACTGAATGATTTTAGTAATATTTCATGCGAGGTTTAGGAAAGCACAGCAAAATAACATCGAGAGAAGTGACGCACAATTAATGTTAAGCTCCACACGTGTTTCTTCTATTTGTTGCTGATGATAAAGCTTCAACGCCTGGTTATGCGGAATTTGTCATTTTCTGCAGCAATGACCTTTGAAACAAAATCAACACACTTCTTCTGTGAGTTCTTGCAAGGAAAATAGTATATTTTGCAGCTTGGCCTAATGATACAAGGTTACTGTAGCCGCTGATGCAAACTTTTGCGTGCACATTCACGCTCAGTGCTATTGTGTTGCTAGCGGCGGTAAATCATCCAGGTGCAAACCAACTCCGCATTGCCAAAGTGCTTAAAATATTTGCGTATGACAACTTGTTTCCTACATTTTGTGCGAAACTCCTGCGGTTCATACCTTGATTCTAAGACAAGCAATCGAGATTAGAGAAAAAAATTATGAAGTATGAAATCAGAAGAATTTATTTGTGAGCTGCGCATGCCAACAGTAAAATTTCGAAGGAAGAGTAGAGCATATTGAAAGTTGTCAGCAAAATGACGTCCAATAATTACCTTTTGCTTCGTTCCACAAGAGCAATTGGATTACGCCGCAGGCATTCTTAATTTTTTTTTCTTTAACCAAAATAGATAATAGGAAAACGTTCGTGGCTTATCAAGTTCAAGTTATGTGCGATGCAAATCTTTTGGACTGAATTCTACAACCAGGAAGATCATGGTAGCTCTATCAGGTGATCAGCGTTCCGGAGCAGTAACATCTCAAGTTATTATGTGGTCATAATGCAGCGTCTATACGTGTAGGTCTACACATGCGATTTTTATCCTCGTCCACGCAGAAAAACAAATGAAATCGAAGGTTGCTTTTTAATTGGGAAATTTATTTTGTGTTTCATGGGAAGACTTGCAATTTCGAACCGAAGGTCTTTTTACCTGGTTTACAACTTCACAAGCATTAAAGTGGCATCAGTGCATTTGGTAGAGTCATGACAAAGCCCGATATCACCCACAGACGAAAGAGTTTTTGTAACCTAACCGTTGCTTGCTGCTAGAGAGAAGGGGCACAGAGTCAACTCAATCACTGCTGCTACCTGCATAATGGCAGCTAGCCCGTTGCAACGTCGCTGTCCGAGGTTAAGGCGTTCTACTGGAGTTGGACAGACAAAGCGCTGAGGCGCAGCAGCGTTCAGTGTGCGTCATGGAGGAGAAATGCTGGTTGTGTTAAGTTTTTCGAGATTCCGCTCGCGGGCAGGGTTATCGATTTCGACCGTTGTAACAACGTCCTCGTGTGCTACAGTCGGCGTTTTCGTTGGACTGCAAAGCATCTTGCACCTAACTGCCGCATGTTTTGAAGTTTGCTTGAATGGGAAATGCTTGAAGTCATGCAAGCAGTTTATGCCCAGTCAGACTGGTGCTTATTTTTTCCAAGTGGCTGTCGATCAACATAAATGTGGGAAATCGCTGTTGTCAATCCCGTTTATCCGTTTGCGGGCTCATGTAGCCTGCTTTGCTGTTGAAACATGCAGAGTTGACAAAGCTGGCTGAACTCGAGTATGCTAAAGTACTTGTCATCATTTCAAAGCAGTGCATAGATGAAATTCCCTTCTTGTGACAAAAAATTAGCATTACGACCGTCAGCAAAATGCTAACTGTTGGCTAGGCTTTCAGACGCACTATGCGTGTGCAACAGTTGCAGTGGTTATTATTTGTTGAGGATCGTAAATCGACACACTGCTTATTCTGGGCAGAATACTGAAGTCATAATCTATAGAGACAACATACAGCAAACCTCAAGATCATTTAAACTTAGAATTAACTAATACAAGTCCAATTACTAACGATCGCTTCTTGCTGGCTTGTTAAACCGTTTGGAGAACAATTTTTTTTCAAGAAATCATTTTTTTGCAATTCACAACAATTTAGAGGTGAAGAATCGTGCACTGCGCATAAAACCTCCTTGCATCAAACAACCCAAATTTAACAATAATTCATCTAGCTGCCTAGAAAAATTGAAGAAAAAAGTGTCATATCCGTTTTGTGTTTTTCAAACAGCCTCATTACAACATCCAGAATCAAAAATAACCTTGAATTTGGTGGCAGGAAAGTTATGAGAATCATATGTACAGGCAGTTTACTGCCAGTTGCCTCCATCACGTGTTGATGACCTGTGACTTGAATGTGATTTTCAGACGTATGTTTTGGCGAAACAGCGCACATGGCAACAGTGGCAAAACAGAACAGCAAGGCGGAAAACTGCTCATCGCGGTTACTTTCTCATTCGTTCCAAACAAACCCCACCACTTCGCAAGTTTCATGGGTCGGACAACTGTTCAATTAGGAAGCACTGCGAACCCTGCATACGTATCATCACCTAGCAGAAAAGTTTGCGCAAGTGAATTTTTAAAAAGACGTCAGTTGCTCATCAACTCCTAGTTAGTCCACAATTTATTCGTCAATCTTTAACAAGATCTCAGGATCTTTATTTAAAACCCGATGAGGAAATCACGTTTTCACTTGCAACTCTCGCGTTTAGATGAATCAGTAAAATGTCGTGTTAAAATTGCCTTCTCAACAAAAGATTTCGCTTGTAAGTTCAGATTATTGCAAAACATAGTGCCTAGAAACAATTCGCGTGGTACACCTAACTTTCGTACGCTTATTGTCTTTAAACTCATCAATTCATTTTTTTGTAACAATTTTAAACATCAATACAATTTTTTAAAATTCAACTGCTGACAAGCTGTTTTTCGACCAGAGTAAGGCAGGAAGATGTAAAGTCCAGGAGAGGAAGTAGATTGCTTTTCTTTTACTGCTTTATGTGTAAAAACAGTAGCTGCGTTTTTTTGCCGAAGAAGATCAAGGCATGTGTTCTGGTCTTGATTTGTCAAGGTCTGTTTTTAGCGACAGTCTTAAGCGAAGATTGCTTTGCGTGATAGGTCGGTTAAAATGTTCTCGTATAGACAACAAAGCTGAAACAGCTGAACATTCTCATTTACAAATGCACGGCAATATTGGGGAAGGAAACACGAACAAGACGAGGTTCATAATTGTTGGTTAAAATAGTTGCGAATTGATCGGACGTGAAACTGACAGCTTAACAACTACTTCATAACAATAGTGCAAGCAATGCAAAATGAAAGCTGATAGCTTAACATTATGCTATAAGAACTGATAGCTTAACAATTATTTCGTAAGAATACAGTAGTGCAAGCAGTGCAAAATCAAAGTTGATCGGCTTAGCATTGTTTCATAAGAATTTATAGCTTTACACTTATTTCATAAGAATACTGCAAGCAATACAAAAATCAAAGCAACCACTTTTTTTAAATATTAAGCAACTGAATGAAAAAGACTGTTTATCGCAAAGGATATTAGAAAATGTGAACTTAAATAGATGTCATTTTTCTCTCTGGGTCCAACGTAAAACAACGGTATGAAGGATGAGAAGCCTGGATTTCAAGGAGAGTAATCGCAATGTCATCTTAAGGAAAGTAAGAAATCATAGGGGTTATTTTCTGCAGATGACAAACGTCATTATAGGAAATGATGAATTGTTAAACTTTAGCATGGTTTTTGGTTTTTACTTGCATATTGCGGTAATTTATAAATTTATATATTATATTATGATGCATATAAAACCTAAAATCTAATTTGTTTGGTTCATTTGCTTTTGATTAAGAGAATTTAAAATGCTTTCGCGAATGTTGTTACCGCAGCCTCTCCAGCCCCGTTGTTTAATCCCGTTACTTCAGGTTTATCTCTCATTCTTCCGACAGACTCATGCAGGAATGTTGCTAACCGCTGTATATGCTGTTAAAAATTTTAGAAAATGATCTCATCTCTGTAGTGCACGTGATTTAACAAGTCTTTTTCGCTGTTCTTCGTTTCTTGCAACGAGAAACGAATAGCCGCATTGTATGTAGCCCGCAGGAAATACGTAATACTTTAAAACAAAGGCTAGAAAATTGTTTGCTGAATGTGGGTCTTCAAACTCAAGCTCTCCCTGCAGATTTCAAGCCTGGTTGAAATCAAAGAAAGTGTAAGCTGACTATATTCCACGTTTTGATGCCACCAAAGATTTATTGAGCATTCTCTAGAGTAGGGCTCAAGTAGAAGGTTATAAATATTATAAAACGGACGTTTTTAGCTCAATCTACGACAACCTCATTTAGTAAGTTTTTTACCTACTAAGCAGAACTAGATCTTCCATATTTAACAATAATTTTTTTCTGAACAACACTGCATTGAAGACTAGTCAACCAATGTACTATTTAGACCCCGAAGTGAAAGAAATTATGCTGTTTTTGATCAAAGTATTCGTTTGTGGAAAATCGTGAATATGTTGAAGGTCAGCTGACTACCATCACTAGCGAAACAAAATTTTCCATTATCTTAGCCAAGCAACCTACAGTACATCCGAACATTTTTGAGCTGAGTAATTGAAGCAGTAACGTAACCATGAAGGCGAAGATATCTGCTCAAATTGATTTCTTATTGCAAAATATTGACAGGCCCTCAGGCACTGGAATCATACCAAGTGGTTTGTTTTCAGTTTTGATAACCTTAAGAACCTTTCCGTATTGCAAAGGTTGTTATGAAGTGGATGTACGCTGCCTACTTCGTAGGCCAGACTTTTCAGTGCCCATCTAAGCAATATTTTACCCTATCTTGAGTGGCCCATATGTGTAATGAGGAATGAGTGATCGGCGCTCCAGCTTTCGGGTTCCCAGCTGGTTTTCCTCTCATCCGACGCTGATTTCGCGGGTGAAATCTTTTGTGTCTGCGTTTGTTTCATCGCACGATTTCGGCGACGCCGAGTGGTTCGCGACGATCATATCGTCGCAAGCGTATCTTGGCTGCATGTTTATTTAGTTGCACCATCTCGCGAGCGCTCGTTAAGGCTGCGTCGCAGTTGCTTTTCTTCCTAAGAAAGGAGGTTCGACGATCTCACCGCTGCTTCTTTAGTGCTTCACTCAGGTTATTCATTTCTGCTCGAATGGTTCATAGCAGGTATAACTCGCGTCAAGGAGGCAAATGTGAGTGTTGTCCATTGCAGAACTGCTGCTTTTCCACTATTTTTTGTTAAAATACATCAGCAAGTTTAGCGAAACACAGATACTGAATACAAAATAAGAATCTGCTGCCTGTATCTTATAAGTAGCGACGTTTACGTATGGACCTTTTTGGAGAATTACAGATGCAGAATCTACTAATTATAGGTTTGAATAGCTGAAGTTCTGGTATTTTTGTGTGAAAATTGCCGATAGCCTGTGCCTAACTTTTGTACTGTATCGATTTTTTAAAGATTTTAAAGATGTTTGTGCACAGCAGCTATGTTCGCAGTCACAAAATGTGTATTGGATGAGTTTTTCACTCCGAAAAGGATCTTGTGTGTTGCAAATTTCAAAAAGAAAAGCAAGTCTGTGTTTATTTTTTTTTTATTTGTATGGAACACTTATTCACGTATCTATTTGCAAACTAGTACAGATATCTGCCTCCTTGCTAAACTATGTTGTTTAAACCCTTGCAACCTATACTTACTGTCAAAACTACTAAAAGATTTGGTTTTGAAGAGAAACCTGCTTTATCATCCAAAATAATGTTTATGATTAAGCAGCTTTAACGTTTTCCAAAAATCTATTGCGGGAAGTCGCAAAACAAAGAAATTTTTTTTAGAAACGGGGAAAATCAAGCTTTTGCGAACAAGACACAAATGAATTTTAAGTATCATGTAAAAATATTGAGGGCAGTTTTAAAGGCAGAAAACTGGAAAATCCTCATCCTAAGTTTTGTTTTGAAGTCCTCTTTATTCTAATGTCACAGTTTGTTGTTTTACTTAGGTCAAAGTGGGCGTGAAAATACACAATTCAGAGTTTGTCTGCTGTCTTATTAGTTAAGCAGTTTGTAGATTAACAAACGTTCGCAAGTGATCGTATTTGTTTTCTGAAGAGCAGTGCAGTATTTTGAAGCTCACGAATCTTGCTTGTTTCGCTTTTAGTCAATCAAACAGTTGAGATAAGGAGCGAACGATGATGCTTTTTTAGGGTTACCAATTTAAGACACGATCATGGTTTCAGGTTTGTTTCAAACCGCTTTGGAAATGATCAAAAGCATTGATTAGGGCAGAAAGAGATCTTGCCGTAATACGTTTACCTCTTTGCTGACAGAACAATATAAACTTTAATATTTCCCTGAAAACATGGTCACGAGGCTTTACAGACTGGTCAGGTTTGATCACTGCTGCACAAGCACAGTCTGCCTCATTACCGTATCGTAAAACAGCCCCTTTTATCTTGCATCAGTGCATGACCTTCGTTTATTAATGTTTCAGCAATGCCTTTAACGCTAAAATTTACAGCCTCTATTAGTAATTCATTTAGTACAAGCACTCTCGCAACTCTGAAGAATGAAACTTATGCATGGTTTGCAATGTGGAGCCAGAAATCACAAAATGTAATTGAAAAAAGTTTAGAACGTTTGAAATGTCATGGGTGAGCAGTACTCTCGTATATACGAGTTTAACCATAGTCTGTACATCAACATACTGATGTGCATTCTTACTGTATATGCTAAAAGACTTTTTCTGCGGTCTTATTGCTTCTAATGGTTTCTCGAACGAAGTCATGAAACTCGTAAGTATCGCAATGCACGTTCATCGTCGTAATCCTTCAGCTGGGTAACATTTAAAGCACACTTCGCAACTCCATCCATATTACATAAACCTAGAGAATAATTTAGGCAAATACGAAAGTATGACATTTAAACTAATCTAATCACATCATGGACCTTTAAAGTTAAATTTTCTGAACGTTTACACTTGTTATAGAAAAACTGCAACGTTTTCCTTGCAGCGTCGAGGTTTTAATGTTTGCTCATTGTAGCTTATTAGCGGAAATTTAAAGACAATAAAGGTCAAATTTCATAAGATAAACAGACATTTTCATAATTGTTCTATTTCAGTACATCCGACTTTTTATGATTCATGTTTTATTCATTTTTCAGATCTGCGATAGACAACATGCATTTTCAGACCTCAGTTGCTTCACAAACGTCATGAAATTAGCAAATCGACAATTTTCAAATATCTCAACAGTCATATTTGACAAAAAGAGATAGCGTCGTAGAAACGTTTTGACTTTATTTCTTCTCACCGCATTCTTTTGCACTGAGTAAAGCCCGGATCCGTTCCTTCTGTTTGTGATCAGGGTCTAAGAACCAACTTGCTATACGATTTGGTTTCATCGATTAACGTTGTGCCCACTTTGTGCATATACATTACAGTAGAAGCCAAAAATTAAAATCTGCGAATCTGTAAACACAAAAAAGTGAGCTAAGAAAATTATGTCTATCTACCAAGAAGCATAGCGCATTGGTGATTGCATAAAACAAAGGCGAATCCTAAGTGCCAATTTTTCCTTTGATTTGTTCTTTGTTTTTATGTCTCAATACAAACAAAATAGCCACTCTCTCTAATTGTTAACATTCTAGCACACACCAACATCGAAACGTTCATGTAATGATTTTGAATGTAAAAGGCACAAGTTCTGTCACGGAGCCCAAAAAGTTCATATTGATTTAGCCGAGAGTTTTTCAGCGTGGCCCTTGAAATGGTTGCACAAACAAACCTGTAGAAATCCTGCATTTGTCAAGAGTGACATTTTTAAAATCGCTAAGTAATGAATTCGGCCGTGCTTGTGTTAGGTCTTTGCAAATGGTCTTCTACACTCCACAAGTACAGTGTATGTCTAGTAGGCAGTGTAAAGATAGATTTGTAAAGATGAAAAATATATATAAAGTTTCAAATAGGTTCGGCGCGTTTTTCAAGTTTATTCAGCGCTTTTCAAAGTTTTATAAGATCCAGTACTAAAAAAAGCAGAAAGAAATTGGGTGGCAGTTCATACGAAAGCCTTAGCACATCAATTACGTTAATGTGAAATATATCTACGTGACGTGTTTGCGGTGAAGTGTGCTTAATCACACGTAAATTATTAAGGTGCGTCCAGACGATTCCGCCTAAGCTAACAATAAGAAGATGGTCGTCCACATGATGTTTATGTTGCATATTGTAATAAAATTTTGAAGCAGCCCGGCGTGTCTTCAGCATTTCATTCACTGTGCCACTGTAATTAAACCAGGTTTGGCCTGTTTTATTTTTAATTTACCTTTTTATTCTTTTCCTGTGGTTTTGTCAGGCCCCGTGATTTATCCATCAGTTGTTTGTGCTTTGCAATAAACAAGAAAAACAGACGTTTTTCAACATAAAAATACCTGTGAAAAGCTCTTTTGTGCAAAAGATGTTTTTCAAACAACCGCAAGGGCCGTTTTTTACGGATATGGTCTTTCTTAAGGCAAAAAGGTATTTGAAAAAAAAAATATTCATTTTCTTTAATATGCATTCAATTCATTTTAATTTCGTTCAAGTTTGTTTATTTAGTTGTTTTACTTTAGTTGTTTTGAAGCTCTGCGTCGAATCAGACCATACAAACCTTTGCACTACTTAACGCCAAAGCGATACATTTATAAACACACGAAAAGTATATTCCTGTTGCCGAGCCTGAAAGAGCTTTCAATACAGCTGAACACAGACAGCTTTGATAAAGCGAGATATTAGTATAGTGACAAAAACCAGACAAATGCTTAACACTTCTTATGAATCACAAAATAAGTCGCAGCTCCTATAGATGTCGGTAATTAGATTCACAAAATTGATAAAAAGGTGTTATGACGATCCTAACGGTATATTTTCTTTTTGGTTATCAGGGAGTGTTGTTTCTTTAAACATTCTTCATGTGATTGAAGTACATTGTTTATTTGCAACCAGACTGGCTGTATAAGTGATTGGCAGTGGCAGTTTATAATTGACATTTGGAAAGGAGAAATCAGGAAAAGATGATAGATAGGTTGTATCTTATGTTGTTTGTCGAGTGGTTAGAAACGGGGAAAATCATTTGCTGAATAAAGAAGAATATTATGAGGGCGATTGTAAATAGGGTGGTAATTACCTTAACATTCTTCATGGATCCACTGCTGACGTCACGATGCGAGAAAGAAGCAGACTGCCAGATGATAAATTCAATTAAAAGGCGAACAGTGCTGAGAAAAGGCCAGAAAAAGGTCAAACTTGTTATTTGAAGGCTAGAAAAAAGCCAAAGTTTGTTTGTGGTATTGCTATTTTATCTCTTAGGTGGACCAAGATAGTTGCACATTTTTAACTTGCAGTATCACACAAAAATTCCAATTCGTTACTATAATTAAACTGTTCCAAATATCCCTGGTAAGCTGCTACAGATTGAAAGAGTTTCAAACGTATTTGCTATACCATGTCGCAAAAACAAGGATCACGGTTAAAAACACATTTAGAATTTTTTCTACATCAAAGAAGTGCAGCCCTGACGTCCCTTACATTTTAACCAAAACACAATTCTTTTATTTGCTCCCTTTTTCGTAGTCTACAGAAGTTGCAAAAACAAGACAATCGGCTATAATTACCCGTTCAAAGTGAGTAATGCTTTCGTGACCTGTTTAGGGCAAAGTTTTCTGTTTATACAAGGACATTCAGCAACTACAATTACCAACCTAGGTTGAGGCGAGGCGGTAAATAAAAAAAAATATTTTGTTTTCTTCGTGCTATACAGAGGGGATTTACATTTTTGCAGACACTCAATCGAGGTGGATCTATTACCCAAGCTTCTAATGCGACGGGGACAGTGGAGTTGTTTAGTTAGTCAGGGTTTCACCGTTTTGTTTCTTGGAAAAATCTGTTTGCTGTGATATTCCATTTCTTATCTTGATTGTGAAAGGTTCTCATACAAGTTACAGACAAAAAATAAATGTACCTTTTTACATAGAACTAACTTCTGGATAACTTCAATAAACGTTTGTTCTAGTCTAGAACGTCTAGTTCGGATTCGACTCCAGCTCGTGTCTTCACAACTGCAAGTGTGGATCACAGAAAGTGCAGTAGTATGGCACCGTTCAGCTACAATTCAGCCGAAACTCAGGTTGACAACAGGGTGAAGTCGGACTAGCAGCACAGCAAAGTATCGTTGATTTGTCTTGTTCCCGTACATTTACGAGAACGAATTGTGATGTTGTAGATTGTGATGTTGTCCAAACAGAACATCGATTTAACGGTTGTTTTGCAGATTTGATTGGCATTAAAAATTCACGGTAAACCATAAGGTATCGAAAGAGAGGTTTCTCGAATTTGAGAAAAAGATGTTTGTTTCACTGGCGTAAACGGGATAATATGTTGCACAATTATTCATAAGAGTGGTTTCAAAGTGTCTGTTGATGGATTGTCGCCTATAGAGGCGTGTTTCACTCACGAAGATAATGCAGAACAATGTACTGATGATGATTCCTTGTGAATAAGAGCTGAAGATGTCTGTTCAGTACGCTAAACATACATTAACCTTGTAGTGTCTACTAATTCATTGCTATGGAAGGATTGCTTTTGGTAGAAGTGCAGAAAAAACGTTTTTAACTGCGGGTGCTTGCAAATGTAGGCAATGACCAGCAGGCCCGTAACCAGCTTGGGACAGCAGGAGGGGCGAAGAGGTTTCTGAGAGGGGCCCACATTTTTTGAACTATGTCCAGTACTTTTAAACTATGTCCAAAAGATTTTTCCAGGGGGGAGAAAATTTTTCTAGGGGTGCTTCGCCTCCCCTGGTTACGGACCTGATGACCAGTGTTGCCATTTTAGCTGATTTCATGCTAAATCTAGCAGGCTTTTCTCAGTGTTAGCAGTAAAACTTTCAATTTAACAATAGCTGATTTTCTAGTAGGATTTTCAAAACCGTCTGGCAGGTTTAAATTTCCTGACAAAACGTTGTGAATTAAAAGTCATGCTGGAAGTAAAAAGCACTCAGTTAAGGCTAAAGCAGGCCCGTCGCGAGGATTTCGTAGCAGGGGACCAAAATGCACAAGGAGGGCAACATTTTTTAAAAACAATATTGGATGTATGCAGCAACCGGGGGGCCACAGATTTTAAATGGGAGGGCCGGGCACCACTGGCCGCCCCGCTGGCGACGGCCCTGGGCTAAAGCATGTTTTGCGTGCTCCCAAATGCAAATAACACAAGGTTTTGAGTTAACCAGACTTGGAAAGTTGTAGGGCTGAAACTGAACACTCTGTTTATTGATGAGCATTGTTACGGCCATTTGAAAGAGGTTGTTAAAAACTATTTGTCATACAAAAAGGAGGTACTACAGTTGCGTTACTCAAAATTATACGGAAAGAAAATCGTAGGCCTAAAACTGTGGTGACCAAGACTAACGTTTTCTACCCTTCTCAATTGAAAGTAAGATCAAGACCAAAAATTTATACTACGTAACTTTACAATTAATTTTAATATTCTGAAAATCAGCAGATTTTTTGGCAGAATTTCACTGCTTTTACCAGATTTTAGCTGAAAATTTGTGACTAGATATTTAGCGGAATCTAGCAGTTTTTCGTAACACCATTTCGCAGATTCAGGTGACAACCATCTGGCAACACTGCCAGTGACGCGGTAGCTTTTTGAGTTCATTCATACATGCTACGTGACTAACCATCTACCTTACGGCTAGGTTTGAAATGGTGCTTTGGTGTCGACAGTACAATACTGTTGAAACTGCAGTTTTCTCGGCAACATATTGTGGCTTATTCACCTAACCTCTCATACCAGCGTCAGTTCACTTTATTTGCTATGCTGGCAGAAAGTAGGCTTCTCGTTGCACAGGAACATAAAAACCGCTTTACGTGCTGGAAAAAGCCAAAAACGTGAATGTCTCACAGTACGATGGAAACAAGAGTTCTTATTCTTCGAAAAGCTTCCGCAACATTTTGTTTCGCTTATTTCAGTGAAAGCATTTATTTAGTGACCTCGACGCAAAAGAACAGTAGGAACGCGGGCTGGATTTCAGGCGTTGCAATGGAAAATGTTTGTTGCTTGACAGGCATGAAGGCTTGCATGTGATGAACTTTCCTTCCTTTCATCTTGACATCCTCCTGACAAATTCCCGAGTGATTCACATGCATTAATGTGGCTTTCCTTACATTCCCCTTTGAGTTTCATCCGAAGGTGCCTGCAATCAGCAAAACAATAGCTTTTTGCGCTGGGCTGCCTTTGATCGAGCCAAAAGGTCGTCGCTTGCCAATCAAGGTCGTCGCATTTTGCCGATTCGCGGATTGAAAAGTGGCAATTGTCTGATTGCTTTCGTTGATTAAAACTCAGGGCGTGTGCGTGCGCGAGGATTAGTTCTTGGCGAGGAAAACAGAATTGACTAACCCTCTTCGAAAATTAAAGTAACAGTGTAAGAGTTTGACAGCCGTTTAGCGGAGGACTTTTGACGATGACAGGGCTAAGTTGGGATCACGAGCGAAACAAAGCATTGTATTAACTTTCAAAATGTGGGAAGGTGTCTTGTGAACAACTTCTACTGACGATGAGTTTTCTTCGGAGCCACGCTGCTCCAAGTGGTGCGGGTTAACCACAATGAATACTGCAGAATTTAATTTGATGAGCTCTGTGAGAAGATTTTCGTTCACGTAAGTTTTGAGCGCAACTTCTGTCGGAAAAATGTAGCATGCATTATAAGATGCTACTAAGTTGTAAGTTCTGTCATGCCGTCTTGTGTTACAGAGTCATTTCTGTAGTTTACGCTTACCAGCATGTCGTGATCAAGAGTCTGCTCACAGTCAACGTCTGACGCGGTCTTTGTTATGTCATGCATGGAAGGCACAGCACCGCTGCGCCCAAACGATCTCATCTCAGGTCAACGAGTGCAAGCGCAATATTCTTAATTACAGCATATACTTTAAATAACAAGTTTTTTTGGTTAAGAGCGTAATATAGTGCAAGGTACATGAACAACACTGAAGAGTTCATGGCGTCATATATGATTTATTTTCAAAATCACACTGCTGCTTATATAAAAAAATAGCGAAATTTGCTTCACTGGTGAGGTTCAGAACAACCACTGGACGTCGTCTGAATGATCCATAGTTTTGCTTCAGCCTGCAGCGATTTTAAGACCTTAACACTCAACCAGGTCTATTACGAACAGTTGATCAACCAGCCATCTGTAAACAGATATGTGGCGTGTTCGTTATACGCGTATCATACGCGGTAGTTGGATATTCCCGTGGATTATGAGCACTTTGTTATTCGGCTGTGATTAGCCATAAAATTAAGTACCAGCACCAGGCGCTTAATCATTCGTTGGGTGACTGGCGAAAGTTTTCTGTTTTTGTCCCCTTGGTTGTACATCTTGGTTGTAATTCATCTGCGCGGCCATGGGCGTCTTAAGATTTTTTTTCCAGGAGGCCAATAGTGTATTTTTCCATGGGTGGCCAAAAACATTTTTCTAGGGGAAAAAGTGGTGAGATTTCATTTTTACCTGCTCGAAAAACAGCCTTTTGGCTAAATTTAATAGCTAAATGTCAAATTAAAAAATACAGGCGGGTTTGGTCCCCCTTTCGACACCCATGTGCATAGCAAGGGTACTTTGAAGTTGGTCCCTGTATTTATGTTAAACGTTTTTGGCGTCGATGCAAATTGGTAGTTAGGAAGTGCATTAGATTTGAACTTCTTGAGCAAAGCATTTTTATAAGTTATGAAACTTAATCGGCCTTTATGTCGCGTTTTGAAAGAGGCCCCAAAAACGCCAAGTCAACAATTGGATTGGTCTGCTTGATGTACGTGGCACATGTGTGATAAGGTTGAATTGGTTCGTGGATTGTTGACACAAGTCGGGAATCTAATGAACATCATAGTGCTCGTGGCGGAAATCGAGTAAGAAATGTTGGTCGTCATTTCCGTTGTCGTGACTTGCATTCAGTTAAAATTTCTTTGTTAGTACATTAAGAAACAGTGATTTAAAATATTATTTTTATACACCACCGTTTTTTTACATGTAATGTGCCTTAAATGTTAATACATTACCGATCTACTGTATAGGTGCAGCTAAGTCCTTCAGTAAATGGAACTTCTTTTGTGGCAAGTTTTCTGGTTGTACGGAAATGTTTATTTACCTGCTAGATAAAGCCGACTATCAGATGTGACTCGCTTGCGTCAAGACCTCGCATGCGTCAAGACCTGGTTTGTAATAATACGGGCTAACGACTCCTCGATTTATGTTCGTGATGAACATCGAATTGGTAACGCTACGCGATTGCTGCGTATCTGATACGTCCAGCACTACAATGTTTTTCCGATTTTGAGTTATTTACGTTATACAAAGTCATGAGGTATACCAATTGTTTTCGCTAATCGTGTCAACTCAATCGCGATATGGAGCTCTTACGTTGAGGTTTAAGCAGGTGATCCAGCGGTAGCAAAAGGTGTATAGGTTGTTCCAGGTTTCTCGACCGGGATCATTGTAGCCTCGTTGGGTGCCACAGGGCGTTTTCTGGGGGCCACGAACAGCTCTCCGCTCAAATACGTCAAGACACATGTACGTCTTCATTCGTGGAGTCGGGGGCCATGGGTGTTTAGTGTCCCTGAAATGGGGCCACGAAGCATGGTAAGGTTGCGGAACACTGCATGGGCTGTTAATTCGAAACGAACTGCTCATGCTTTTGCGCAAAGGCAGGTTTGTGGCATTTGTCAATGTACCTTGATTTCATTTGAACTGGTGCCTAAACTGCATGAGCTTTCTTTAAAGGTCACTGACGTGATTGTGGACGATTTTACATTTATGTGATTTTCTAGAATGTCAACCATTTTGCACTTTCAAAAACGTTTGTACAAGCTCATGTAACTTCGCTGTGCCTTTTCTCTAGCTCGTTCTCTTAAGCAGTTGATGTCTATCCTTAAGGTTAGTGGAAAAAAGTGGAACATCCGTGTGAACAAAACTTTTTTTGATTTCCAAATATCTAGATTCGCAGCTTGAATGTTTGATTAAAGCAATTTGTTCAGTTCGGCATAACTTTTCATGATTTTATTACGATGAAAGTAACCCTACGAAAAACCCGTTGGTACTTATATGCTGCGTTCCTAACAAATCCAGTTTTAGTGATTTCTCAAGACTTAAGCTATTCACTTAATTAATTCTTTGCAGTAGTTGTTAGGCACAATTGAAACTGCAACACTGCTGCAGCGTCGTTATGCTGCAGAGGGCAGTTGGTCTAGTCCTGTCGCTGTAATCAGTTTAAAGGATTAACGTTAAAAGCCCAGTGCCTTGCTCGTTTCTTGCATAATGAAGGTTCGACATTCTAATCGATTTTAGGAAAATTTGCTCGCAGAAATACCTGTTAGCTTGAGCATTCCGCTGCTAATGCATGACTAAGCCTCAATGAANTCGTGCGCTGAGCATGGGGAACTAAAGGGCTGTGGCTTTTGCCTAAAAAATTTACCAAGTTTACCAGCGACAGGTTCCCAACCGGTGTTGAGCTCTTGACTTCACACATTTCTGGAACTAAGCGCAAGATCCCATGCTTGGGTGTTAGGGTGGATGGGGCTTAATGCTGTTTTGATTCTGGCGCTTAGTCTTCTGACTGGAAGGAGGGTAAAAGTATCGGCGCAGGAGATCAATGTGCAACAAACTCAACCACCAGCCGGCGAAGCCCTGGACATACGTTTTGTTGCTAGCGTTGACGCGTTTGCAAACCGCCACCATGAAAAAACTCTACTGCGAAAAAATGAAGATTCAAGCAAGGTTCAAAAAGTGGAGCTGCGTTCTATTCATTCCTTGTTGGCTAGTTTTACTACCCGGGGCTTTACTCGTCACAAACGATCAGATCCGGTAGGAGAGACAACCGGTATGTCTGCCAACTATATCCCAAACAATGATTTCTTACCATGGACCAAAAACCAAATGTTCAAAAACATGGTCACCACAGCATCCCAGGAAAAAAACGGTGTTGCTGTAAGTTTCAGCCCAGCAGCCAATACGGTGAAACCTGCATGGAGTCGATCCGCCCATTACGCTCAAGTCTACGACTACTGCGTCTCCCTAACGACCAACAGGTATACTTCAGTTTTCGTTCGACAACCATCGACGCTAATGCCTTTCTGAAGGATTTTTTTCTATAAATATTAAATGAGTCATCTTATTCGTGTCCAGCTAATTCAAGAACAAGTAGTAAAGTTTTCAAAAGTTCATTGTCGACAAAGAAATTGGCTTTGCGCATAATTGCGTAATGAGCTTGAAGCTAGATAGGCTATAATTATGCAGGCTACTATGCAAGCCTTAGTCGTAGCACTAAACGGCATGGTGGAGCAAATGACTTTGAAATTTCCTCTGTATGTAGGTATTATTATAGTTTTCACTGGGAACAGATTTCCATAGTAATTATGATCATAGGCGTACGGGAAGGCATTTTACTACGGGGGCGGAAAAAATTTGCCCTTAAAATAATAATTTGCCGTAAAAATAAACAATTGCCCTGAAACCAACTTTATTTTAATCCGAATTGGGCCTGAAACCCCTTGTAAATCTGTTCTAAATAGTTTAATGCGTTTATAACGGCTTCGTATGTAACGTCAATTCGCCTATAACGTTGCATTTGTTCGGTCCCGATGGCATCTTCTACATTTCAATTCGCTTATTAACTTCAATTCGGCAATAACGTTCTTTATACAATCCACTAGAAGTGCCGTTATAGGCAACTTTTGTAGTTACCTGCTTGTAACTCAAGGGGGTGAAGTTGCTTGCGTGTAGTGTTCTCCCAGACAAGAAACTTTACGGTAATTGCCTTTACTGGCTGAATATGCCGTATCGAATTTTTTTCACCTTGCCCTGAAAAGCAGAGTTTGCCGTGATTTCCACTGTATTGACATATATCATTTTGGATTTTTGAGCAACTTGCGCTTGCCCTGACATTTTTCAAGACGGGGGGCGGCCGCCTCGTACGCCTATGATTATGAATAGTGCCTTGTGTTGGTTGCTGGATGATGTCTGGGAAAAAAGAATCCATATAATCCCAACTTGTTTTTATCCCGGCCTATTCTGTTTCTCCAGTTCGCTTTTGAAGAACCAAAGCCATGAAAATTCACAGTCGGAGGTTCGCGGGAAACATGGCGTGTGTGAGAGGGAAAACAAAAGTGGCTTTCCAGTCCTATGGGCAATCCTCTACATGNTAATTGTTCTCTTCTTGTTTATCGGTAACTATGGAGGTGTTCTATTGTTTTAGGACAGTGGTTCTTAACCTTTGTTACATATTTTANCCCCTAATATCAAACATGGAATATGAAATTTACCCCAGCTTAAGAACCANTGGTTTAGGATGTTAAGATTGCGTCATATTGTAAGACTTAAATGTGAGCCCTGTTTCTAATTTAAACAAAGATCCCACATCCAACTAAATATTCGCTGAAAACGTACTTGCAAATAGCACCAAATCGAGAAGTGTCTCAAGCACTTATGTTGTTGGTTTGCTGGTACCAGCGGTTTTGTTTGGATACATTCTTGCTGTCACACACGCCTTATGAAGTTTTTAGATTGAAGATGCACTGAAGGACGTGCAATGAAGCAGTGTATATGTAACATTTTCTTAGACTAACAAACGCGTTGGGTTGTGGTCAGGCATCCGTATACATACTCTTGAAAAAGTACAGGCCTACTTTGTCAACGCAAAGCTGTCTCAGTGCATGGGTCCGATTTAGGTATTTGCCAGAGGGCTCGCATGCATAGCGCTTTTATGCAATTCTGTGCATGTTAACCCTCATTTCACTAGTGATTTTGAAGTCTTTCTATTTAAGTGGTTGCAGAATGCAGACCTTGGGAATTTCGCATTGTACTGTCCCGTTACCCTCAGGTACACTATCATGACTAGAATAAATTCCAGCGTGAATTTTTGACTGTCGAAGACGTATGAACTGTAAGATTCGAACTAAATTTGCTGCGCAGTGGTTTGGGAAAAAATGCAAACGTCATGTCAAATCACACGTTAGTCCTGAACTTGTTGGGACCGCATCAGCCTTTAGGAAAACAAAGTCCGCCACAAGTGCATTTCAAACAAACGGGAATTCCTTATCTTATCTTTATCTTATCTTGACGCAAACAGTCAAACGAAGCACAGTATATCCGATAGCTTGTCACAGCATGCATCTTTCATCTGCATTCATTAAATCTAAGGAAACAGTAACTTCGCGTGCGCTTGGCAGGGATGCCGCTGTAAACAACATTTCGGATAAACGGGACAAAGTGCTTTTCGTAACAACAGCAACGATAGACGAGCGCAATCAATGTCCAAAGAAATATAAAGTGTTTGGTTGTTCCGTAAGTTTTCCTTAACAGGAATGCTCAAAATATATTTTACCGTTTGAGCACCGTTCGAATATTCCCGCTTATTCAAAAAATCCATTTTCGTATGCTTCGCTATTTTGCAGTCGCGTTGCACTGAACTCTCGCTTTTTCGATTCGTCTTTTTCTTTCGAAAATTCATAAAGTAAAATAAATTTAATCTACGCTGCCGTTCCTATTTTCAGTCATCAAGCCTCAGGGGTATCAAAAGTGTACGTTTAATTAATTTAAGCATCTTTCCATCAGTTCCTTACCATTTACCGGAGATTGCATCGAATTTTTGCAGCCTTAGCAGTCATATGCGATGATTTCTTCGTTCCATCTTTGGAGGTTATATCGGAGCGTTTGAACTTGAGCGAGGATGTAGCAGGCGCCACTTTCATGGCGGCTGGATCTTCCGCTCCTGAGCTTTTCACATCCGTTGCAGGCGTCGGGACAGGAAGTGACGTGGGTGTTGGTACCATTGTTGGGTGGGTTACGTTTGCTGCAGAGGCTTGGTCCCTCATATTTTTGGCTTTGAATCATTCAAGTACAAGTCTTTTTTAAATTGATGTTTATATCAAACATTGCATTCCAATTCACGTATGTGCGGAAGCAATGTGATGCTGAAAAAATATATGAAGAAGTTCGTGTTGTGTTGCAGATCGGCTGTCTTCAACCTGCTAGTAATTATCGCACTGACAGCCGCCTTATCAGGAAGGGTAAGTTTGTTATAGAAATGCATGCATCACCGAGCGCAGTGCCTGGTAAAGGACACCCTTTTCAGTTAAGCATACGGTTGAGGCACCGGAGCGAATAAGTTCAGTTGTAGGCAAAGGCCGTGAAGTGGCGTTGATTACAAGCTCATGAAAAATTAATGCCTGCTTGTAATGCCACCAATGGCGCTACACCCATCTTTTCGTTTTTAATCTTTTCCGACGTGTGCTGCGAAGAATTAAAAACGCCATCGCATCTCTTCTAGCGTTCTGTTCTATTCTTGGATATGCATATGGATAAAGAAAAGCTGCTGTCTCCAGAGTCCGCTGCCCCCAGTTTAAGTCAACTCGTGTTTTGCGAAGGTTATGTGAAAACTGCATCAATGGCCATTACTGCTTAAGGTCCTCGTAAAAAATACCTTTCCATAACGGCTTTCAGTGTTAGGATTATATTTTGACTTTTAGTACGGCCTGCTAGCTTAAATCAAGATGCAAATGCCAGCTAATTAACAGTTTTCCTTGCAGTATTATACCTTCAAAGCATTTGTAAATGCTAATTAGTAAAAAAACAATCATGAAAAACGGCAGAATAACAATTATCCTAGAAGTGAAAATCGTCCACCTTTTAAAAACATGTCTTAGTCTGCATGTTGGGTTGCTGTTCGTATGAATTGTTTTAGTTCAGCTGCATCGTAAAATGACAATTTAGAAGCCAACTTTCGTTCTTACCTCGTGCTGCTTAAGAACATGCCCTGTGCGTCTCCAGTACTGTGGAGCTTGGTTGCACATCTTCACGTAATTTATCGGTTCATAAAAATCATTTGACAAACGCTTACCAGAACAAGGCTGCTTTGGCACAACTCACAATCACTATCGCAAGATTATGTTCGTGATAAAATGGAAATTACCGATCTGAAAGCATTTACTGAAAGTGAAAATATATCCCACATTGCCAAAAATAATTAAAGCTCATCCTCGTTTTTGTGTTTAATTTCGAGGTTGGACTGGGACAACTTTGATCGCGCCATCAGCATGACTCAGTTCACACAGTCAAACACATATAAGAGTGAAACCATCTTTCTGTCAAAGATTCCTCGAGCGGTCCACAATAACACATCACGTACTTGTTTGACCTCTGATCTGAGACGTCACGATTAATTACACCGTTTGCAACAATTGTGACATCAGTGATTACTCACATGTCCTGCATAATTATTATTTACTATTCCGAATCGTTGTATGTTGTTCAAACAACGCATGCTTTCCCGACCAGTCATTGCCGTGGCTGCGATAACGGGTCGGTGCACTTTCAAACCAACGATCTGTCGCTTGACCAGGTTCTCCAAATCGACTGGAGGCCCCTCGTACGCGACTCCGTCTTTTACGGCGGCTCAGTAATGATCTTCATACTGTTTTCTTGGGATGGTCAGTTTGTCTGGTGGGAGTCGCTGCTGCTGCTACTGCTGTACGTGGCCTACATCATCACTATGAAGTTCAATCAGCGACTGTTGAAATTTCTAGACAACCCTACTTGTTCATGGTAATGTCTTAGATGAAACAGTGATTATATACATCTGTCTGGCGGATAAATCAGTTGCTGTTAAATAATATTTTGTAGCATTTCTTAGCTGTATCATTTAAGAACCAAAAAAGATTTTAACATTGTTAGACATCTAGGCAATTGTTCGTGATGGAACGAGTGTGGAGTAACTGCATCAGATTCTGTTATGTTTTCAATGAATTGCAAAAGTCTTCTTTCTGACTAAGTCAATCACCATCGTGCGGCCCAAGAATATCTTGTGTGCATTTTGTAAGGGAGTAGCAGCTACGTGTTGTGTCATTTCCGTTTGTCAATGTCAAGGCTGAGACGTAAACGTGAGGGCAAGACTTCACGGCCAATGCAAACTGTGCTGTAATTTTTTATGTATGAGATGTACCACGCATTCGAAGCTAAATTGGATTGGTTTCAATTTGCTATGCACTAAAAAAACTGCCTTATATGTTTGGAACGTTTGGGACACTTCTTGTCATCTCGATGGCAGCCAAATCTCGATTGTTCGTGTTTTGTGCAACCCGAACAAAGTGAATAAATATGTATTTTAAAATAAAGCGTGCTCTTTTAAAGAATACATTACGTCAGTAGGAATGGACCAATGTTTGAATTTTATGATCAGCATTGAATTTAAGGCTCCAACTCCTAAACCGTTCGTTTCAGTGTAAGCACACCGGATGTTAGTAGAGTATCACCAACGCACCAGACTTCACCTCGCTTAACCTCGGGCAGTGAGGGTCTGCAGCAGTCGAAGGAAAGCAGCCAAAGCAACAGAAGCGAGGTTTGTGTTCAGACAGAGTGAAGCAAGTTTTCCTGAGCAATATTGTAAAGTTCCCTTTCATAACGATATTTTCACGTTGTCGTAGCTTTCCCTCGAAAGAACATGATTGGTGGATAAACAGAAAGACCAAAGAAATAGTTTATGCAGTAATTCATTTGCAGACGTTATTTTCAGACGGTCATTGTAAGAAACGATATGAACTCCTCCGAGGCAGCTAAAGCGCCACCTCAAGAAAAGACGCCTGGGTACGTTGAAGCAAGGCTATATTTGCGTTGAGGGTGTCCGTTACGGTCTGTTTTATTTTAGTACATGGATATTTCAATTAATAATTAAGTCTTTCGTGGTTTGTTTCATGGTTTTATCTATGAAGTAATTTCCGAAAATAGCTATATTGGCCTGAATTTCTGAATCTGGATTTTTTTACCTGTTACGAGAAAATACGTTTTGCAGACATGAAGAAGTTCAAGAGGGATGTTGCATGACGTCTCATCGTTGTTGCTGCTGCTGCTGCTGTTGTTGCAAACGCTTGTGTTCCTGTATTTCATCTTCAACTTCAGCAAAAGCAGCTGCTGCGAATTCAGACGCAAAAGCGAGCAAGGCTGTGCCAGTGGTTTATAAAGACACTAGTTTGGACGAACCCATACTGTGCGCGGACTGCACAGACGAAATGTACTTGGAGGACGGTCCTGCCGATTCTAAATTGGACGGAGACAAACCCGACTGCGGTTTGAGAAAATCGAAAACTGTTGAAAACGGCGTAGGCTGTCGCGGCATCCCATCCAACAAAGGCGTTCGAAGCCGACCGCCTTCTTACGACAGTATAAGGTTTGCGAATGAAGAAAGGAAGCAAAGAACGTGCTCAATCGATTTGAGGTTTGTAATAAGTTTTAGGTTTTGGTAGTCGTGTTGGCAGCTGCGTATGATATTTCGATTTTCAGAACAGATTCTCGTTCAGTAATGTTTGAATGTTTTTGTTGCTTGAGAAACTGTTTGGAGAAAACTTTGCGCCTCTCTAGATTCCATTTACCAAAACACTTGATCTGAGACATAACAATATCTTAGACATAAAAAACAAATAACTTCTACATTTTCTGTCTCGACCAGCATAGAGCGCCGGAGGACGAGCAGCATGCACGTGCTGAGAAGGAACTCCAAGCGGTTCCGGAGCACATATCGCAAATCATCGTCAGCCTCAGCAGGAGTTGCTGGGCCGCTGCAGGTGAAAACAAATCCATTTCATTAAAGCTTCTGACCTACAGAAAATAAACTAGCTGCGTGTTCAACAGTCTTGCAAATAGCAACATTCATTCAGTGATATTTTCTTCTTCAGAATGGAGATGTGAAAGTGTCCGAGTTTCACGTGTCCGAAATTTCAGACAATTACCTGGCGGAGAGCCCTGCTGGAGACGTAACTGTTTTTATTGCCTTTGTTCATAGTTGGGTATCTTGTGGTAGTACGGGGGACAGGGGGGCGATCGCCCCTCCCCTAAAACCTACAAAAGTAAATTTTTTCGCCATGCTTTTGTACAATTCGGAAAGACACTTGACTGCCAACTGAGACTTGACTGCCAAATATTACTGAACCCCCCCCCCTGAACTTACTGGCTG
>JGI24021J15306_10001307_pt1 | contig 23927 bp, 11 predicted proteins | sample Ectturendosymbi1_FD_15306 | JGI IMG/M metagenome (IMG submission 15306) | reverse complement strand
GGAAAGAGTGATTATGTTAGCTGAACTTTTTTAAATTCACAACACTTAGGTAAGACGCAAATGAACATCCTTCACTGAAAGGTTTATACAAAAAAAAAAAACGTTTTCGACACTGAACCTAGATATTTTTGGGTAAGTTGTCAGTAACACGATCTTCAATTGTTCAGTAGGTTGACAGAGGCGTGGCAACCGCAGTACCCAAATGGGCTTATTTAAATTTACATCGACAAAAGTAATCCATAAACCCTTCATAAAAATAATGGCAATTCTTGTTAGAGTTTCACGTAACTACAATCTGTAAAACTTCATGAAATTTCAGGAAGACATGCACTCGAAGCTGAAAAAAGCAAATTTTGTGCTGGCGTCCGAGCAGGGGAGAAAACAACCACAAAAATATTAACGTTAATGAACGCCATTTCAAAACTGAATGACGAAAATAATTTTGACGTACATAGACAGTCCGAACTTGCTCGCTGGCGTGGTGACTTTCTGGTAGCTAGCACAAAACAACTGTCGCCCAGTGCGGCGGGAGTATCGCCTGAGCCATTAGAGCCGTGACAGATGCTTGGTACGCGGTGTAGCGCCGGCGCCACAACGCAACAAACACGTAACACAGAAAGTTTTGCAGGAATCTAAGATTTAACTTGCATCAGTCCGACGTATTCGTCAGACAAAACGACCAGGTATCGAAGGCAAATCCAAGCAACTGGATTGAATGGTCATTTAGTTAAAGGGAACTTGATCACGGCTTAAAGGCGGCCAGACCAGAGAAGCTCGTAATGTGGCGCCAGGTCATCGCAAAGCAATATAAAATCCGCCAGTTTTACAAGCGCTATCGTACCTCATCTTGATAAAGAGTCCATGTCAAAGATAGAATCAAAGTTACTTCGCCACATTAGAGGTCTATACACCGATACTTAAAACCATATGGATACTTGAAACCTCATTACACTCAGTAAGAGGTATGCAAATAGCTTTGGCTAGCATGGCTCAGCAAAGGTTGACTGCCAATAACTTTAACACACAAGTCTGATTGCAGTGGTTTATAGAAAAACATTTGCTCATCTACCAGAACAACGCATAGAATAAACAAAGCAGGTTTGTAACTGTAATCATGTTTGTTTTCGTTTTCGTTTTCTACAAGTGGACAACCGCGAAATGAGACACAGATGCTTAAAATATGAAAGCGTTGAGGCATCATCACCGTGTCTTCAAAGGCGATGCACTTTTTCGCACCTCAAGTAGATAACATTTCATAGACGAGAAGTGGCGATTGCCAACGCTTCATGTTGGCAACCTCAGCCGACAAATCCTGCCCCAATCCAACATCTTGTAGATCGCAATGAAATTGGAAATTGTGGCTGAAGCTAGTTTATCCGTTGATTCATAACCAAGCAAAGATATTAGCCTGGTCAAGCGACAAAGAATTCTTAAGTTTTACGACGAAGAAGCGATCAACGTCACATCAACAGTTTCCCAGACGAATAGCTCTGCAGTCCAAATGACCCACACGAAAAACCCACACGTTGGTCAACACCAAAACAAACACCAGCAGAATACCAACCAGCGTTGCGTTGCGTAACCAAAGCTTTTTCGAAATCCGTAAAGTGCTGGAATTAAGCGGAGAAACGTAGCAGAGGATTCCTGCACCACCACGGGTACATTCAGACATCCCGCCACTGCGAGGTCCTTAACGAAACACATCAAGGGCACTCGATAAGCACTCGTGATGAGGTTGCGACGGAACCGCTCAGTGAAACAAGAACATCGCGAAATGTCCAACTAGCAGGGCTTCTATTCGTTTTGTTTGCGTCACGCCGCGACACGGACACAATGACGACGGTCAGGCGAGCGGCAAGAGCGAGGTACTGATTGCCGCTTGGAAGTTTTGTTGAGGTAGAAGAGATGTCTGCAAGCCATCAAACGCCAGTATGCCCCACGGAGTTCCACCGATATCAGGCCAGGACGTAGTTGCTTAAAGCGGTCAAAGGTGGCCGGACTTTAATGAGGAAACCTTAGCCGTCATCCGTTCATACCTCCGTACTCATCAAACTCGCACCTCTGCGACGAACTTGCGACCAGCATCGGCGTAGAATTACGGAAGCAAAGCGTTTGCTGCAACTCTTTCAATAACACTCCAGGCTTCGCTGAGAAGGCATCACCAATCGAAGGACGACCGATCGAACCAACCGTGCAAAGCGGTGAGTTATCATCCGTCTGGCGGCTTGTTTGGAAACGCGTGGTTGTTGAATGCTTGCAGGCACATTTCACATCCCAAAGATCCATGGAGGAAGCAAAGTTTTCTCATGTGTAAATAGGGAAACGAACGGAATGATTTTGCGGTTTGTGTTAAGTGCTTATGTCCAGCCGTTAAGGCAGAAAAGTAGATGGCAAGCATGATTTCATTCTTAAACTTTTCAATGCTCCATCGTTTAATCCTACCGTAGAGCTTACTTCTGACAAGCGGAAATTACATGGTTTGTCAAGCGACATAGAGGCGCTATCTGCCACCTGCGAAACCTTTTCAAACGGCAAAGCCATTTTAAATTGAAAAACGTTAGCTTTAATCTTTTCTGTTTTCATTAATATTCCGTATCTTTTCATGCATAATTGCTGCTGCTTCACCATTTTCTCCAGACACCGATCTATTTTTGTAATCGTTGGGTGACGGCTACTGGCGGAAGGTCGAAGCTGGAAACTATTTTCTTTTCGGAGTGTTTGAGCGTTTGAAAAGAACCAGTTTTGCCGTGGATCGATCACCCAGCCTTTCGTTCGGGGAGCACACACTTTATCATTGACCTGCTAAACATTAAAGAACGCCAAACATCAGTCAGCATCTCTGTAGTTTCCTGATAAAAAGAAAAGGAAAAAGACTTTCACTCTAACACAGGAATCAAGAGCATACATTCTAAACCTCAACATATGAAACAGTTTGTCGACTGGAAACGAAACGTGNGACGGGCGCAAACGGTGCTGTGTTTTTCGTATCCAATGTAAGCTCACAGAACATCTACAAGTTAGTTAGGCAGTTCACTTTTAGCTTTGCTTGCCGGTTCGCAATGGCGGTTAGAGGCGGATCTAAAATGAAGCAGTGAAGCACTGTAGTGCTAAGCGCACAGTTTGCCGATGCCGCCAACCGACCGAGGGTCTTTTCGTGTAAACATTCGCAACAGTAAAGTAACGGGCTGTAAGAAGAATTGAGTAGAATCATTGACTGACTCGTGTTCGCTTCTTGTAACAAAAACTTCAGCAACATCAAAACAGAAATGGGTAACACATGTTTCACACGACATGCATTCATTACCAACTCATACGCGACGACCTACAGGCGTATGAAAACAACTAGCTCGTCTTATTATTCCACGTTGTATCAACATTTCTGAAGTTAGGGAACCACAGCTCACGAAGTTATAAAACAAACATTACCATATACTGCGCGCAGTGCAAATGACGCGCAAAGGCACTCAGAACCATTTCACGAGCTAACCAGTATTGCAAAGTCGTCCGATGCTGCCTTAGAAGACAATGCAAAAGTTGTTTATTTCTAAAAGCGATTAAAATAGGAGACAACCTACTCTAGTGAACAAACAACAACGGGTGACAGAGTTTAACTTGCAGCTAAACCGCCTGAAGCCATAGTTGTAACCAGTGCAATGTAACGGTCACAAACAAGTTGCTGTGAAGTGCTGACCAATTCCTAATGTTTCGGTATAACGGCAGATGAATTGCCGAGGAGTAAAAGCTAAACGTAGCAACACACGCAAAATAAACACTTCTGTCTCGCCTTTTGTTTGCTGGGTGCGATTTACAGGAGGCCAAGAAATCAAAGTACCGAATGCCGATGAAAGCAAACTGTGAGCAGGGATAGCGGCATAACGCAGAGCACGTCTGTGTTGCTCATTCGAGAAAAAGCATCGCGACACGTATTGAAATAAGAACAGCTCGCAAAACGAGCAGCACCTATAAAACATTGCCGTTATATTCCGCTGGTCCACTTTCAGCGCGTTATTCGCAACCAACCGTAAAAACATGGGGTTGATGCGAAATTGGCAGCCGCTCAGAAAATCACCAGTGGTTTAAAAAGCCCATACTGAGCAGACGAAGATACAATTACCGCATAACAATAACAGGCAATTTTGTTCGTCGCCAGCAAATAGCGCCGAGTACGAAGAAACCGCTCATTAAAGAAAAGACAAGTCGCGTTTCGTCAGGCGCGGACAGTGAACTCCAATGGCGCGGTTTCAATTCGGAGGCTTTGCAAAATTTGCCAAACGCTTCCACTGGGGTTCACGCCTCCGACAATATATCTCGACTGTGATCTTTACGGATTTAGATAAACCAAGCGTGCGCATCGCCAAGACCTTGAAAAATTTGCACAACGGACCAGTTAAAAGCTGTAGTTATGGCTCAAACACTTGTACAATGCGATTATCGGTATGCTACGAGAAAATGTATGCTTTTTTCTGAAAGCATGGAGATGGTGCAGATAAGGTGCTGATAGTAGTAGGCTTTGCCATTTATTTGCCGGAAACACGAGCAAACACTCAATACTCTGGTGCGTTTCATTCAGTACGTTCTTACGCTCTACGATGGATATCCCAACAATTACGATTGACAGTAGAGAAAAGGATCTTTTCAAAATAACAAAATTCCTGCGAGGAATTCCTGCAAGGCTTGCAACAATTTTACACAACGTTGTTGCAGCGTTTGGGGTGGGTCCATGAAAACAAAATGTACACACAACAATATCATGCATAGTAATGCATCTTAAGAATCTGGCAACACTGCGCACTGTTCAAGAATGAGCAGCGCACAGGCAGTGGCATAAGCGGTGCCCAAGCGAGGGGACGCGAAAATCCTTCAGCACACAAGCTGCAGAAAAGAGCTATACTTAACACTGTTACGTTAGCGCTCATTAGCAACCTTGCGTATCAAAGGGTTACACGTCACTTCAAGGCACGCGTCACTGCTTTGCAAGCGTACCACGTCCAACTTAAATTCACACGTGGTCTAAGTTCGGCTCGCTTTTCTGATGTCTTAAAACTATCAGTAAACCAGACATTGTTTGGTTCAAACATTAGAATGGCGGTTCTTCAAACCATTCAGAAAATGCCATGCTTGTTGGAAACACCTTCACTGATCTTTACAGCAAAGACAAAAACCGCAGCGATCCCGTCGATACTTCAAAGATGCAGACTGACTGTTGAAAGTTTTCAGTAGCTTCGCAGTCACGGTTTCGACGCGCCATGCCTGCGCAGGCGAAACTAAGTCCAGAGTTTCCCCATCAAGTGGGTAAGGGGACGGCTTGCAAGTGGACGCTGCGGTCAGTTATAAAAGCATTTGCGATCGCAATTGCGTTTTGAAAACAAATTGATTGTTTGTCAAAAATGATACCACCAATAATGCGAACCGAAAATTAATACCATAATTTTAGAGTAATCACTGTTGCAAATTAATTTGCGGTTGCTTTGTAAGTAGCGTAAAACCACGAAAAGGCAATCAACGCTAACGAGGTGGTGGACACTGCAATTTGCGTCTAATTCTTCGCAGGTTTTAGCTACAACATGCCTGATGTGCTTGGCGGCAAATCGTTGTCTTCTTTGAAACTTACAGTTGTGGTTGTATTGTTGGTCACTGCAAGTTCACAAAAGGTTTCCGTGTGGGAGGGGAGCGTATCGCAACTTATGTGAAAGTCACACACGCCCATTACTAGAATCTCCAACTTGTTCGCAAAAATACTCCCTTCGTTATTTTATCGATGTTATCCTTCTTGTACAATTTTATTGAATATTCCTGTTTGATTTCGTTTGACCGGTGAAAAATGTGTTTTTTCACATCTTGCATCACAATCCAATTGATTGTAGCACCTGACTTGCAGTATTTCTTGAATATTACACAATAAGATTATCGGCAAACACTATGGCCGCGACTAAATTTTAAAGTAACTGTGAACCGCACAACAAGAATAACATGGAGACCGTTTAGTGCCAGAAGCTGCTGACTGGTGAGTGGATCGGAATGACTACATCGCACGGGTAAAGGCGCCTCTTGCTGAAGCAGGAGGTGCAAAGCAACGCGGAGCACCGTGTTGAGAACCACTGCTGAGTTGTGAAACCGGGATCACTATTTACACGAGATAACGCAGGTGGGCTCGTTTGGTGTGCAACATAGACACTAACGTGCATTGGAGATTGCGAAAAATATATCAAATTTCTTGAAACGGTTTTCAAGATTGCACTGCTGCAGGTGAGAAAAAAAATTTTAACTGCTTTTACTAAGTACAAGTTGCGAGAAACTCAAAGTAGCAACACATTTTTCAGATTTTACAACCACTTTCCCAACACAGGCCCTTTGACTGCGATAGGTATTTAACGCACGCAGTCTGAAGGCGGTGGCGGCCATTTGTTAGAAAAGAAGTCTTAAATTGGACAACCTAGGTCAATGACGTCGATAAACACCGCTGGGAGTTAAAGAGNTTTTCACAGTTTTCTTTTACGTGCTCAACAACTCGCTTCGGCCCCATAAAGAAACTCAACTTTCTCACCAAAAGCAAATGTTTGGCAACAGCAAGCGAAATGATCAAGAGGTCATGCACTCATTCTCGCTTTCTTTGTTTGTTCCAACGACGGTCACTCTCGGACACGACGACTGCGAGCGCTGGTGTTATTGGCAGGCACGTTGCCAGCACATACTTCGTCGCGCCATCAATCAGCGCAAAAATACCAGGCGACCGACACCTGCCTCGACGATTTTTATTAAACTTTGATTAACTGAGCACTGCCCAGCACGGCGCTCGGCGGCAAGCAGCGCTAACGAAAGCATAACCGGCTGACGTTTGTAAAAACACGGAGTTGATGAACAAGGAGCGACACGGGTTCACCTGCGACCCGCAACTGAAACTGCAGCGGTCCGGGGCAGGTGCGCGGTAGCTGAAAATCATAACCGGATGGGCCAAAACAAACAATGCAATAGGAAACTACAATCTTTTACAGGCCAAGCAATGTCAACAAGCGTCATGCGATGCTGCAAAACGAAAATTGATACGAAGCAGAAGCAGTGGCAAAGATTGATCGCTGACTGCAGTTAAACGCTGGCGAAAAGAAGTTGACAGCTAACCATAAACCAGTGGTGGGAGCCGTGAGTTTGTGACGAAATAGCTCGGATGCTGTCGTCCAAGTTAAGAGTTTCACAGCACACGATCGGTGAGGTGACGCCATAAATCAAAAAAGCTGTTGTTTCAATATTCAGACCGCGCTGATTAATTGGTGAACTGCAACACACTATTGCGTGGTTTGCTGTGAAAGTGTCCGCGGTCAGTCTGCGAGGGCGGAGAGTGGGCTCACCTGCCACGAATTTCGCAGTATTTCGCAATTGACTTTACCTCAACTGAACGGGTGCTCGTCATGTATAAACGCATCCTGGCNAACACCGTTTCACCACTACTTTCAAAAGCGACCTTAGAGCAGAAAGTCGGCTTGCGACAACAATGTCGTTCGCGATTAGTTAATCGCGCTACCTCGCGGGAAATCCATCTACGTGTTCTCTGCGGTGTATCTAACTGAAACCAAAGATTCTAGGCATACTATTACGAAACGGATAATGTGGTCAAAGAATTCAGAATTCGTTGTCTGCTATGAGTCAAGCACGATCGTAACGGCGCAATACATCTATGTCGTTTAGGACTATCGCCTACTGCATCGTGAAAACGAAGATGCCGCGGAGCAAATGAAGCCCAACTACTGCCACTGAGCTCTCCAGGCACGCACAGTCGCACAGCCAGTAGTTCAGCAGCTGGTTTCTCAACCGCCGATGATAACAATGTGCTTTTCGAGAGTATGGTGAACTCAGGTCACTTCAAACAATAAACAACAGGCCACCGCTTGCTTGAAAGATAAGATTGTATATTACAAGTGTAAACATATGCTGACTTTAAGGCCTTTTGTTGCCCAACAAAGAAAGGCGGGAGAGAACAGCGTCAGCAATGTAATTCCTGGACAGTTTCGAGTTGCGCTTCGGCGTATTGGCGACAGACAGATGTTTATATATCACGTGACCACAGAGCAATCTGATATGTCCAAGGCTCGCAGCAAAGGTTTGCGTGTGACCCCATGACAATAGATCAATCACGATATTGTTGCAAAATATCTGACTTTCGTGGAAGGAAGCAATTTCTTTCGACCAGCATAACGTGCTTTCGCCTGAATACCACGAACGAGATTACTTAACGCAGCCAACGTATGCGTGCATCTGGTTATCAGCCGGACTAAGGTTGGAAAGGTCCACAGACATCTCAGTTCTTACTTTTTCTTCAAAAAATCTTGTCATATGAAAATGTAAGTCGTGCCAAGCATTCCTCTACAACAACTTTCGTCCTCGAGCTTGTCGGTCTACACTACAGTTACAGTAAAAACTTCATTATTAACGCAACGCTTCTTTCTGTAACGCAGTTCTAGTCAATACTGAACAGGCTAGTCGCAAACATCTGTTCACTTCTGCTTCATCCACTCAGCAGCCGACAGCGCTGAGACGTTATTTCGTAAAACAAGCTGCAGAAACAGACGGTTTTAATCCGCGCTTTCGACCCCAACGGCGGGCATCATATCTACTACACCAATCCGCGAAATCATTTCAACATATGTGTGCGTGTTTCTCAAAAGATTTCTGCACGAACGAGTATTAGATCAGGTTTCCTTTTGGCGTTCACTGCAACCAGTCCAGGTCTTTAATATTTACTTGCTCAGTAACAACTCACTCGGCAATCGTGTAACACAAACAAGCCAAAGTTTGACGTAGTTGCACACGGCCAAAACAAAATTGAAAGGTTTCTGACCTTTATTTCCACCATAAGTCTAACTCACCACATCAACAACCTTTTGAGGTTTAACGTCATTGAACAATACGCGCCATGACTGCTTTCCCATGAAACGACTGATTAACGTTCGTGTTTTGAGAAAAGCGAAAATTGTGAGCAGGGATCGATACCACGGCATTCATAACGCGAAACCCAACCTTTATTTCTTTGCACGTAATGACACGTGAAAACTCACTGGTGGATCACCACCAACGCGTGGCCTTTTCCGCATGATCTATCCACACGCCGACCCACCTCCCATCGAAGTAGTGGTATTATAAAACGCATACGTGTGATATTATAAAACGCATTGCGCACGCATTCTCCCGCTCGCTGGAAAATCGGATTTACAGCCGTCTAGCGTTTCGACGACACATGGAATCCTCGCGGCAGTGAGAACATGCCTGAAAACGGCAATGTGAAGCGAACTTTGTCATTCCGACATTCCGATTGACAAACACCTTCAGTGCAGTTCGTCAGCACTCTAATTGTGACATTTTAAAGTATGGTTTGTGTGTTGCCGTCATGTTATATTTCACGTGAGTTGCACGTGAGTCCGCCGCCCGGGGCGCTACACTGCGTCTCTACCTGAGTAGGTGTTATGGCACCGTGAAAACATTGTCACGTTTTTATCGTTTTTATGTTCTACATCGCAAATTGAAAATTTAAGCATGATATAAGGAAAATGCAGTATGGCATTGTGGTTTGCACGCGGGCTACAGCGAAATAGCCACCTTTTTCCCACGCATTTACAAACGTAACTGATAACAGCCTTCACCTCTTGTGCGGTCGATCTTGAATGCATCGTTGTTCACAATGCTGTACGTGAGAGTTCCAGCAGAGCCAGCATCGGGGTCCGTCGCCAGAATTTGTAAAACTTCAGTTTCACGAGCGCCATTCTCTTTGACGCTGTTGAGACACAAATATTATTCACATTAACACCAGGTTGTTTGATTTTCTTCCTCGACGCCAGCAGCTCAAACAGCCTTCAGACGGCGTAGGCAGAAAAGGACAAGAAGCGAACAATACCTGGCAAAATATATGGGCTCTGTCGACAGAGGTGCATTGTCGTTGACGTCGTCCACTTCGACGAGTACGAAAACGTGACCGGCCAATGGAACAGAAGCGCTATCCTGAGCCATCACGGTAAGCCAATAGTATCGTTGTAGCTCGCGGTCCAAATTGCGCGAAGTTGTTATGACACCTGCGCGAACACGAAGAGGAAGGCGCTCAGCACATACGCGTTGAACAATGTTCGGTCTGACGTCGAAGCAACGACGAGCGCAAGTTTCATAAAGCACGAGCTTATTTTGACAATTCATAACGACTATCGACATAAAAACGAGGGCAGTCTTGTGTAGATCATAGCCGCTTAACAACCCAACAACAAAACGGCACTCGTAGGGGCAGTCGGCTGGGATTGCGAAATGAGGAAGTAGTTAAATGAAGAACGACAAACATAAAAAACAGCACAGCCTGAAGTGCCATCCCCGCCACTTGACCGACGACGGTTCAAATCTTTTAACTTTCGTTTTCTTAACTAGACCCGCTCAGCTTGAAAGAGCAAGAGCGCGACTAAACTCCCCAGTCGCTTGTTTGGCAGTCGAGTGCCTGTCAGCGTCCAAGAACAAACACGAGCCGAGCTGCTCATGGCACGTGCGGAAAAGCTGAAGCCAGAATGAAGTCAACAGCATACCAAGTGTTTCATGGTCGTACACAGATTGAAACCCCTTGGCCATTTAAGCAAGTCGTTAAGATCAGCAGAAGCCTGCTCCACCAAGCTAACTCCAATTTTACGTTACAACAGGGTACTACCAGGAAACAACAACTGCACAGTTTTTCTTTTTGCGCAACATTTATCCACAACTGATATATGGTTTGTGATAGCTGGCCACATTAACACCTGTGGTCTAAAACTGAGTTACCAGAACAGCTTGTGTCCACTGAAATCAGCCCCAAACACGAAACGCAGATTACAGTGGCACAAGGTATGAATATATTAAATGTTCAGTCTATCATACTGGTCGATCTTCATTTTTCCTTTATCGTAAACCAGTGTTTTTGGGATGCTATGAATTTGAATATCAACTCGAGGATTAGTGTCTACATCAAACATGTCGCCTGTAACGAAAAATTGGGATTTTTTTAGCTTTTGTTAACAACAAGGGGGTACCACCAAGGAGGGACTGCGATCCGGTGCAAGAGAGATTTTTTCCTGAAAAATTCTTAAAACTTGTAATTTTAATGAAAGTTTTATATTTTCGCGGCTTTTTGACGCGTTTCGCAGCTTACTACCTTCAAACTATTTTCCGGGTTGCACTACCGCATTGATAGGCTTAGACCTCACAATACATTAGATCAGAGCACCGCTTCTCAAACAGTCGCGAACTTCTTTCAGGAGGGCCGCGAAGCATTTCAAAATGCTACCATTTTATATTATTTTAAATATACCATTCTTGAAAATTAGCAGATTTTCTACTGATTAAATCCGGAAATGAGAACCAGAAATCTGCCGGTTGTTGAGTCAGCAGTTATGCGTTGACGCGTTCGGTGATGATGCGGTCACACAAACTGTGGTCGTTGCAGTATGTTGTGACTGGTCTTTGTGATTACAAATATACTTTTAGCCTCAAAACCGACAATCTGCGTGTTAGGTTGTGTGTGTGAGCTTGACTCCTGTCATGCCGCGACGTGATCATGTATCTAATAAGCAAGCTCAAGTTTCCCGTGAACAGTAAATTGTATTTGTTGTTAAAATTTTGTTTTTACCGCGTATATCAAGTTTTCGTCACTGTTTTACCGCGAAATGTCATAGTGGACCCTATAGCAATGGTCAGTAAAAGTGGGTCGCAAGCTGAAAAATGTTGGCAAGCGCTGCATTAGAGCAACGTATGAAGGGCAATGGCCAAGATGCACAACATGAGTGTGTGTGTTTGGTTTTGTTCAAGTGGAATTTGCTCTATCACTATGCAAGCGCACTATTAACAGCAAAAAGGCCAAGAGGCAAACTAGATTCTGCTCAACCGCTCAACGTCACACAGCATGTCTCTGTACCGCAGGTGGCCAGACGTATGTTTTATAAGGTATGCGGCGCTGACTGTCATCGGGCGATGTCCAATTAACTGCCACTGAGCAAACGATTGCACCACTTTTCGCAAATCATATTAATGATCGACAAAGACGATGATGGGGCATTTTTTTGGCAGGGGTTTCCGTGCACTTGGTCCTGGATGAAAATTAATTGAAGTTGGGAAGCTGCTTTTCTGAAAATTCCCCAGGATAACTTTAGAAGCGAGAGTTCTGCATGCTGGTTATCTGGATTACGAAAGGGATTTAGAAAAGTTACGAAATTTCAAACAACGTTGCATAACTTCGGAAATCGCGCTTCCACAAGGCTGGCCTTGCGCAAAAACCGAAGAAAAGAGGCTTAAGAGCATTGCATCGGCAAGCGTAACGTCAACAACACTTCTTGTGGTCGTTGCATCACTGCACCGCGATACCGAACATACCAATGTCGTCATATGCGCAACAGAGCGTGAACGTGGCAGAGTAGTGACGATGGATGGCAACCCGCACAATTCGATCAGTTTGGTCAGTTTTTAGCACGCAGTGACGCTCAATAATTTGCAATGTTAACTTTTAGCAGAAAACCGGGCATGAGATGTTAAGTATCGCAAACCTCCAACACAATCATTATCTCCCACCAAAAATTTACGTCGAAAATTCATTTTCTCATAAGTCCATAGAAGGGTTTGTTCAAGGTAGACCATGTTTGCGTCAAGCACTAGCAACAGTTCCCTGGCACCAGAATACCGCCCCCCAAGATCGCCAACCATTTAGAATACCCTGCAGACGACGTTAAATGTAGGACCAAAAAACCGTCTGCCGGCAAGCTCGAAGCGTATCCAATTTTTTAATACCAGCAATCTCGCAGGATTTCGACTAGACACAGTTACGCTCGCTGAATTTTTGCGGAAGCTTTGGGTAAAGATAAAACAACGCTTAACGAAGACAAGGCGGCCGTTTTTGACACCAACATCAAGTCGACTTGCCCTACGTAGGCAAACTACGTTCTACGACTGGCGACGATTTTCTTTGCGCAATGGATAATATCGGCGTATGGCATACTTGCGGTTTGCGAAGCTATTGTTCTGCAATAAAAGCGAACACTGCGCGAACGATCTGGGTAAAAGACATCGTCGTTTTTGCTCCGGCAATGAAATCAATAAGAACCGTGGGATTGCTGCACTGTGCGATGCGGGCTCTAGGACAGCAAAGTGTTTTAGAAAGTGTTGCGACTGACAAGTGGGATTGACGTGCACCATCGTTTCAAGCCACTTCACAACGTGGTGGCACCGATCCTGGTGGGGATTACAGATGCTGCCGTCTGCTCGCGAGAAACTTTCGATGAACTAGAAGTGACGCTTGGAAATAAGCAATCAACCATCCCATAGCTAACTTGTAACTAACATTGTTGTTCCTGGTAGATGTTTGTTGCAGCGATGCTTGAAGTAACTGGCAAGTATGACATGGAAATACCAATTGTCGCATGGATCAGTAAACAGTAATTCTTCGCGACGAGCTGGTGTTTTTCACTAGGAACTCACGCGCCGGATTGAGAAAGCGCCAAATTGAGCTGCAACGGCAATCTGCCGCACATCTCCTTTGGGTGTTGATGAAAACGCTGCACTGGGTTGGGAATCGGACAAACGCTAAACACATTCAAAACTATTTCGTTTTCGCTGATCAATCCCACTTCTTTTATTTGCAACGTGCGGAGTCGTTGCACACCTTCAAGGTGGCTGTGAGCCTACATACTTTTTCTTCCGGTGAGGAAGGGACAGCTTGTACTTGTTCAAACCGGTGCAGAGTAAAACTGACGCATATACAAACAAGCAAGACGTTCCGCTTTAAGTGCACACACCCTTTCCATCCCTGTTAGCTTAGATTTCGATCTCTTCATGCTCCATAGTCGAAATTGTTCTTGAAACCATAGTAACATTCTAAATGACTACTAAAACTACGTTCCTAAATCATTTGCTCAGAAGACAAACTCGCTGCTATTAGTCCATACTGTACTCCGGCAGCAACCAAAGCAAAGAAAGGAATTTCGAATTGAACCTACTGTAAGTTATAATTTTCATGTGTTTTATGTACTCAGGGTTCAGTTTTTTTAAACAAGTAGAATTCGTTGGGTAAAGATTGGTGTTGTACAAACATTGTCACTGAAATGAAGACGCTCATAGTCGGAAGCGCATGAGACTGCTATAGACAAGCAAGTTTTCTATTTGATCTTCCACGACAGTTTGCTGACGTAAAAGGCAGCATAGGCATATGCAGTTTCAAGACCAGCAAGTAGGCTAAGCGATGAATAGCGTTACGCTGGTTGAAGAAGTCGACAAACTTTTATACACCGGTCAGAAGTGACCGACTCCTGTAAATGATTAATTTCATAAACAAGCACAGTCGTTTCCAAACGTCGCAGACATTAGTTTTAAAGTTTAATTGCTTATGTAATATTGGCAACAATCAACCGTTTCGTATCAACGGAAGGCCTGGGAATGCAATTAATATTTTCAGCACAAAGGCTTATTTTCACAGCTGTAGTCAAATGTGATAGCACAGAAATGTTCATGACTGAAGTTGTCTCTTCTGGGCAGTGCATGCAAATACTTCTGCTGTTTCTTTAAATGCTTAGGCGTGGTTCCATTTGCGCAAAGTGCAACAACGACAGTGTATTCATGTAACACCTGGAATTTCGTTCAGAAACAAAATTACGAAATGGTTTTCAATTTTGCTGCAAAGCTCTACTTTTTTATAAACACAACAATGCTCGTTAGCTTTCCTTAAACCTACAGTACGATGCTATTCTTCAACTTTCAGCAAAGTTGGGCTCTTCGCCTACTTTTTAATGAAATGTTTTTTTCTGAATAACAGATATGAAAGCTGTAGAACTCGTAACCAAAAACGAAAGTCAAAGGGTAATTTTTAATCGTTGTTAGCCCAGACATTGTAAGAATTTCAACTCTATTCGGAATCCAGTTGAAAAAAACTAAAAGCAGTGATGCCCAATGCGTTGCGCACGACTCACAGTGAGGCAACTTGATGCATAAGGGGTCAATTTGATGGTTAAGGGGGCAATTTGAGAATGAGCTACAACCGCAGACATTTGTTTGGAAGCGTTTAGTTTAGATCAATTCAATAACCTTATTGACTTTCTCCACGTAAATAGGAGTTCGCTTTTTAAATACTAAACTTCACACGTTCCATGGAACATCACCACTTCAGAGATGATTGTGTGGGGGATGGCCAAAAAAAGATTTTGAAGCACTAGTTCACAGATATCTCAAAAACTTTAGACTCATCAGAGCATATCCAATTGCAGATTCTGATCAGCAACAAACAACGTGTCAAGATTATTTCTGAATTGCAATGCAAGTAAGTTATTGTGTTCATTGAAAAGCAGTGGTGTACAGGAGCACTGTTAGTTCAACGGAACGAAAACAAATGATCGTCAAAAACTTGCACCCCTTTACATTTGCAGCCAGGCGCTTTTGCTTACATTGACATATCAAAAAAATGATTTGCTATGACAGCATTCCTGACGGCTTACACCTTTGTTGACAGAGGAATTGTTATATCACAAAGCTATATTACCCATGACCCGTCTATTCCCGAGTCGTTGTAGAAATGCAGACCGAAGTCCCGGTTACGGCTCGAGTCAGGTCAGATGGACCGCTCGGTCCAGGCAGGACCGGCAAGAAAGTACCTTCGGCGCCAAGTCGAAGAAAAATTACTGGGTTTATGCCAATTTTCAGCTATTTGGCGTTTGATGACATTCATAACAAAGTATTAATTGTTTTTGCTACACGTCAGTCTTAGTTGCAAATGGTATTTCAAACATTAGTTGCTTGTGTATCATTTCCCAGTATAGTGACGAAAACGCCTGCAATTTCATTTCTTCACCTTCTAATTTTACAAAGCGGTGATAGAAACTTGCAGTCAGACTTTGCTTTTTACTAAGTGGCATCCAGAGGTTTGATGCCAGCGTCTTTCAAATTGATCATAGATGTGACTTCAGAAGGCAAAACAAAAATCTCGCGATTTCAACTCTTTACTGGCTGTTTTGTTACCTCGGTGCAAGCACTATCTCGGGGACGTTAACTNCGTAAGAACGAATTGGGTAAATTCCTCCTTAAAGAATTTCTAAGTGGTTTAATTAATCATGGAAGGTTTTCCCAACAAACTTTTGCGCCCTCCAAAAAATTTAGTTGCTAGTGGTCTTCTGCATAGCATTTTAATAAAAATGTTTTTAAATATTGTCATTCAGTGGTTAATATATATTGAATATAAGGCTGCATCAAACGAAAGCCAATGTCAAAATTTTGAAATACTTGATTAATTTGCTTTCTGCATTTTTTAAGAAAAACTTAATAAACATTTAAAATTTTGCTCAATTGTAAGTGGTAATTTTTTCCCAAAATCATATGCTGGATCTTTCCAAAAACTGCATCACAAATCCTAGGCTACCACAAATTTCTAAAAGGAACTAACGGTTTTTTCATGCGTACCCTGCTTGTGAAAAATAACCATATAACTTAAACTCATGAATGCACAAACACAAATTCAACCATTACACATATCGCTTTAGTCAGTGCAACATTTCGTTCTGCCATATTACTTAAAGCTTTGAGCAAATTTTCAAATAAGTTTCTTAAAATGAGTTCTCCCTACGGCCAACCTAGTTTCAATATATTTTGCAACTTGTTTACGAAATACTTTTTTCTTTGTTCCATAAAGGAAAAATGACAAAATCTTGCAATGAGCATTTTGTCGTAAACACATCAATTGCCAGTTCGCATCGCAATAGGCAGTACGGTTGAAAGTTTGTGTTTTCGTTTCGATCCATATCTACATTCTCACACTGGCAAGGCGGCCTTAGGAAAAATTTCTCTTTTGCGGAGGGTGTTAGATTGCACGGTGAGTTTCGTCACCGATTGTTCAGGTGTAGTTGGGTAGTTAGTGAACAACACCAGCACGTCTACTCACGGGCTCGCCTTACAAATTCAGACCAAAAGCGTTTCGCAGCCAACAAGATAACACGACCAGCTACAAAAGACGCCGTTTGAAAAGTGGCCTCTCACTATTCAAAAGCGGGTTAGTCACAATAGGCGGGGTTTCTTTCGTTTTACGCCACAGTCTAACAGCGGCGATGGCAACATTAGACAGGGCCAAAACGTACGAGCTCCGCCCATCTCGCTTATCCGCCGCGAAACAGAATCGCTTGACTTGAATTGCCCCAATTGAAGTCGGGCATATGATTGGACTTTTCCCGACTCAAATTATAACCGCCGAACGGTGGGTGAATCCGAGTTCGTTGCGTTGCGCGTCGCCATTACGAAAACACGACCTCATTTTGCCTCTTAACAAGTTAGAAAGTACGCTCAACAGTGAAACCAAACGTGCTAAGTCTCGATCCTTTTTCTGAACCAAGTCACGCGCGACCTATCTTAATATTTTCACAAAAGCATTTGACGCAAAGTTTTTCTGTGCATAACGTAAAAATGGTGCTAGCTGAGAACATGCTAGTCCTTTAATCCGCTGATGGTGATTACCTCCCGTTGCTTTCTGAGTTTGAAACATGTTTTGAAACATGTTAACCTCAACTGCAAGTTAGTGAAGAGGTGGAGAACAACAAATTCCCGCCAACGTAGTACTCAGTCGAGAACGAACCACACTCTATCATCACAGTGTTGCTTACCGGTGCTTTGGTCGATTTCGAATACACCAAGGCCTGTTCCTTCCAAAATGCGATACCCTACAACTCCCTCCGGGTCGGTGAGGTCTTCATCGACTGCTGACAACGCTCCGATGCGCGTCCCGATGGTAGCGTTTTCCTTGACATGAAACCTTACCAGTCTCTGATCGAAGTACGGAGCATTCAGGTTTCGATTCACTGGCAAAACCTCCACTTCCAGATAGCAGATTGAGAAGGACTGCTTTCTGGAATCGCGCACTCTCGCAGTGATGTTGTAATGGCTTTGTGTGCGAAAGTTCAGCTTGGCCATCACTCTGACTGCGCCTGTGCGGGGATCCACTTGAAACATTGGAGTCGCGCTGTTTTTGTTCGCGAATCCGTGAGTGAGCTGGTAGGTCAATTGACCGTTGCCCCCTTTATCCGGGTCGTGCGCTTCGAGCCAGAACACAACGGCGTAGGTGGGAAGATCCTCTGCGACTCGAATGTGGTAAATAGGACGGAAAAACTTGGGCACGTTGTCGTTGACATCTGTCACACGGATCAAAACTGTCGCGGTAGAAGAGAGTGGATGAGAGAGAGATCCGTCCGTTGCCGTAACTTGAAGCCTGCGAAAGAAGGTGAGATACCTCAATATTTATACCCAGTCGTCAGTGTGGGACAAACGCTCGGCCAGTGGCTGTCCGAAACTTAGATACGAAATTGTACACTGAACCTGCACATTTGACTATTTCACTTCAGCACAAGGTAAGTTGCAAGCCAACTAACAAAACAGTACACTTCCGTAAAGAAATTCAAGTTTTTAGTAAACTCACTTTCAAAATTACGGAAGGTAACTAATCGCCAAATACCAACACGTTTGGTCTGGCGAGTTGTGACCTAGAAAGCATATATACTTACAAACCTACAATAACCGATATTCACTACGGATCAGTTAAGAGATGACCATAGGTACAGGTGCCAATATTTCAAATTTTTATACACCGATTCTGATATGTTTATTACGTTTTTGCACTATATGCCAACTGTTGTTGAATACAAGAAGTCATAAGTGAAAGGTCCTTTCAAGTTCATACTTCCGTGCCTTGGAATACGGTTAGTTAAACAAAATTCAACACACAACTTTATTGTAAAACATTGAAGAGGTCTTCAGCAAATCGACAAGCAGAAGCATTCAGTGGTTAAGTACACACAAGCGTGAAATGCATTTTTGGTGTCGTTGAAAACCTGCATATTTGCCAATATATTTGTCATTTCAAGTTGACACCAGAATATGGCTGGATGTGCAATTATCAACAGAAAATCGATCGAGCTAGGCGATACTTAGTGCCCTTACCTGAACTCCGGTGTGGTTTCTCTGTCCAGTTGCCCTGTAACGTTAATCGATCCTGTCGAAGGATGAATAGCAAACTTATTTCCACCAATCGCTTGAGACAAAATGTATCGAACACGAGCATTTTGACCAAGATCCAGATCATCAGCCCAAATGTTCCTTTGTATCCTGTATCCTATCTCAACGTTCTCCGGTATTTCGAACAAGTAGACGTCTTTGTCAAAAATAGGAGCATTGTCGTTGACATCATTCACAACAACGTGTACACGCAAAAAGGTGGTTCTCCTAGGATATCCCAAGTCGGATACGGCAACCGTTAGATTATACGCGGACCACCGTTCTCGGTCAAGCTTGCGCACCAGTCGTACAATTCCAGTCTGTGTGTCAACAAAAAAGCAGTCGTCCACATTGCCTTCAGTAATCGTGTACCACAGCTTCCCATTAAAACCCCGATCTCGATCCCGAGCTCGGATCCGAAAAACAACGGATCCCAGCTGAGCGTCCTCCGACACGACTATGTTTTCCTCACTTGTAGGCGACAAAACCACCGGCTTGTGTTTGTTGGGCAACTGGGAAGTTCGGTTAAAGCTAGCCTGGACAGTCTGCTGGTTTGTGGAATGTCGCAGCATATCGTTCAACCTCTGCTGATAAGCGCGAACTGCCTGGGATTCACCGCAGACTTTGGAGATCGTTTTCGACTTTCCAATGGTAACATTGATTTCCAGCGGCTCTGATGTCAACTGACCGTCAGTTGCGACAACTTTTAGCGCGAACTCGCGACCGAATGGCATCGACCTCAGGCTCTTCCGCAGCTTTACGCTGCATTGCTGCGCGGTGACATTGAAGCGTTTCGCCGCATCGGCTAGCATACGACAAGTGGCGGGGTTACGGTCGATGTCCACAGCACTCAGCGACAGAATCTCTGTTCCTGGCAAGGTGTCTCTCGGTATTTCTACTTTGCAATCGACCTCGTGGAAGATAGGAGGGCTGTCGTTAGCATTGACCACTTCGACGGTCACGAGGCATTCGCTTTTCCGACTGAAGGGTGTACCGCGATCTGACGCGCGCACTCTGAACTGATATGAGTTTTTCTTCATTGTATCGAAGTCAAGCGGCGACTTTGTGGAGATACTGCCATTGAAGGGATCAATGGAGAATGGCAGGACCCCCTGATGGACAATGCTGTAGACAACGCTGCCATTGTTGCCGAAATCTGCGTCCTCCGCATGCACGGTAAGCACCGTCGTACCAACTGGAGCGCTTTCCAGCAGTCGCTCTGAGTAATCCCTGTCCGTGAAAAGCGGATCGTGATCGTTTGCGTCTTGCACACGTATCTGCACCTTGGTGCTGTTGCGCCCGTACCCGTTTGCAAAATAGGAAGAATAACCAATGAGTCTCACGTTGACGGCAGCTACCGTCAAAACGTAGTTTTCTCGAACGTTTCGGTCGAGTTTCTTCCTCGTTCTTATCAGGCCAGTTGCAGAATCGATCGTAAAATCCCTTCCATCAGCACCTGATACGATTGAGTACTGGAAAACGGCCTCCGAACGCGTGTCGCTGATTTTTGCTTCCACGAAGCCAACGACAGTGTGCTTGGGACTGGACTCGCTGACAATCAGCGTCTGTACGGGCCTGATAAAATGCGGAGTAAGTGTACTTCTGTCGTACAGTTTGACGCGCACTGTGACGCTTGAAGTTTTGACAGGGGAGCCGCGATCTGAGACCTCGAACGTTACATTGAGAACGCCATTCATTGCAGGAGGATTCCGACTAAACACCAAAAGAAACTCCGTTCTGTTGTTTCCCGGTTGGATTTCAAAAAGGCCTGCAACGTCGCTGTGAGTGATATGAGGCGAGGAGGTTTCCCCGTTTTCACCAGAATCTGGATCAAAAATTTGCAATATGGCGTATATCCCGCCACCATGCTGAAGCCGGTCGTCCGTTACAGTGGAATCGTAAGGAGGTTGCTGTTCGTGGACGACAACGCACGGTGCATGGGCGTTCACAGTCCGCACAGTAACTGTAAGAATGGTTTCTTCCGATCGGGTTCGACCGGCGATAGCAGCCTTACGGTCTGTAGCGAGAACTCGCAGTTCGTGTACACTCTGTGTACTATGATTGACGAGGCGGGTCAGAATTACTTGTCCAGTAGTAGGGTGTATGGCAAAGTTATTAGTGTAGTCGGCAAAACTGTAGTAAAAACGTCTGTTCTCAGGATCTTTGTCGGCGTCAGTAGCCTGGACGTATATTATGGTGGAGCCTATCGGCGTGTCCTCATCGATTTCAACTCTGTAAGGCTCAGGTGGAAACAGAGGATTAAAGTCGTTAATATCAATCACACTCACGCGCACAGTGCAAAACGTTTCGTTGCGCTTATTCCGCGACAAGGCACGGATGCGCACATCGTGGTCTTCGTTCAAGGACCTTGCTCTCAGCTCCAGAAATATGAAATTTCCTTCAAGATTTTCTTGAACTTGAAACGTTTCAGTTTGTCCCACGACGCTGTACATTACGCCTTCGGTATTTGGTGTTAACCACATTCCCATCATTGCGCTGCTTTTGACAATAACTGTTCCTGTGGCTGTTTTTTCTTGCACGGAAGCTTCATACAAGGGTCGAGTGAACGCGAACCCGTCTCTATAAACCTCGCTCGCCCGAGCAGAGGTCAAGGCAACGACAATCAACATACAGATTCCCATGTTATTCGCCAGTGAGTTAGCCATTTCCCAGCAAGGTTGAGATACACACAGGTGGCACTGAGAAATGCTTAGCAAGTGGCATCAGTGCCGCTCGCATAATTAAATGAAATTTACGGATTCATCTAAGAAACGTACAAATGATGGATCTGTCATGAAAACCAAACATCGTTTTAGGCAAGTTAGATGAACGCAGAGAGTACATCGTATTTAATTTATGATCACGATTCAATAATAGTGGTTGATAAGATCACTGACAAAATGCCTCATGTGGAAAAAATGTGTTTTCATTCCGTTTGTTGCATCAACCTATGCATTTTATAGAGTCGCTATTTAAGCCCAACTTTGACTGGCCCACTGTCAACAGCGAGTTCACGCGATTTTGACCATGAGCGAATTTCTGAAAAACATGGCGTTTCACCTTTGTTCACCGAACAACGATTTTCAATTCCACTGCAAACTTGATTCGAAAGCTCCAACACATGAACGAGTTGGGTATCCAGACAAGTTACACGGAAATCACACGGAAAAACGATTTTGTTGCCTTCATATGTGGAGGAATATGTTAAACCAACATTTTTTCGCGTAAGACATTTTCTCGTGTAGGTTACTCAGGGAATGGGTTGAATAATAACTTGACAAGTGCTAATCAACCTCATGCATCTATCTGTGTCGGTAACCTGGATCCTGACGACCAGAATAACACATGGCCAGTTTCACGTTTAATTGTTGCATGCAGGGGTGGATCCAGGGGGGGGCGATTGGGGTGATCTTTTCCCCTAAAACATACGAAAGGAACTTTATTAACCATAATTTTATACAATTCGGAAAACAAAATTCGTTGCATATGGCCATTTTATCGTCCATTGTTTTGTCACAGCCGTGTTGTGAAGAATACTTCATCTCTTTTACAGTAGCGAAGCCGTTATGAGACTTGACTACCAAAATTTACTGAAATCGCCCCCCTAACCTTACTGGCTGCATCCGCCCCTGGTTGTATGTTACACATTTACAACTTGAAAATTGTTTCAGTGGATCAAGCAGCATGACAATTGGCATGTTCGCAAAAATCGATTAGAATTTAACGTCAAAAACTGAATAGGCGTGCACTGAACGAAATGGTTTCGAATGACGGAATGTCTACTGAAGCAGAAACGAATTTCAGACGAGGTGAATAAAATTTCTGTTGCCAATGATGTCACACTAAAAAAATGCTATGCAATGCATTATCACCTACATTTTAAGACAATTGCGCCAATAACATGAAAATGTAAACAATAACAAACGTGGCGTGACAAATAATAAAAATGTCTCATTGACATTCCATACTGCGATTTTATGAACACTTCAAATATTTCTGGGGTTCGTTGGGGCTTTCTACTTGGGCTAAACGCTCACAAATGTTTCGCAAAAGTTGAAAGTAAAATAAGCTCTGCCAACAAACAGCACCGCTAAGTTTGTGTAAGCGTGCGTCGTCCTGCTACAATCGTTACTTATCGTTTTTCTCAGTTGTATTTCAGAAAAGCTGTGCTGCGCGAGTGTTTGTTACAGTGATGTCATGCTGCGGTAGTTTATCAAAGAGATAGCTTTGACATTTCCTGAAATGAAATTTAGCAAAATTTTCCATCTACTTCTTAAACCAACCTATGTCTCAATACATTGCGCAGTTGAGTTTGTCAACAAATGCACATGCAACTATAATCTCCCTAGTTATCTAAAATAGGGTCTTAAGTCGTGCAAATAGTCTAACTTAACGGACTTTTTCCAATTTCTGGCACTTGGCGTTGATTGCACATACTAAAGGCAAAATGACTCTCTCTATACCAGGCAGACCTGTTCTCTAAATTTACGCTGCTGTCTTGTCTGATCAGTTTAAAAACTGNATGAAAACTTTTAGCTGGGTACATTGGCGAACATTCATTGCTTCCAGCAGTACCTGTCCTTACTACGCCACNCTTACAAAACGTTCTAAATCGCATTTTCCCTAGAAATTCACCTAACAAAAGGGTCACCTAACAATTGGCTATGACCGGAATCTTCCTTCCACTTTCAGGCGTAGACCATCAGCAGTTACCGATTGCTACGCTATTGGCATTTCACACTGAATAGCAAAAATAATTTAACAATATATGGTTAAAACTCTTAAATTTCTATGCATATATTTTGCGAATCATGGTGTTCAATTTCCATCATCGATTTCCCAAAAATGCAGCTATGGTTCTATCTGCTTCCTCTGGAACACGACGACGACCTGCCGGGCCGCACCGACGAATTGAAACAAGCTTGAATCAC
>JGI24021J15306_10001306_pt1 | contig 23932 bp, 17 predicted proteins | sample Ectturendosymbi1_FD_15306 | JGI IMG/M metagenome (IMG submission 15306) | reverse complement strand
ATCCAATACTGTATTTTAAAAATGTCTCCCCCCCCTTCTGGTTTTTGGCCCCCCTGCTGCTACATCCTGGCGACGGGCCTGAAAGAAAGCGAGTGTGATATTCCGCATCAGCAACAGCACGGATTCCTTTCATTTCGAACTGCCCGCTCGAAAGTTACTAAATCACGTTTTTCACGAGCTGGAGCATTTGCCGAAGACAGCTTGATTAGAATTACTCGGTATTATTACTGCTTTAAGTGACAGAGAGAACTATCTACAGCCTCAGGCAATATAGCAGAGGTTCGAAAGCACTTTACGTTCTCAACCTGTCGCCGTGATAGTGGGAGGTTTTGCGAATCCATTCGTAAATTTCTTTACGATGCTTGTCCAGACAACTGCTGCAATGTTCTTAAACCATGAGCACATCACATGCATTTCGCTTTGCCTGTTACAAATTTTAAGTGATTAGGGCAGTAGCTCTGCACCTAAAGCTCTTATAAACAACAGTCAAGCTACATGATTTTCAGCACTGAGCAGTTACAGTCTGAAGTTCTTTCCAGTGTAACGTTACGTCTAACTGAAATTTAATTCTAGGAAATTGCTTTGATCTTGACAACCTGAACTGTGTGTGCTGACTGGTGAGGTGTGTTCTGGCCAACAAGCCAGTAAGTTGTCTATTCAGTGGAATACTCTGAAGTTGGTTCTACCTCCTGTTTTGTTCGAGTGTTCAAACGTATTCGTCAATGTAGTTGGAGCTGTGGTTGACGAGGAAAAGGCGTTTATTGTCAACAAATATCATCTACGCGCAAATGTTTACGATACTTTGATGGATGTGAAGAATGTGATGGTCTTGGAGCTGTCCCAGACGTGGGCGTGCGGGGGCGACTTCGCAACGCCCGAGAACCTCTCCCTATGCTCTGTGTGTTGCTCTCTCAGACTGAACAGCTGCAGTACGTCGCTTAACCTGCAGAATCTGCAGGCTAAATCAGGGGTGAGCAATTAATTTGGTTCGGGTTCACTTTGAGAAGGCCGCGTTTAGCGGAGGGCCGTACCCACTAATAGAAATAGAAACAAGTTTCTGTCCAATGCCTCAACACTAACATTTACTTTGATAAGTTGGAAGAACTTTCAGATTTGAAGATTTTTCCTGAATGCTTCCGCGGGCCACTGATTGCCCTGAACCCCTGGTCTAAATGAAATTTTGTTCCAGCTAGAAATACTGAATTGACCAGATACTTAAATCCAGTTAAAGTTACGTCTGTTTCTTTCAAAGGCACACGATTCGTTATCCCTGAGTCGCACGTCCGTTAACACCATCACTTCATTCTTGCTTTTCGCACCCGTTTTTCCTCTGTTCGCGGAGACAGCAGCTTCAGGAGGACTCGAAATATCTTACGGTTTTCAGCAATCTCAGATAGTTCTACTGGCCCTTCATGTAGCTCTACATTTTTTATCTTCGTAGAAAAAACTGTCTACGATGTGGTTGCAAACGCTTTGCTTGACCTCGGGTTAAACGCGTTGCGACGAAGTTTATTTAACTGCAATGCTGATTCAATTCTGCTTGTACTTCTACTGTGAAGGACAATCTCATATATTAAGTCAAATAAAAATTGCACACGCTCGTACAGTATGGAAAGGGATCACAGTTGACAGAAATTAAACTGTTATTCTTGATGATTACTTTCGAAGTAATGCCACACGAGTCAATCGCTGCTGCAAAGATTCCAACCACAGAAGCCGCAGCAGTAAAGGCAGGGGGGGAGAGATGAGAAAAAATGGAGGGTACTAACAAACTGTACTTTCAATTTCTTTGCTTGGATACAGTCAAGGTCTTTCATATTCTGTCTGTGTTTCAAACTAGCTTCATATATGCCAAGTTACTCTCAACCATGTTTCTCAACTTGCTTCAAGCATCGCAAATGTCCACGGCACCGTCGACCTAAAGTAGTGTTTGCACGTGTAAACCAATTTTCACAGAAAAAAACATATTGAAAAACGTGGCTTTTATCGGCGTCTAAATTTTTACATGAAGCTTCTCATGCAAATATAAAATTTTGTAAGTTTGAAGCTTTTTTTGTGTTTTGTTGAAGTTTGCAAACTTGCAGTTGTAAAGCTTTAGACCTCCCAGAACGAAGCATCAGGCGTAGTTCTAAGCCAGCCGTGGAGAAATGCGGCGTTTTCGAAGAGTTTGTGCGTTCTTCCGATCATTTGCACGCGTAGCAATGTATTTGTTTTGTACCATTGTTTTTTACAATGAATATTCGGGTCTAGTGCAGGATCGTCCGCCCCAGCGGAAAAGCGCAAGAATATATTAAATTTTGGGTAACTTGGCCCACCCAACCAAAAATCTTGCACACGCCAGTGCGTTAAATGCTTTCAACAAGCTTTGTAATATTTTGTTCATTCGCACTTTTTAAGTTGCGGCCAAACAGAAACCCAGCAGTTAACTTAAACTTCGGCCTTCAACTAGGAAACGTCTACCCCCATCCTGCTCTAAGCTAGCAACGCCAAAGTCGAATTCCCGTATGGTCCACATACTTTACTCCGTCTAGCATCACATTACAGCTGGAATAGCGCTCAGTTGGCTTCTATTTTTACCACCAGCAGCGCTTCCTAGCATCCTTTCTAGCACTTTAAACAAAGGAATAACGTAAAACTTGATAGGTTTCAAAACGTAGTCTTTCATTTGTGTTGGCGGCTGGTACCAGTTGCAACAAACAAACTGACTAAGAAGTCAGACATTTTGTGTGATAAGAAACATTGTTATGAAAGAAATTAAGCTCTAAAGCTGTTGATAACTTTAAAGGTTCGACAGGGAAACGCGTACATGTTGTGATGATTGTCGCATTCACATGCTATGAACAATTTAAGAAGTAATATTTAACCTGCTCTGATCTTTGGAGTTTCGTGACATGCTGAATTTTGCTTGAAATTTTTTTTATTACCAAACGTTTTTCATAATGTTATAGTATTAACAAAACAACAACCTTACCCCCCGCTGCTCTCCGTAGAAAACAGGGATTATTTACCCAGCGTTGGGATTTTCCTGATTCAAACGCAAAACGAAAACTTAGATTGACTTTGCTTTCTTTTAATGCTTTTATGACGTCTTCATTTTACATATTAGCAAGTTATATCTACAGTATCTGATTGCGATTGCTTCTGTATGCCCAAGTGCTTTGGATCTTAAAGATTTTAACCTCATCGGATTTCCGAAGTACAGTTGTGAAAAACGTTGTGCTTCCGCATCAAAGCCAAGCGAGATGTCTTCGAGAATATTTTAAAATATCAGTGTTCGTTTTCACGCTATCCTGACTGTTTTAGGCACCCAACAAATATGTAAACCACTTGTTGCAACTCAAACGGGAAGTTTGATGTGTTTTCATTTAATCGTTGAAGACGTTTGGTGTATGGTGACGTTGTTATGCTTGTAAAAAATCTAGAGAACGTGCTTGTTACGGCTCTCGAAGATTTCCCGCTGCACGAAACGTTTTGTTCTTTCATTCATTCATGTTTATTTGGGGAAAGCATTTCAACAGCTCGAAAATCCACATACAGTAAAATGCAGTGTGAAAGCAGTCATGGAAGCAAAGCTGGAGATATACTGTGATTGCATTGGATTTTATCAAACCTGAGTCACTCGCAGATCAGCAACATAACACCCAGTGGCGCATAAACTTATCCCAAGTACACCAACATCATGTTTGCATCTCTCGTGAGGTATCTAACATCACCAGCCTGCAAATGCGGTTGATCAACAACGTGGCAGATTAACTGTTTTATAAATTTGCGTCAGGACAAAGTTTGCAAGTGGTCTGAGTTGCCTCTCGTGGGAATGATCCGACATAAAGCGACTTCTTGTCGCTCCTGGCAGCAGTCCAAGATCGCAAACTGCGTGCGTATCATCAAGGACTGTCAGGAGCACCTGATGGAGAAATTCTATGCCGGTGAAAGTTGGAAAAAGAAACTAAAGGAGCGAGCAAGCGGTCGCCTGTGACCTTCTGACAGTGAATTGCTTTCGCCGCACGCAAGCGTCTTCGCCTGAACGAGCACGTCGCCCTGCGGCTTCTGACAGCGAAAGCGAACAGTCACTCCAAGCAAGGCCAGGCGCCCCACTCGGCGTTCCCGCAGTCGCGTTCCGTTTGTGAAAGGTTAATAATAACTGAGCTTCACTTGAACACGCGCTGCATCGTGTCAAGAGCAGCCGCAGTCTGTGCAGCTAGCGTTCTGTATGTGTACTCCAAACATTTTTTCATGGAGTTGGGGTTCGAATCCCAGTCGGGTCAAACCGAGGACTTGAAAAACGGTACTTGCGGCTTGTCCAGCCCCGTGCTCAGTATTAATGGATGGATGCAAGGAAGCAGTTCACGAGCGGTGGTGCCACTGACTCGCCACCAGTGCAGCATTCACCGCGAAACCAGCCGCGTGGCCCACGGCGCAAGTAAGCGGAGTTTGGCGACCGCAGGCTGCTGGTGACATTCTGAAGTGACATTACCAATCGAGCACAATGAAAATTCCTTTCACCGCAGCTCACAGCAGCATGCTGTCCGACGATGTTCTGCCAACTTTGTTTTCAGGTAGAACGGAAAAAGCCAACCACCCCCACATATTCTTCCTATTTCACGGATGTTTGTTAACTACTGTACGCTTTTAATTGGGGGGAGTTAAAACTTTAATTGCAGATCGGTCAAAATTTACGTGTTTCTATGAGGATGATTATGTAGTGTGGAACATGTTTTGAATTTGACAAAAGTTAACGTTGCTCCCAGTATTTTCGGGACAAGTTTTGAGAGGCAGCCTCAATTAGATGAGTGGTAAGGGTCAGTTAAGCCTTCTGTGCTGCGCGTGTTCATCAGGACGTCTTAGATTGGCATGTGCACGCCGTAGATTACTGACTAAGACAAGTTTAAAGTGTGGCGCGCAATATGCTGATTTTTGTGAATTCCGACTAAGATTAATCTGAACTAATCTTAAAATATGAAATTTTTGTTTGCGTGGCGCTTATTGCTTCTCCAGCATCATGAGACAAGGTAAAGTAAACAAATCGTTGTTAAAACAGTTGTTTAAAAGGGTTTCAAGTCACGTGGCGTCCACAAAGAAATTTTGAAAACTGTTTGACATTCTTTGGGTTTTTGACATTCTTTGGCTTTGGGTTTTTCCTCAAATGCTTAATTTGACGCTTAATATAAGTTCCTGCGCATTATGTTGTTTCGTTTAACGATCGAAAGATAATGGATGGAAATAGAACTTCGAAAAATCGTTTCGTTGAACGCGTCAAGGAATGTTTTAACAAATGTGATTATTTGCAGTAGCAGTGACGTTTGTGTTTTCGGTGACAAGAGACTTGTTTGTAGTCCTACCCACAACACATAGCGGTGATTGATGCTTCACCCTCGCGCCCATCGCTGGTTTGGTGATCAAGTGGAAAACTTTTGCTAAGAATAATTTCAAAGATTAAAAGATATAAACAGCGTCAGTTTACGATTTTTCTTTAAATGGTTCGTACAGAATGCCGACTTTGCACTGGTAGAAAATTGGAAAATGTATATTCAAAAATACACTTTTTTTTCCTGGTGTGGTATTCTTGTAATAAAAACAGATAGGAGCACTGCAACAGCCACTTTTTTTAAGTAACGGGCATCAACGATGTTGCTTTAGTTGAATAGATTTTTTTTAATCAATAGTAAAATAGTATGAAGTGGCAGAGTGCGTATTTCAACGTGTCTTTTTATTCACATGCATTTTGTTTAAAAAAAAACGCATCGTTGCATAGTGTGGGAGGCAGCAGCAGCGAATTTTCGAGGATTTTGCTCTCGCCGAGAAATGACACCCTTTCATACAAAACGTATGAAACATCTTCGTTTTGTGGCAGAAAAGGAGGGAAGTTGTCCTTAATGCGTTTCGGGGCATTGAATGAAGTGCTTAGCGAATCTTCACAATGATTCGTGTATTGTGGAACGACGTTTAGTAGACATTTTTATTAACATCGGTAGTGTCTGCTGCTGCTGACTTTGTTTACTGCGCAGATGATAAATTGAACGTTTCAGACTAATTCTTTTAACCCGCAGCTGAAACTGCTCGTGGCCATCCTGTAAACCATGAACTTGTCTCCGTTGGATCGAAACCGAACTTCGCTGCAATCGCACCTTTCAAAGAAACCGAGGGAGAGTTATCTCTCATGGTGAGATGGTCTTTGTTGGATCGAATTGCATGTGCACCTTTTTATGTCAACTGGGCGTTCTTAACAAGCACAATTATCTTATGTTATGATGATTATAAACAGTATGCACATTTTTAGTTACCTGTAAAAACGTAGTCCTGTGAAAACGAAACGTTTGCGACACAATGCAGTTCTTCAACCTTTCATTCATGGGTATGCAACTACTGTAGTTTTTAAGACATTGGCATGCACTTTCACGTGTTGAAAGGATCGCTGATGGGTTAAAAAACTGCAAGATTTGCTGAAATTTGTGTTCGTCTGCTTTGTGGTGGGTTTATCCTCAGATTAGTAACCTCCGATACCATCGCTCTCGTGCATGTTGATAAGGGAAGAATAATCACATCAGAAATTTTGGGAAAATTAGGTGTTGGTTTGAAAGATTCAGAACGTTTTGACGTTTGAAAATTGTGCAGCTGGTAAAACTTTGTCTCTTCCTCAAGTTTTTCTTGCTTGTTTACGTTTTGAAGAATGCTCTGTTTTCGCTTGCAGGCTTTACACGGATTCATGTTGGTTGTGACGCAAGACTACAATATTTTCCACGTCACAGACACTGTTCAAGACTATATTGGGTTTCCTCAAGTGAGGAACGTCGTTTTTTCAAACAAAAGAGTTTGCAAACAATAAAAGAATGATTGTATTAAAATCAAACAATAAGTAATGAATACTGCTGGATATTCGTGTGTATGAAATTATGACCCAGCTGTCACTGTCTCACCAGCAAATGTTAACTTGTGATGAGAAGCTGCTGCGACCGTACGTAGTATGAGTTTTGCCGAACAGTTTTAGCAAACGCTGGATAGGTTCGGGCCTGTAACCCCAACCATCGGGCATTCTCACGTTTCTTGGCAATTCTAGTTTTATCGTCATTGGTTTCAAGGTCTCATCTTGTGAAACATCCTGGATATCCCTGCTACTCAGACCTTGTCCGTTGAAAGTTTATTTGCAAAAATGATTTTGGTGGTGGTAACAATTTCAAAGATCTGTGTTTAGTCATTGCTGGGCGTATGTAGTACATGTAGTTGGATGGAAAGCAAAAAAGTAAATGTAACGTGATTTTATATCTGTTGGGAAGTTGTCTATCGAAAGGAATACTTTCATAGCCAAGAATCAGACACTAAGATCTCACAAATTATATATTTCGTCTACTGGGCAGGCATCGTCAGCTCTTATTCAAATAAATGTAAAAATTGCGTAGGCTAAGCTAAGTAAAAATGACACTGCTGTTCGAATGATCTGTTTTATCCAGGTTCTGTTCAAAGAAAAAAATTTATGGCGTCTAGATTTTGCAAAACCCCTAAGTCAGTGGTTCTTAAACTTGTTGGAAGCAGTGAACCCCGCAGGTTTCAGCCAAGGATTCATAAAATATGGTTTCGTCAAAACGTACCCATACCTTTTTTAGCTCAAAAAATGAACCATACATCGGGTCCAGACCTACGCCAAACCGCTGGGATTCAATCGAGCACAGGTTAAGAACCACTGCTTTAAGTGCAACCGTTTTCAACGTAGATCCCTCTGTAAATGTAGCCTTTTGCCTTTGTTTGTGAAACACTATTTTGGGGGTTTGAATGGGGCGACAGTTTTATCTCAGCAACTGTTTAGCCATAGCCTTTGCAACTGTTTGCAGAGTGACATAATGAACCAGTCTATGCTTGACTTGATCCACGCGGACGACAGAGATATTTTCGTGAGGAACATGCTGTTAAATCCTAAAGACAAACCTACAGACCCCCCTGAAGATGGGGACCCACCGACAGCGCCGGAATATGCAAAATATGGTGTTACACCAGAAATGTTTGAAGGTGCCAAGCATTTTTGTCAATAAAATTGCAATTGTATGACATTAGTTTTTGTTTGATGTCTGTCGACCGTTTCATCTGTTTTCATTCGTGGGCGAAGTTCACTTGTGGCCCAAACAAGAGCCTCATGAATGCCGGGTAGACAAGTCGTTGAACGTCAGTTAATACGAACTTTTAGTCTTTAACCTTCCAACTATTGAACTTCCAATAATCTCCGTTTTGCGCAAAAGACCAAAAGGTTCCTGGTGTTTTCAGAATTGTCCAACAAAGGGATGTTCCATCGATCCTTCATTTGCCGCCTGAGATGTTTGTTGGATAATTCGTCAGGTTTCCTGGTGAGAAACTTGTTTCATTGCTTAATATCATCTCCATGTTTAGTGCGCAGTTAAAATAAAATCACATTTAAAATTGCATCCACGGCACTTTATTATGCGTTTGTATTTTTCTAACGCAATTCTTCTAAAACAACAACTACATTTTTCAGGCCCTGCACTTCACCGGGCACTTACGTCTTGTTCATGGACAAAATAGAAAAGGGGAAGGCAACGTTCGTCTCCCCCCAGAAATGGGCCTGTTTCTACTTGCATCCCCCCTGCAAAGTCCTGCCATTCTAGAAATACGAACAAAGAACTACATTTTCCGAACTAAGCACAAACTGGATTACACCCCTCTGGGGATTGACGCGAAGTGAGTTTTGTTTCTTTCGCCGGTTGGTTTCTTGATGATGGTATCTTTTGCCTTAAAAGCTTGATTATTCCAAGGGCAGCGTCAAATCTGTACATCTATTTCTACAACAGGTCGTGGGTCATAATGTTTCTGTAAAACCTTTTGCTGACCAACCACAGTTGAGCTGGCAGCTTTATTTGTTTACAGGTGCTCAGGCTGTAAAGCGTTACTTTTTCAGTGAAATATCTATCGTCTTAGAGAGAGGATGATATTTTGTGTTTGAATGAAGTATATGATTAGATTTTAAGGTAGATTGTTTGATCCGACTCGCTACGTCTTTTTTGACGATATTTGGAGTAAGATTAAAGCATTGATTTTATAAATGTTAGCGCAAGCTAAAGCAACTTACCTTTCACTGATACAGTTTTGATCCTGACTTACTCTGGTTAAAAGTTTTACTCCAAGTCATGAACGTGAAGATAACCTCGCTCTCCAATTTGTTCAGAGGCCGGGTGGTCCTGGGCTATACCGAACATCAGTTGCGACAGAGGTCAGGATACGAGTTCATCCACTCAGCGGACATGATGCACTGTGCGGATGCTCACACCAAACGTAAGTTCCGTATTTCTCACTTGAACCATTGAAGTTCAGCGACAGTTAATGGGACACCCGCCGCAAGCAGCCCTTAATAGTTCATCAATTCTGAAAGCAACAAAAATTAAGCATTGTTTTCTTCGTTATTATGCCGAAACAGTAATCCCGAACCTAGCCTCCGCCGTCCCTCAGAGTTCCGCGAAGGCAAAGCTGAGGCTGACCGAGTCCCAGCCTCCTTTTCTACGATGGCACCGGTCAAGTGTTTTGGTATCGGGCAAAGTAAACATTACATTGCTGGGAAAGTTTCAGCTGATTCCGAACCTGATGTCAAAATTCACGTCAGGTTTCAGGATGTTGCATTTTCGTGAACTAAACAATTTGGGGTTTGGGTCCGGAGAAGAAATTTACTGCGCGCGAGTAGGAAAAGGTTGGGAACGGCTTCATTAAAAGTAATTCGTCGAAACTCATGAAACATGCACGAACTTGACAAAATAATCAAAAACATAGCTCAATATAGTCAATTTTAGACACTTATAAAGCATGCATTAAATGGGTAATTTTTCAGAAATTGCTTTTATATTAGGTAAACGTTTAATTTGACCAAAGTTTCTCAATTCTCATGTGTATCGTGCTAGAAGATACATTTCTGTAAAATTGCATTTATGCCATATTTTCTGTGAATGAAGTGATTTGACCAAAAATAAGTTTTATTGAAATATTAGGTGCGGGTGCAGTGACAACAAAGACTTTAAAATGTTGGATATTTCTGTTGTTTTATCAATGACGTGTTGTGCGGAATTGCTCACATACCTTTGATCTGCAGAAAAATATTGTTTGAAAGAAATGAAGAAAACGTGGTTTTTCTACGGAAAAATGGCTAAAAAGTCTTTTTGAAACGTTAGAACCACTTGTACAGTTAGCATTAAATTAGGTAGTAATTTTTGCTCACCTATTTCATTTGTGTTAGTGGTTTGCTGCTCCACAGGCAGCTACTTATATTTAAAGTAGTTTAAAGGATTATTGAAGTGATTTGTGAGTTGGGACGTGCATTCAAAAGTCACTGAAGCTTCGCAGTCATTTGTTGCGTTAACATCTTTGAAATCAGCCTCCAACCTACAGCTTGATAAATAGATCTTACCACGCCTTGCTTTATATGTTTCCTCAGGTCTTCAAAAGCGGTGAAATGTTTTACTGGTCCAAAAACCCTTTTTTTTGTTTTTTAATTCAAGAAATTTTATTGTTAAAACTATGTTTTTGTTTCTTGTGTGAAGTATTTCAACAGCGATTTGATTTTCAGTCATGCGGAAAGGAGAAAGTGGATTGACTGTGTTTCGACTTCTTCACAAGGACAATAACTGGGTCTGGGTCACTGCATCAGCAAGGCTTGTGTATAGAAACGGAAGACCCGACTACATTATTTCAACACACCGACCCATCCCGTAAGTTTGGTGACGTTTTAGGCAACCCAAGTAAATTAATCAGGTCATTAGTGAGAATACCATAGAAATACCAGAGTGTCTTGCTACAAAACTACAAACAAATTTTTTGAAATGTTTTCACTTATTTTTGTTGTGAGGTCAACAACTTGTAACCCCCGCACAGAGCCCCCGGAGATGGTTTGTTTCAATCGATCGCAGGGTGTCGCTGAACTTTTCACTTTTCTTAGAAGGATATAATGTCTGTCAAAAGCCAAGAAAGACTATTTCAAGAGGAATTAACAAAACTAATCGAGCTCTGACTGGCGCCTCGTGTTGCTGAGATATGGTAACGCTTTGTAAGACTGGGGCGGACGTGACGACTCGTAGTCAAACGTGAAGGAAAGGAGGGTTGGTCCGGTTTCAGTGACGGGGGGTATGCGGCGATCAACATAAACTAAAGTAGAAAAATCAACCGTTGCTGTGAAAAGGTTCAGCGCATTAACACATTTAATCTAGTGCAGGGTTTCCCAGCCTGGGGTCCATTTGCCCATCTGAAGGGGTACATTTAAGGTTAGCAATAGAAGGGAAAAATATTTTATATATTATTTATTTCTAAATATTTATACAAATATCACGGAATATTATTTTGCAAAATCATGTTTATTGTTAAATATATCTATAATTTTAGACGTCATGCCCATCTGTCGAAATGCTGAAGGGGTACATACTTATCAGTTGAAATGCTGAAGGGGTAAATGGTCAGAGAAAGGTTGGGAACCTCTGCCCTGGTCTGTGATTACGTTTGTCCGTTTGAATCCTGTCAGTAGGCAGCAGGTCCTTCGCAACAATAATCGAAGTTTGTAACAATTTACAGTTTCATTTTTTGTCTGGTTTGCATCGAAACATTTACCCTATGATGGCTGAAGTTTTCCAAGCCGTCCAAGTGTATTTTATATTTGCAGTGCGTATCATGATGCTTGGTGCAAGTAAACTATACTCATTGCTTTGAATAATTTTTTTTAATTTTTGTTCGAAAAAGAAGCTGCAACTTAATGGTAGAGGCAATAATTTTATTATCATCCGTTCAAAACAATGAATGTATGGATTTTTAATGTTAATAAACTGAAGTTTGTTTGAAACACCAGAAAAGGTTTATTAATCGGTGTAAACAACTTGCGTTCTAATTTTCATGATTTAGAGATCAGGAAGGAGAGGACTCGATGAAGAAGAGGAGCAATGCGTTTCGGTTCGATTTCACCGGACAAGCTGTGCTGTACGGCGAAGTGAACCCAATTGGCACCATGGGTGGCCCCGAAAAGAACCCCCTGGACGAATCAAGTACAGAAGTAGAAGCGGCGCCAACAGCGAAGAAGATCAGACTGGAGGAGGACACTGCCCCGCAAACCTCCGTTGACCGTAAGAGTCTGTATGGAGCACAGTCCATGCAGAGGTTCGATATTTATGCCGGGACCCTCCCCAACGACGCCACACAAATGTACGCGCGACGGGACAACTTTGACAAGTTCAACGAATTCGGTGACATCGAGCCTTTCGGTTTGGAGCTTGACGACGATTTAGTGGATTCCGGAATCCGCTTCTATCCAATCGGCGGCGGCGAAGAACTGGACGACTTTGTATCAGGGGCTTTCCCACAATTAGGACAGTCGGTTTTGCCACAGTCGGGCCACATGAATGGCCATGCTGACCACGAAAACTTTGCTGTGGACGGCTATGCAGCTGTAGGGGAACCCCCACCTTTGTCGCACTTGCCAGTTGCGTCTGAATACGCAGCGAATACACGGACGAACGATTTTCCATCGCACCAACAACAACGGTTAAATCCGATTGGAAAGGGACCTTACGAGTACAGCACACCCCAGGAAATCCTATCGTTCGACCCACAGTGGAACACGCAAATGCGAAATGCACAGTCTTCTGTGACTTTTGCCCCGCAGCCTGATGGCCAGACAACGCCTAAAACAGAAACGCCGTTTTCGCGACCAGAACCTTTCCCGTCATACGTCGGTGGCGATGAACATCCCGCGCCTCACATGGCCGGAGGCGTCTTCGCGAAGGTCAATCACGACGCACAAGAACAACACATGCCTGGATCGTGCTTCGCCGAAGCGCTGGTTGCCGGTGGCAACGCTCGGGCCAACTTTGTCAATCACAGCAACAATCCAGTGATCAATGCCATGACAATCAGTTCAACAACCTTCGAGCACACAGGTGCTGTTCAAAGGGTAAGTGGTAAAAATATGGAATGTTTTGCAAAACTAGCTTCAGTCTTACTGCAGTTTCCTTGCATTAGCTTGGTTTTCAATTAACGCACACCATATGCGATAGTTCGTGTACAGCCTTAATTGACATCTGTGCTGTGGATTTCTGTATAAAAAAACACGCAGAAGAACCTACGCACTACAGTAGCGCGGCCAGAATGAGGCCGAAAAGGCCATGGCCCTCCGAAACAAACTTACTCAGATTTTTCGCTGGTGGTTTATACCAATTTCAACTGTTTGATGACGACTGGTATTTGACGTCATATCCTGTTTTGATAGACCGGAAATTGAGTTGTGACATCGATGTGTTCTTTGTGCAAAATAGCTAAAGATTGAACTCTGACGACATCAGTGACTGGCCCCTCCCGACAGGGACGCGGAGTCAGAGTTAAATGTCCGACTCCCCGACCTTCCAAAATTTCTGACTCCGACTCCTTAACATAACGTAAATGAAGTTTGGCTGTCAACCATTTTGTAGCAACTAACAATCAATAGAAAATGTGGTACATAGCAAGAATTCCCCATTTCAATGAAAGTTACAAAAGAAATTGTATCATTTCGATGGGAATTCCCAACTTAGGAGTGTGATGTAAAAAATAATCCAACTGGCCTTCCGGAGTCGGACAAAAAATCCGACTCCTATTGTTGTTAGGAATCCGACTCCACCCAAAAAAGACTCTTAGCGATTCCGACACCGACTCCGCAACCCTGCATTCCGAACAAAATTCCTGGCTGCGCCACTGACGCAGTGGACCAGGGGTCAGAATCCCAACACATCGTAGATCGGGTCAGACCCACCAGGTGGAACCCTGTGACGCAGTGCCTCTCATGAAATTACTGAGAGTTGGAGACAAACCGAATCATTGATTTTGCTAATCACTTAATTTCATATGTACTGTATGCAGTGTAAAAAATCAACTCAACTCTCACGCTCTGTATGCAGTGTGTGCAGGCACGTGGCATGAACGCCTTTGTGACATAACACTCGTTTGTCTGTCTCTATATTGCGTAACTATCGTTGATGAACATCCGGACCTCAACCCCAAACCGCAAGAAGAATCTATCTTTCTAGTTTAGCGTTCATCACCTATTTAAATGACTAGGTGCAGAGGGTCTAATGAAAATCTAAGTTTTGAATGCTTATGCATGACAATATGGTGGTGTAAAAAATGTTATCCATGATTTGCATGTATCAAAGCTGTGAAGGTCATGTTTAGTGCAACGAAAGTAACAATTGTTAGCTCAAAATACGTACGCCCCACAAAAACAGCTTGCCGCATTGGTTCAGTTGTTAGCTGCCCTTGAACATAGGTTACTTAAGCGTCTGAGATACTTTCGTGTATAACACGTTTCGCGTTTATTCGTAACCCTGGTAATGATGCTTCACCACTACAACTTCCTTCTGTTCATAACCCCTCTGCGACGGATGTGCACGTGATGCTGAAGAGAAGGAAGATAATGCGAAAAGAGAGTTTAGTCAACCACGGGAAAACTGAGCGTCATCTCTAGACCTTTCGATAAGCTAAAGAATAAAAATGTAAGCCGCCCTTGATTGTAAGCCGCATGAAATGATGAAAAAAAACTTTATTACAATCGAATAAATACGGTATAGACCCCATTTTTTGGCCCGAGATTGGAAAATGTATGTCGAACCGTGCGCTAAACATGACCTTCCCACAGCGTCGTTTCATCTGCTCTTTTTCGACAGCATCGGTTGACTTTCAATTATTTCCAGAGTTCCTGTCACCACAAGACTTTTTCACAAAGAAAACCTTTAAAATCAGCAATTACTGGGACTTTCTCAAAAACGGTCTTCATCAAAATTAAGTGAACAGGTTGCCAGTGCAATTTACGCAACACCAGAGGCTTAATACTGTGAGGCCTGGTAGTGTCACTCTTCCCAATACCATGGGCAGACAAAGCAAAATTGATATAAAATACGTTGGTGTTCTAATTGCTTATACTGAGTTGTAATGACTTTTGCAAGCTGGTGTCAGTCGTTCATTGCGCATGTTGCCTGTGTAGCCTGCCTCAGGTCCGGTGAGAAGGGAGGCAGGAGGGGTTAGGATACCAGGGCCCTGGGCTTGTTTGGGGACCTCAACGTGAGAAGCTGAAAATGATAAAATTTGTTGTGAACGTGTGAGGCGTTGATTTTATAACCGGCTTCCGCATCATAGTTGAAGGAATGAATTTTATTTTTGTGTGCAGGGCGCTTGTAGTAAACCTCTTCCAGTCACTGGCGTAGGAGGCGATGATGCAGGGAGGGCTGTATCCTCCCAAAGTATTTTGTTTTTGGGCAAAAATAAGTTTAAACACAGAAAAAACTTTGTATCAAAAAAGTAATCTTGAAATCTGTTTCGGCGATTTAGCCAGGATTGCGGCGTCGGTGGTAAAAGGTCCGACTCCGACTCCTAGCTTCCAAAATTTTCCGACTCCGACTCCTTAAATAACGTGAACGAAGTTTGGCTGCTTACAATTTTGTAGCAACTGGCAATCAATGGAAATCGTGCACAGCAAGAATTCTCTGTTCCAATAAAAGTTTCAAAATAAATAAAACCATTTCGACAGGCACGAGTTAGGATTCCTAACTTAGGAGTGCAATGCAAACAATAATTGAGTTGAACTTTCAGAGTCGGATAATCCGACTCAGACTCATAGCGTTCTTTGGAATCCGACTTCGACTCACCCCAGAAGCCTCCGACTCCTTGCGACTCAGCAACTCTGGGTTTAACTCTTTTCTAGTCATGGAGTGAAAATTGCATTTAGTTGGATTGTCGTTTTTATTACTAAGGGCAGGGTTTCACAAACAGGGATCTGTGACGAATGCACAAGAGATCCCGAAGAAATGACAAAAAATATAAAAGTTGAACTTGTACATTGCACTGCATGTACACTGCCACAAATAATCACTGCACTGCAGTGATTGGTAGTTGAAATAATTTGGCAAACTTTTGCAACCGCAAATCTTGCTTGTGGTGCCATCTTGAAATTCGCAGTCAAAATGCTTTTTGCAAGGATTCTTGCATTCCGCTTCTATATCGTAATTAACCATATGATTTATCCCTTGTCGGGAATGTTCGTGTTTTGCCAAGATCATTTCCGAATTTTCTATTCTATGTATTCTTTTATTATGTAAACTGTTGATGTAATGCACTATGTCATCCAATCGCGTATTAGCGAAATTTCTGGAAAGTGGCGATGGGCTTGGGTTGCCAGATGCTTTTGTAAAACTACCGGTCATTTTGTCAACAGCGCCAGACCTAAGCTGTGTCGTAATTCGTAAGCGGCACAGGGAAAACAGAGAGACAAGGAGTATTGTTAAGTCACAATTAATAATTTTCCCTTATTTTGGCTGGTTCATTACATTTCGGTGTGTGTGACATGCCGTTCGTAGCAAGGATTGCGTCAACAGCAGCAAATAAACTTCTCTGAATGAACTGTCCTGACAAGACTCACTACTGCAGTCAATATAATTTGAGAAATTCAGCGTTTTTTCTTTTCAAAGTTGCGACAATTAATTGTTTATTTTCAAAAAACCGGCTTCGGGCACTGATTTTCAAATTACCAGCCTCTGCTAAATTAGCAGTAAAATACCGGACCGGGCATCTGGCAACCCTACGATGAGTATGTAAGAGCGCTTTTGCGCGTGTGAAAGTTAGTGAAGCAACGATTAGTGATTGAAGAGTTTGTTGTGAGGCGAAGGTGGGAAACAAAGTGAAGCAATCGGATATTTTCATTTTGTGCTTATACTGTCGGATTGAATCAGTGGTGAAGATGCTAATTGTGAAGTTATTAATAATTGTGTATGATTGTGTCAAGTTGTCTATTGTCCTAGTGTCTCTTCATTCATTATTTTCTCACTTATTTTCTTAGGAATTCATTTCTCTGAAACATGCGCTTCCGCATACAGGCAAGCTTATACTGTAGGATGAAGTTTAAACTTTAGTCTTCGAGCAAAAATTACAAAAAGAGTTGTGTGTTCTGTGGATAAATTCTTAAAACAATGGAAAATGTGAAATGACAGGGATCATGATTCGGAATGTGAAACACAACATGTGTTGGCTCAAACTAAGGGACAAAAGTTAACGGAAATACGATGAGTACATTAAACTCGGCTTTATTGAATGTCCTTGTAGATTTAATAAACCTCAATGCGCTACAAAACATTGTCATACGGTGCTGTGAATGCAGACAAGTTGAAGCGGTATCTAATGATTCAACAATCTTTGTTTGATGGAAGGCCAAAGGTTTTTTCAAAAGAAGAAAAATTTTGAAAGCAGAAAAAAATATTTTACAGAATCTTTTGTGTCGAACGAAAATATTGAAAGCGTCTTGTTTAGTGACGCTAAGAGTGGCTGGAGCCAAAAAAACTTACACAACTTCCGAAAATTAAATTCTATCAGCAGGGATTGACTTGTAAGAGGTAGTTCGGATGTGACTGATCAACGAAACCTGAGAAATTTCTTTGTACATCACAATTTGAAGAATAGATGAAATTTCAAACGACATAGAAGCACAGTTGCCTGACAAGTGCTTGCGATACTGAGTCAAACTTATTTTGCAATCCTACTGGACGAAAGGACCGCCATTGCCAGCCAAGCACAACTGTTGGCTTACGTGCGGTATTGCTGAGGTAGAGAAATGATATATTTCATGTTTTGTCATCAAATGCAATGCAGAGCAGCCGATTTAGACACTTCGTTATTTTTTTTCACAATCAGAACTGCCGTGGGAACGATGTGTGGGTGTATGTACCGGTAGTGTCGCTTCAATGACTACTCGAGGGGTGTAGCTCGTATCAGGGGAAGCACCAAAATTTGAAGAAACTTTCTGAATAATTCATCGCGAAACACTTGTTGCGAACATTTGAGACAATCATCATTATCTGAAGTTTTTTTTTCCTGTGCCGAACTTGTTACCTCTGTCAAAGCTCGTCCGCTCTAGTCTCAAATATTTCAAACTTTGCGGTTCAGAACATTCGATCCTTTTGCTCCATACACAAGTTCGATGACTGACCCGACGAAAATTGTGGAACACGTGCTTGAACTGCGGGAGGAACTTTCAGCTTTCTTGTACATGCACAACTTGTACATGCACAACCTGGTCCTAGGTTTACTTGCAGCCGATAAAATTTGTTTTGGGAAATTTGCATACCTGGCAGATATTTTCAAGCTTCTCAGTCAACACTTCAGGGAAAAGATGCGAACATTTTACTTCGTCAAAACAAAATGGCAGCATTCGCAAAGAAACTTGGAATACGGAAAACCAGAATAAATTGATTATGGATGTGTTTCCTGTTTTGCGTGGTTTCCTCTGACGTTCAGCAACATTTGAATTGCTTTCTGGACATTTAACGAAATTGTTTTTGAAAGAGACATGCGACTTTTTATTGGATTTTAAACCCTTTTGTTGTTGCAAAACTGATCTGTCAGCAAAACTGATCAGCACGCGAAAAAGAGGAATTAGCTGAATTGTCATCTGATAGAAGTTCAATGTCTAGTTTCAACCAAACAGCTCTTGCATTCTTCTGGTTAAGTGCTGAGGACGAATAATCTTTGCTCTTACAAAAGACAACCAAACTTGTATGGCCTTTTGCCGCTACCTACATGTGCGAGACAGCAATTTCAGCTCTGACGAACATGAAAACAAAATACAGGTCCAGACTTACCGTGGACTCTGACTTACTGTACGAGCTTGTCGGAAGTAGCTTCGAGAATTGATGAACTGTGCAGTAAGAAGCAACGCCATCCGCCCCTTAGATATTGTCACTAAAACAATCATTGTCGTTTTTTTCGTGTTGTTTAAATATCTTTCCGCGCCAGTTGAGCGGAAAAGCTGATGCGACATAAGATTGGGGCCCAGTAAAAGCGGGTTTAAAATTGAGGTTAGTGACCGGGAACGTTTGGGAAAGCCTGCTAAAAAATCGGCAGTTTCTGCCATTTCCGTCAGTTTGAGTGAAATGCATTTGTACTTTCGAACATAAGGGCGTGGTGATCTGATGTGGCATCATCTTAGCTAATAGATCTTTCACCTCTTGTTCACATGACCTGGCAAATTTAACAAAGGCCCCGTGATGCAGTGTGTCCCCGATTCCATAGTTTCTCTCAAAGACCTCTCTGCCTGTCATTACCGTTAATTTCCTTCCTTCCTTTGCGCAGGTACCTGAAAACATGGCGCCGGCGGTGATGCCTGCTGGTGCCAACACTGAGTTTAACAAGGTCGAACTATTCGGTCATCAGGAAAACATGATTCAGTTTGATTTGGACAAAATAGCCAGAGATTACCAGGCAAGTAGATTGTTTTTTTGTAATAGTCCTTGTTGCTTCATCGACAGAAAGTTGTTTTTCGTTTTCTTGTTCAACTGTTTTACACATACCTTCGTTTGTTCAGACAACTGACCCGTTGTCGAAGGTTGAATCTTATATGAGTCAGAATCCTTCTCATGCTATGGCCATTGCCACTGGATTAATACCAGAAAAGGGGATGGTAAGACTTAATCCGGAGAAAGTTCAAGGTAAAGTGGTTTGTAGTTTGTGCAATAGTAGAGATGATGGTGTTCGGCTTTGTGTCATGTCAAATAACTTTAACCGTGCCTTGAAAAATCATCCACATCGATATTTCATATTTCAAGGTGAAAAGATTGAGGATAGAAAGGCCTAACGTTATCATAACGTAATTTTCAGGTTGACGAAATAATTCCATGCGCTATGTTCCTTCCGACATGTTTATACTGTTTCATGTTCGAAACCGCACAGATATTCTCGATGATAGCCAGGCAAAACGCCCTGGATATATTTCCTTTTTTGCATGATTATGTAAAATCTCTATCGTTTTATCCGCAGCCTACCTGCCGAGTTGTCAGTACCACGAGCCACTGCCTGAGCACACACCGGGATACATTGTAAGTAATGGATGTGATGTAATTCAACAACAATGCTGTCGAGATTAACAGGTTTATCCTTATCTTCAGTCTTTAACTTACTGGGCACACGACCGTCTGCATGTCAAACATGTCGGACGCCTACCGCCTTCTCTCGAATAAGCAAGAGTGCTTTGAATACTGTAGGTCTGTGGTTCCCAACTGGGTGTCCATGGACCCCCATGCGTCCACAGACGGATTTTTGGGGGTCCATGACCTTTATATGTATAAGATGAAGCAAAATAGCGGAAATCCCAAACTACGTACCGTGGTGGCCTAGCTTGCAAAATACAAATTGAGTGCAACTCTAGAATCCAGGGTTGCCAGGTCCAGATGGACCAAAAATGCCACATCGCTTATCAAAATATGCCAAATAGCTTCAAAACATGCTAAACAATCCGAAACAGGCTGATGGCTGTCGATTTTAAAAATTCCCGATGAGCAATGACAGAAATGCAATGTTGCTATGGAACTAAGCTTAGATTTACATTATATAAATTAAAAAGAATTTTTGATCTCCAAAAGTACCATCTCCTCGTAAATGTTTGAAACAATAAAATATAGGATACGAAAATACAGAAATGCACCATGCCATAGTTTTTAACTACTGTGAATTTGGTGCACAATCATCTGACATGTTAGACATGTCACAATTCACCAAAATATCTATTACAAAATGCAGTCACAGAGAAGCCACAGGGAATAATATAAGGCTCTCCAGGAACAGACGGACAAAATATGCTAAATCGCTAGTCAAAATATGCCGAATAGCTTCAATAAACATCAGGTAGGCTGAAAAGAATCTAACAGTTTGACCTCAAAGCAGACAGATTTGAAAAATTGCCAAACACTGTTTGTTTCAGTAAACACCAATAAAAAGGGCAAAAACATGCCAAACTATGACGTACATGCCAAACAGCATTTTCTCATACCAAACCACTTTTAAATAAAGGCCATATGTCTGGAATTTGGCAATGAAATGCCAACCTGGCAATCCTACTAGAATTTAAGCTAGAGGACGACACAAGATCTTGCTTATATGAACGAACACGTTCATGCATTTTTAAATAAAGGTATAAAAGTTGTCAATCAATCAAATCCAATGGGAAGTTTGTTACTTTTTGTTCCTGAGTAGCTTATCTATACGAGAATAATTTCTGACAGACCACATCTTACATCATCCCGTATCCCAAACCAGTGGCTAATCTTTATTGTCACATTTTGCGGAGTGTAGTTGTTCTTCCAATTTGATCTCATTGCTATCATGTCGAGCTACATGTTTCATCAACCTGCTAACTTCATCAGAGAGAGAAAAAGGCTTAACGGAAGCAATGGTTACCTACAAAAGACCTACCAATTGGATGAAAGCTAACAACCACAAAAACTTTGCTTTAGACGAGACAAAAAAGCAAATGCAAGGTGTATGGCATGAAGGCCGTGCTAGCACTGTGCACGTTATGGTTGCCTTGGAAAACAACAAATCCATGGTCCCATGTGTTTCACAAATAATGACAAAAAATATTTCCCGCTGAACCAAAACCTGACATTTGCAAACTTTGGTATTTATGTAGCGACTTGTTTGATATGCTATCAACAGTATGTTGGCCAAGACGTAAGCAAAGTTTCCACAGGATGGTCATCGCATGCAAGTAATTGAAGCAAACCAGATATCATGGATGACAGCAGGGGCTGTGTAGCCGGAGCCTAAGCAGTTATGGATGGCTGGAGTCGGAGCCAAAAAATTTCAGATGGTGGAGTCGGAGCCTGAAATTTGGGTTCCCGTTCAACAGAAATTTGTTGGGCAAGCGAGTTTTACAAATGAAACAATTTTTTTGTTTTTTTTTGGACCAAATTGTTCCGCAGCCGGAGCCAAAAACTTTTAGAGGTTGGAGCCGGAGCCCGAAATTTAAGTTCCGGCTCCACGGCCTTGGATGACAGTGACCAAAGGGTTTTATCGCGGCACTATTCAGTGTTCCATGACATCATAAATAAACAACTATGTCTGAAGCTTCGACTGTTACTTTTGTAGAACAGCTCAGTTTCCACTCTGTGGATGCCTGTGACGATAAATGTTTTGACAAACGTAAAACACACATTAATACTCAAAGCGTGATCTTCACTCGTGTGAAATAATTATTGTACTATTTGAGATGTTCAGTGATTTTCCTATTCAGTTTTGTCGACTTGTTTTGACCTTTTCTACCACCCAAGTAGCAACCGATATTGACACTTCCCTTCAAAGCAGTGACAGTTAAATTTTAGCGCCTAAATACACCTAAGTCAAATTTTCGTCAATTTGGATACCCCTTTGCAGCGAAGTGTAATAAAAAAATTGTAAAAAATAAGACAGAACTGGTAAACAAATACTCACTAGAGTAGTGAGGAAAAAGTTCAATGCAAAATCTGCAGTTGGACTTTAGTTCCCAACACTGTTGAATACCCCCAACATTTAATCTCAATACCCCCTAGGGGTATGTAGGCAAACTTTAAGAAACCATGCTTTAACGTGTTTATCATTTAAGTTTGAAGACGCTCGAAGCTTGCGATTATACATGCAACGGTAGTAAATTAGGTTGACACATGAAAATATGTTACATATATTCAAGGATATTTTTGCACTATTTTGCCACATAAGATCCTTAAGGCCAAAATGTCCATATGATTTGGCTCACAAATAGGTCAAAATGTTGCCGAATGCTGGTGCTACTCTATGCGTAGTTGTCACACGTGATCTGCCCATGCCTACATTAGGCATTTATCCTTTTGTTGCTCGAAGGGTGGCCATGGGCCAAGATGAGCATATATTCATTTTGTTTCACGACAGTCACCCAAGGCCAAATTGGGCAAATCCTTTTGTTACACATTAAGAAAGCAAGGCCAAATTGGCCTTTTGCCCCCACTAGCTCGAAAAATACGTAGCTTATGCAGATTTCCATAGGACTGCTGCTTGACAGATCGCATAAAAAATGCAGCTAGTGAAAGAATCAGCGTCAGACATTAATTTAAGTATTTCTGAAATTAAGTTGTAAACGTCTTTTTGCCGATTAAGCCACTAGTCCCTGAGCAGATTTTTTAACTGGTTTCATTGAGGGGGTCCATAGCTTTCAGGCAAATCGTCAAGAGTCCATGACACTGAAAAGGTTGGGATCCACTGCTGTAAGTTGTCCAGATAGCCTGCAAAATGTTTAGTAAAGTCTGTATACGGTTTACTCCAGCTGTCATAGTCAATTTGTAAAAGACGATATGGGATGACAGAAGCTTCATTATTGAAACCGTGTGAGTGCCAATTTTCAATTTCATTTGTACAATTTCAGTTGGTCCCACGTTGTGGGAAAACCCTGTGGCGCCCATGATTGAACATGTATTGATGCATCTAGTTTCTTTCATGGTAAATCTTTTTGCGAAAGCTTCAGCTAACTTGCATACCCTGTTGGCCGTAGTTATGAAAGCATGTATGCAGCAGAGGTGAGGGGTAATGGTTTTGCTCAGTAAGTTCTAAGTCTCTTGTACCAGTTCACCGTACAGATCCCTGTGGATATGACCATCAAGATTCCGATGACAACCTCCACACTTGCGCTAGTTTCAGAAAGCCAAGAAGATCATGTGTAGGTGATTACCTCCAGACCTAGGAGCTAAAGCTCAGCACTACAAAAATGTTGTCGGCAGCTTTCCACCTTAACAAGGAAGCTAAACGTGAGCTTAAAGTCAAATACAACAACGAGACCCTGCCCTTCTTCTCCGAGCCCAAATACCTCGGAGTAACATTGGACAGGTCGCTCACGTGTCGCCAACATCTTGAGGCACTTCGCAAAAAGCTGACATCACGCGTCGCGCTCCTGAGGCGGCTTGCTGGCTCCGGTTGGGGTGCTGGAGCAACAACTTTGCGAACAGCCATCCTAGCCCTGGTCCATTCAACAGCTGAGTACTGCGCCAGTGAGTAATATCGCAGTGCTCACGCGCGCATTATCGACCTCGCCATCAACAACGCCTTGCGAATTGTGACTGGATGCCTGCGTCCTACACCAGCGGACAACCTTCCAACCCTCGCAGGCATCCAACCT
>JGI24021J15306_10001304_pt1 | contig 23942 bp, 15 predicted proteins | sample Ectturendosymbi1_FD_15306 | JGI IMG/M metagenome (IMG submission 15306) | reverse complement strand
GTGAGGCGTCGTTTGTTGCTTACAACTATGGAAAAACAGATACGTACCACAAGTTCTAATCATCGCAGAAGTATAGCAGACAGATTCCTCAGAAATTTGCTGCGAGGCTAGAGTTGGTTCTGTTGTTAATTATCCGAAATCGGAGTTTTGGAAGATTTTTTGCAATTGAGAAAGCTCTCACGGGCCGTATGTTGTACAGGCCTGTTTTAATGTATACTATTCTTCTGTATAAACTATGATTCGATCAAATTAATTGTTCTGGAAGAAGTGGTACCTGTTGACAATACGGGGTGTCCAAGTGGTACGAGATCGTAAAAAGTTTGGGAACCCCTGTGCTACACCGACCATTTTGCTTGGACAAGCGTATCGTCGAAAAGTGGGCTGATAACTACCATCCAACAAGGCGGTGCTGAGATCTAATAAGCAATCTAATCAACGTTGTGCATCTTCATATAGCTACTTCATGCGCTCACTTCGAAGTTCAAATGCCGATGTTTTTCACAAGCCTTGAGTTTTCTCCCATGATTATATCATTCCTGTATAACGACAAAAAGCTTTTGACCTTATGCAATACTGTAGTTGATGGTGTGTTGTGTCAATGTTTGTCAGCAGGGCTGGCCCGAAACGGTTCTGCGCTCTAAGCAAGCTTCAGTTTTTACAAAATAATGCATTTTCAAATATCGGAACATGGAAACGAAGAAAAAGGCGGATTCTGTCCCCCTTAAAGGCTGCGCTCTAGGCGGCCGCCTAGCCCTAGTGGAAGGGCCGGCCCTGCTCTTCAGAATAGCCTGCACGTACTAACACCTACCATGTGGTATGTTATCACTTGTCATTTTTATGCGCTTATGTTCTCTGATTAACCCCTCTGACATGGACAATGATTCTGAGTCGAACACATAAAAAATACACACAGTATATATACATATATCAACGGCAAAAACAAAGTCGCAACGACATCCTCCACTCTCTCAAACACATGGCGTTTCGCAGAGATCATGTAAAGTGAGCAAACAAAATATAATAGTTTATTTTAGACACATGGTCCATATCATAGGCACAATTAAACAACGCAGGAGCACAAAAATAGTTAGCCATAACGCATTACAGACTGTGTTTGCACATGACCACACTGGTAGGAGCAAAACGTTTTAACAACACCCCAACTGTAGCGTCTTACACCCATCATTATACAAGGGATCCAGTAGTGTGAGAGAAATGAAGGTATTCTAACATTAAAAACTTTGAAGTAAACAGCTAACCGATAAAAATAAGTTATGCTCTTTGTTATTTGTGTCGTGTTGGATTTCATATGTATCAGTAGGAGCAAGAAATAACGAATTCTTTGAATTTACGTGGATAGGTTTTCGCTATAACGTCAGCAAAAGTCTGTAGAAGTGAAAACAAGTCTATTTTGCTATAATTTTAAACTACTGAATGAACTCATGCGCGATACCCTGCTTGTCGCACAGACATGGCAGATGCCATTACAAGCGTGTTATCGATTAGGTAGTGTACGTTTGCTTGTACTGTACCACAGGTATCTTGCTGATCTTTCGAATTCATGTTTATAATAACATTCTCACCCACCACCAGCTAGATTACATTCGGACTCTAGGTCATTCAATAATACGAACCTGGCTTATCTCAGGTATGCTACTACTGTACAGTATCATCAAAATAGGTAAGCACGCTCTACAAGGTCTGCACGTGGCTGACACACAAGGTGAGTTCAAGAGGCATAAACTAATGTTGGTTTGCTTATTATACAATTACAATCTTTGCTCAACTAATTATGTGCGCAGCAATGCTTTCGTTTAAAGCCTGATTGGTTGATTGTTGTAGGTTATCTCTAGGCCTACTTGAGCTAACTTCACACTTCCACCAAGAAATGTAGATCCTCACCAAAATAAGCTTGTCACCAGTTGTGCATATTAGGAAATTGCCTCACATGCCCTGTTTCTCTGCAATACCAGTTGAGCTAATCTGGTTGCTTCCAATCGGTACTTTCAAACCGCACACAAGCGGCCATCGACACTGCGTCACGGAAGCTCGTCATTTTCGGCGAGTTTGCTTTGCCCAGCCTACTTATGATGTTACGCAACACTGCACAAGTCACTGCCGATTGGCTGAAATTCGGGGCAGCTAGCAGTCATACGTCATGGTGGAATGCCAGCGGCGCAAGTCTTCCATACTCGCAAACACCGATGCGAAGGCTGCTAGTTGTCAGGCCCGTCGCCAGGATTTCGCAGTAAGAGGGGCACATTTTTAAATACAGTATTGGATGTATGCAGCAACCGGGGGACAAAACATGAAATGGGGAACATATTTTAAATGGGGGGCGGACACCACCGGCCACCGACGACCTGCAAGTTGTGCTGCTATCGTTGGCCCCTGGTGACAGAATTTTTGACCTACTGCAAAGCAATTCTGCTACACGATAAAACGAACTTAAATGCAGCTCGGGAGTAGTGTCATTTCCAGAGTAAAACGAGCAAGGAATCATCTGAAATGTTAGCAAATATTGTAACTAACGTCTATTATCTAATTGCGTAGAATGTAGATTTGTTTCTGAACTGCAACCATTTCTGACAGTTGTATTTAATCATTTTTGCATGTCGTAATTGTGCTCTTTCAATGTAAACAATCTGAAAGACTTGAAGCTGAAAAGCCTTTCAACACGGTCAGAAACGCGATTTGAAGGCTTATTTGCGTTAAACGCGCTCATTTTGAAACAACACGCAGTCGCTTGTGAAAAAAATTATTAAATTGGTGCGCAAGTTCCTGCTATAGTGAATTATCAACCTTAGACTTTCGCAAAAATGAAAAAGTTCATCTGGTGCTTTTTGATATTTTCTTGAGTGGAGGAAGTTTACCTACCAGGAAAAAACATACATGGGTGGCATTCGACGGAATCACGTTGAAAAACGAACTTGCATGCTCGCGACAGCGCTCTGAACTGCAATACCTCGACGCTCGCCGCCAAAGGTAGCGGTAGATCGGACGTAAAGTTTACAGCAGCCTGCATCGCAGCGCTTGCGAACGTTTGGCAGAAACTTTTCGTTTTTCTGGGAATAATAGATACAATTGGGCGGTATTTGCATCGTCCATCCTTAAACTTTTCTTTCTCAGCACCCCGCATCGTACATTTGCTAGTTTTTTTCAAAACGAAAACACTTTTAATGCAAATGCCCCGAATCTAAACGTTCCACTGGAGTTGGAACGATGGTCATTAGGCCTGTTTGAAATTTTGAAACAAAACTGCATATGCAGTGATGTTAGCCCCAGGGAATTTTGTTCAGGGATGCCAAACAAAGTTTGGACATACCTTAACCAGGGATGTCGAAACTTTGTTTCAAAAAGGGCAAAATCTGATCATGCGGAAAGGTCAGCGGGCCACCAGTCCTTCCGACAATTTTTTACCGTAAAACTTACACGCAAGTATGTCCAAGCATTTCGCCAGGAGTTTGAAGCAGAATCACTCCTTTGTGACGGCTTTCGTGCTCATATTTGCACTCACCACACCACAAAAAAACGGTGAGAAACCGACCAGAAGCGTAATCCAAGCTTCGGCGGGCCGTATACCACACAATCTGTAAGCAAAAGTGCGGGCCATGTGAAATGTGCCCGCAGGCCGCTATTTGGACACCTCTGATCCTAACCGTCTCATTCCCGTAACTCGATCAGAACATTTTAAATGTTTTTTTAATGCAACTCCGTTTACCGAAATTAACATTAGCATTTAACCGTAATCAGAACTGTCGCCAGGCAATGGAAAAGGATGTTCTCTGCAATTAGTGAGAGACGTTTCAGCTTGGTTGTAGTGCAACTCCCAACAATGTATCCACAGACAAAGCTTCGTTTTCATACGCAGACTAGACTGTTGCATCCCGAGTAAATTTCGCTGTAATAGAATAACTCTTGCTAACACAAGACAATGAACAGCAGAGGTTCAATTAACTGCAATTCCTGATTTGAGTCAGAAAATCACGAAAGCAGAGCGCTGGTTTAGTGTCATTTCTTAATTCAACCACAACCTTGCAATCGACATGATGAAATAACTACACCAGACGAGGAAACAGTTACCGTGCAAAAAAAACAGGCGAAGTCGAAAGGATATTCAGATTTAAAAATGCTTTCACAGCAAAACTTAACGTAGCAGACTATGAAAACGCATTACACTTTAAAAGCAACTGAGAAACAAGCACCAAACAATTTGAAAACAACGTTATGTGTACGAAACCGTTCATTTAAAGGAACAACTGACAAAACAACTCATCAAAAGCTAAAACTGAGAATCCATTGCACGGCAATTTGAGCCAATGCTCACCACCGCCACCCAATCATGCGCTCTGATAACTACCTTTGCGATGTCAGACTGAAGTGCGAAATTTTCAATAAAACATCTGGAACGCGTATCGTCATCGGAAACATAGGATACTATTTATCTGGATAAACGATTCACAAGCGTTATCACTAACGTGCATTGAGCGTGTATAAAGTTTTATCGTCGCGCAAGAATCACACATGACAATTTACAATTGCACAATAAAAAAAGAAAGTCGTCGAGGCAAGACATCTCTTTGGTTAGTGTTCAGCAAAAAATTTTGTCACAACCCCGTGCAATGTATGATTTGAAACTCGTGTTGTGTTGAAAATCAGGCTTTGCCACCAACAAGCCGTTGAAGTGAAAAAGGGCGAGTCAAACAGAACTACTACAAGGGTATGATCAACTTGGCATTTGTTGAAGAGATTGCTTGATGACCATGAAGTTTGTTTGGAAAAAATACGAAAAACGACCTTGGTAAAAGGTACGCCGGGACAGACAGATCCTGAGGAGAGAGGCTTATGCCACGTTGTATCCCAAAGCTACACCTCTGACACAGTACCATCGCAGCTTAGGCACTTTTGCAGAACTTGCAACCTATTTTCAAGTCAATTCATTTTTTAAAATCCACTTTGACTTCAAGTGCCGGCTTTAGGCAAAAGCGGGCGAAACTTGCAGTTTGTGAAAGGCTTTGCATTAAAGTTCGATCTCGTCACTTCCTTTATCATCGTCTTCGTCACCAGAAATCCCTGTTTTCATTCGTCCCTTTGCACGATTTCCACCTGCTGATCAAACAAAAAGCAAAGATTGGAGAGTTTCCTTTCACTTCCACACATTTTCAGAAAAGTAACGCTGCAAGCAGGACGTTGGAGAAAACCTACAATGGAATTTGCAACAGTCGTAGAAAAATCCGCGGAGCTCTTGGCATGGTTGTACTTGTTTGTTTGTACGGTTACGCTGCTGCCCTTAGCGGATACACCGACAGGAAGTGCATTGAAAACTCACATGTGAAAATCAATAATTATTACTCACACACATCTAAAATAACACGCGAAGCGTGGGTGATGAAATAACAACGCGTGCAGCAGAGAGAAGACGATCGCCTGAGAAGCTCCAAACCAAGCCTGCGAATGAGTTGCGGCCACTGAGTTGCCCATTCAGCAGTAGACCACACTTCGCCGCCCTTGGTAATTCCCAAGGAAAGGTACGGCCAAGTTCATGCACCCTTTTGCTGCCAATTAGTAATACGAACGCTGAAAAAATTGTTTGACTCGTATGCTTTCCGTGGATTAGCTTCCCCTCCTAGGTACGTGTTGCAAGCGCCTCGCTTGTTTATGGTTTACAGCAGCAAGACAAGTTCTTGAAACAATTATAAAAATCTCTTTTCGCGTTATGTAAAAAATGGAAGTGGAACAGCTTTCACAGAATCCCATGTAACCCATCACTGTTTTTCATCCAACAAACCTCTCAATTATGTATTTGCCGATGTTTTATATATTAAGGAAATTCTCTAAGCCAGGGGTTCCCTAACTTTCTCTGGCTCTGGCCATGTACCCCTTCAACATTTGGATAGATGAGCATGTACCCCTAGACATGGGCGTCGGAAGGTTTTTTTTCCAGGGAGAGGCCAATAATGGATTTCTCAGGGGTGGGCCAAAAATATTTTCGCAGGGGAACCAGAAATAGCAAAATTACATTTTCACCACTCGAAACTTGGAAAACAATTCTTTTGCAAAAAATTGATGGGAAAATGTCTAATTTCAAAATCCTAGGGAGCCGTAGCCCCCCCTTACAAACACCCATGCTCCTAAAGCTTCTTTTGACAAAAAGGCTGAGGAAGATAACAAAAAATATATTTACCAATAAGCACATGATGATTTTGAAAATAATCATCACTGATATTTATTTTAATATTTTAATCTTTGAACCAGACACGAAGTACATAGAGCACAAGCACACACTATCTCCACAACACAGGTTGATTTGTTCGCTAATGTAACTCGTACAACACTAGCTTACAGATACTTTCTTAACATAGTTGTTCGCTAACTCGTAACACTTGGTACAATACTACATCCAAGAGTAGGACATGAAAAGCGCATGTTACAAGACAGAGTGCAACCCTGGCTAAGGCCTGGCGAAGTACCAATGCGTTGCGGTCTTCANAATTAATAGTGTAACCTCCGGGCACTCAGTCACAAAGTAAAACGCGGTTGTAGTGTTCAAAGAATAAGGACGAATATCGGTACAAGCAATCTGACTGCATCAAAGCGCGCAACCTTTATTGGACTTTTTTTGAGAAACAGGTACACATTTTTTCGCAATAAGGTCTCAAAGGCAGGAATGTTACATTGAACCTGATCGCTACTAATACTCGCTCACCACGGCAGGTTGTACAGAGCCCTGCAACAAAAATTATAGGCCACACGCAGTCTGCGGATGTATGTCTTCCTGAATCACACTATAATTGTGATGTATACATGGGACGTACAGAAGGAACGAAAAAGTACATTTTTCACTGCGTTCAAACCGGGAAAAAGAAGCTCGCAGCTTGTTTGCTGCATAATATTGATATCACAGTTGTTTCTGAATGTTTTTGTCAACTGAAAGCTCAATATCTAATATAATCCCCAAATATTTGTAGTGGGAAACATATTTTACTCTTTGTACACCCAGTGTTAGCAACGGGATGACCGTGCTTTTTGTGTTCTTAGCCTTAAACGTCATACAAACAGTTTTGGTACAGTTGAAAATAATTCTATGCGATTCTGCACCAGCTTGACACATATCTAGTATACTTTGCAACCCACGTACACTTGGACAAAACACAAATATCATCAGCAAACATCAAGTGGTTCAATAAGACTTTACCATTATAACACCCAGCTTTAATGTTGTTTATTTCAAGAGGTAAATCATCTAAATACACAGCAAACAAGCATGGACTCAATACCCCCCCTTGTCTAACCTCATTAGTAACATGAAACGGTTCAGACAAATTCAAATGTATAAATAAGTTGAAATGGATAATGTATAAACATATTTTTCCCTTCTATTGCTAACCTTAAATGTACCCCTCCAGAAAAGCAAATGTCCCCCAGTCTGGAACCCCTGAACCTGCTCTAAGTGATGCGGGATATTTTCTGACTACTTCTGTTTCATGTTGTTTCATGTTAAGTGACTGGTATAACAACACAGCAGACGAGCAGCGGTGGTAGATGATTAGGGAGCGGACGGTATGGTTTCCAGCTGCGGATAAATGCATTAATACTCATTTCCGAATCGCTTTTCTATGCTTTCTAAACATGGAATTTTATTGCTGATTTACGATTCAACTTTAAAAAAAAAACTTGTACTGATCAGAAAATGAGTCCAGCGCTTGTCCGAAAACAAAGCAGATCCAACTTTTTTATAAAAATGGTTCAGATATGAAGTTATCAGAGTCAAATCCAGATGGGAGGGAGTGAGATTTGGTGAAAAGACGCCACATTCCGAACTTGGCTGTTTGCGGCGATATCTTCGGAGGATCGAAATATGCGACTATTTTTTGAATTTTAAATAAAGTTTAGCTGAAATTCGTTTGTGCCGGTGGCTACTTAATTATATTCGAACGCACAAAGTTTGCTGGAACATTTCATGGAATGAAGCTGTTGTTGTATAACTACGTTGCGCCATAAAACGTAACAGGCGAATCTTTACTAAAAATGCATCCACAAATTCTTTTCTGCAGTCATTATAGGAAAAAAAACACGATAAGTTTATTTCAAAGACGACCTAACAGCAAACCCCATAAACGCGAATTTATTTAGTTATACTCCACGAAAATTACTGATCACAGATTATTTTACACAGTAACTTTCTACATCTGAACATTCCTAGCCGACAGTTTTATCACACAACACATCGCTATTTCATCACTCCACGCTTACCAGATCGAGATGGGTGTCCTCTAACTTTTCTAGAGACAGCAAAATCGTTTCTTTGACGAAATGACTTCCGGTGCATTGCTTAAGAAAAAACAAAGAAAAACTTCATGTATAACAGCAGTAGTGATGTCCAATCCACCCTAGCAAGAAATCGTGACAAAACCGTAAACTTCGCGGTTAGCAACAACTTTGGCGATAAGTCTTTGGTAAATTTCTTCCAAAACCTTGTCGCCGAATCGCTGTATTCTTAAAAACCCAGGGGTATCGCATGATCAACAGTAAAATACCGAAGGTGACAAGCTCATGTCAGAAATTCAGTTATACTCGAAACACTGACTTAAAATTAAGCGGTTTCGCGACCAAAAGAAGAAACTGGTGAATCTAAAAATAAAACCAGCTTTTTTCTGTATTAACTGGAGTTTTGCGGAATCAAAAACAGCAGACAAGTTACAACATCCGCACTCGCTAGAAATGCACTGTTACATTTTTTCGATTTAGGAAATTTTATTTTGAATTTAAATCAACCAAATTTTGCAACAACACTCTTAAATATTTTCTAGACCTAGAGTCTACCCAGACGATTATAAAAAAATCAACTGCGCTGCTTGCGAAATGACAAGTAAAAGTGCTTTTGGTATTTAACTGCTGTTTGCCTTGTAAAGTACCAGCCACCTCGGGGTCTTAACTAGAGCGATATTCCTGACTTGCTCAGTTATCGCGTGTTGGATTGATCTACTTTAGGCGGTTCTTTAACACTGGTTCGAACATACCAGTCATAGACGTGCCGCTGAAACAGGTCCATCATAGTGATTGCATAAACAACAAAGTGTGTGATTAACATAGTGTCGGCGTGGTTGGTATTTTGGGGACAAGCACTAGCATTAGCCGATTTTCACTAACTCTGCACATTAAAACCGGCTGGAACCTTTAGTCTAAGCCAACGGTGCACAACCTGCGGCCTTCGATGATGAAATTTGCGGCCGTCCACATGTAATTTAAAAGATAAGATTTGGCGGCCGTGATGGCGTGTACTGAAGCAGAACAAACGCAAGGCAAGAAAATCAGTCGACACGGTGCGTAACAATCTGGGTGGTGATGTCACAAAGAGTTATAGAATGAATACGCAATGAAAAGTTTTCCTTTAATAAATTTTGCAAACTTTTCTTTTAATAAATTCGTTACAATGTTTGACATTTTATTACACTTTCAGGCACAAGTAAATGACATATACCGGACAAAACCTATTATTAATTAAACGTATTTCATAAATATGACTCGAACTCATTGGCGGCCGTACTTCATATACGGCCGGCAATAGCAAAAGGTTGTACATCCCTACTCTAAGCAAACGAAAACCTCACCTACTTCACATTACCTTTTTGGTACTTATAGGCTTAAGAAAGCGCAGCGATTCTATAGCAGCCTTTGCTCGTAAAACACACAGAGAATTACAAATACCTGGGGGTTTTGCGCCTCGTTTCACAGTGAAATCTCCCCACAGAGCTTCTCTCTTGACATTAAAATACTCGGTCGCCATCACTTCACAGTTGATTTGAATCATCGTCTGAGTGTCATCGTCGACGTAGGAATCTAAACGCACAAGTTCGTGAATTCAAGTGACAAAACACAGCGACTCAGCACGCAACGGATGTAAGTCCGACGGGAATATGAGAACATGAATTGAATATATAAGTGTCAATTCCTTGGTTTGTCTCCAAAAATATCACTGTGCACTTGACGTAAACTAGAAAGCTTGTTTTTGCGAAAAATTACATGCAGTAATTCTTGCAGTGACCAGGCTGACCTGTATGCTAGGTGTGCCGGAAGCAGAAAATAAAAAAACTCCCTAGAAACCCTTTTAACATTGCATTGACAACTTCCAGCTAACCGTTAGGAGCAATTGTGGGAAGAACAATGGCCATCTTCGTATGACTTGATCTATTCCTTGTCATGGCTGGAAGAAGAATGTGATCCTGAAGAAAACAAAGGTGGACTTTCAAGCTCCCATACTTTTGCATGCCAACAAATCATAGCGTTTCACAACCAAAGATATTACTTGAGTGAAGCTGATCACATAGACTGTGTCGTTCTTCCGGTCGATAGCGTCCATGATTCGTTTAAGTCTGTCATCGCGTTTTTGATAGATAGCTACTCCGGTTTTGCTGCTGGAAAGCGACCTGCGAAATATCACACAACAGCTCAGTAATACGTCGCGATTTTCTTTTATATAATGGAAATAAAAGAAAGCAAGTGGAAATAAAAGAAAGCAAGTCTCGGTGGAAATTCTAATGGAAATAAAAGAAAGCAAGTCTCGGTTTAAGTTAGCACGAAGATTTACTGTGACTAGTTGGAGGAAATTTCATGTTTGAAGATTTTTCCTGAGTGCTTCTGCGGGCCACTGAAAACCCTGAGGGCCACATATGGCACGCAGGCGGCTAATTGCCCACCCCTCTTTTACATGAATACGAGAACTAGTCACTCAATAACGCAGAATTTCGTACAAGAGAAGATCTTCGAAGATAAGCGAACCACACGTGGAAATCACTACATGTCTCTGCAGCACACAGTATCATTCTGTCACTTCGTTTTGCGTCTACATCTTGTGTTACGCCAGTTTCAGATAAGCTCTAGGATTGCTTAACAACAATCGCCACGATTCGAACAACAGTTTATTTCCCCGATGATCTTCACAAACCACAGCATACGCAGCCGAAGCTTTGAAAATGGAAATTTCAACCGTCTTCAGTGGACAAACAACTCAAAAGTCTTTACTACTGAAAAAACTTCCATTTCAGCATAAGTAACACAATTGGAAAAAAACAAACATCGGCTTCATCACGCCAATAACAACAACTTCTTAGAAGTGTCAAGCTCCTGTCAAACACCATTCACCATACACGGCGACTACATGAAAAAAAAAACTACATCGCGCAGCACTGCCCTTCCGTGGTAAGTGGCGTGGAACGGAAACTGAAAGCGTGACGTGTCTGGCTGTGCTCAGTCGACCCGACCCTGCTGCCGCCTCAGCTACCTTCTTCCCGGGAGCAATAAAGATGTTTACAAAAAGGGTCACGCCAGTGTTTTTCAACCTTTTTGCTGCAGCGGAACCTTCGGCAAATGTTTGCGTTGCTCATGGAACCCTGGCAATGAATGGTGTTTGCGAATTTTGCCCCCCGGGCAGCTTTGGTCTGTTTCGGCGGAACCTCTGGCAGCCACTCGCGGAACTCTGAGGTTCCGCGGAACTCGGTTGAAGGACTGGGTTAAGCGATTTAAGTTGTTTAGGGGCAAACTTTGTTCCAAACGAGCGAATGTACTTTTGCAGTAAGAGAAGTTCGCCAACGTCATGTGCTCAGCGCTTCAACAGGGCAAGGGGGGGTATTCGGAAAAAAGCTTATCTGGGTAGACAAGTTGGGCGGGGCGATGTCTTTCAGAGGGAAAATCTCAATCGCCTCTGCAAGAAGTCAAGATCCACTGATCTGGTTTCGGCAAACCCTGGAAATAAACCACAGAGAAACAATAGACAATCAAAAAACTTGGTGGCAAAAATTTGGACTTTTTCTTTGGAAGTCGTAACTCGTAGAAGTAAACAATTTCAACGGTCATCATGAAATGCCAGCTGTAGTGCAAAACGAATTAAGCCCCATGTTACAGTCTACGTACAGATGGCTTGATCACCCACTGACAATTAACCTCGAATTTGTGATTTTTATTGTTACTTTTGTCGAGCAGCCTACTTACATTAACCAGGACGTTCGTGAAGAGAAATGGTTGAACAAAAATCAAAAGCTAATTAAAAGCATTTTCCTCATTACAAATAGAAGGTCTCAAAATAGCATTTCTCGTTTCACCGCTTTTGATTATCCTTGTTTCAAAACCTTGTTGCTTTGTTGCTCTTGACGTGTTTAGCTACTTGCAGGTGCTTTCTTACTGATCAAGACCTTGGGTGGTCATTTGTAAATACCCGTAGTTCTCAACGTTTTTTGGCCCGTGGACCATTTTTTCGAGCAATATGTATGATGGACCACTTTGCTATGCTGACATCTCATGGACAACCAGTCGAAACTGTACTGCACATAGGTCAGTGAACTCAGAAGCGTTTTATCGAGAATTTATGGATCTCTGTGGACCACTAAAAATTCCTGTGAGATTCACTGGTTTGTACCAATGCCCTCCAACCTGTGTGCCACGAGACAGTTCCAGACATGCCGCGAATTTTTCAAAACTCGACGATTTTGTTGAACCTATTGCATGCGACTAGCCATAATTCTTCGATATATGATCGGCAAGTCCGTTTTTTGTTCTTTTCTACGTGCAGCGGAACACGTTTCTTTACAGGTCTCCTGTGCAACGACAACCTATGCAATGATTGAGCGAAACTATTGTATAATAACGGGCAGTGGACGTATGAATCTGCAGCTCCGACCTGGATGCTGACAGCAATCTACAGTGCAGTCAGGAACAGCAAGCGTAAACTGCAGGCCAAATCTTACAAGAGTAAGCTTCTATTATTTACTTTTCTTTCATTAGCTTTGATGTGTCGCGTGAAGAAAACTGACTGAAAAGTATGCCGCGGCTTAGCAAAGGTTCGGAAACACTGTCTACACTGCTGAGCTTGATTGCTTGCTTGGTGTTTTCTACGCAATAATCACTTGTTTCCTAACAGTGGTAGATTGCGTATATCTGCACATTTCAGTTTAATTCATCAGAACTCAAGATGCGTTGGTGACGGCAAAATCGATTTCTTTAACAGCTGTGTATGCTGATTCTAGCTAGTGCTACACTAGAACAAGCAGGATTTCGATTAAATATACGAGCAACTAAAAATAGCTACTGAAAACCGAAAAGATCAATATATTGAAGCTTAAAAATACGGAGAGCTTCCCGAGAAACGTAGAGACGAGAATTTTCGACAATATGTACACTTACCGGTATTTCCCATTGCTGCGAACAGAGGATGGTTCTTTGTGGCTTTCATGAACGAACACCTGGACAAGTTAGGTGGACTGCGTAATTATTATCTTCGATACGTAAGTTAAATTTACTAAATCCAAATGAAATAAAATTCTGGAAACAAGCAAAGTAATCGGAAAAAGTTACAAAAAGTGTTAGTCAAACTTCAGTAACAAGAGCAGCACAACCTGCAATATCCCGCCTGGCCACACGGACAAATTTTGGCGATGCACTTACTTAAATACAACTGACCAGCATGAGTGAAAAACGGGGTAATCAGCATACCGGCAAACTGTGCAATCCTGTCGCCTCTTCCTCTATCTCATTTGGCTCATGATTAAACACAAACTGGAGCATACAATCAAGACAGTGACAGATTTTTAGCAGCGAAATGATTATTGTTACTGTTCGTTTGTCTAACAGGACAGAGCGCAGCGGCGCTTGCTTATCTTTTCTTGTCGAAACTCTCTTCCATGAGCACCAATTGTGGTAAAAACATATCCGCTGGAGATCCAAATGAAACTTTCAACACTTAGTAGACAGTTGTCTCCACCGAAATGTTCTCATGAAAGATACACTAAGCAACCATAACCGCTCTCACTTAACGGCACCAAGCATTCCAAATGGAAGGTCTTATGACCGGTCAAGATCGATTTGCGGTCAGTGCACATCCCAGCAGGGAAAAAAATGGGCTGCATCGGCTCGTTATTATTTACATTGCATCACTACCCTAGTTGCCATTAACCATTAAACCGCATCAATCCATCAAACTACACACGTTTTCAGAGGCGAAAGCAACAAGACATTAAGCAAGTCGACTAAGTATCCATGGAAGATTCGTATTCTTGTTTCCCCCGGCGTTCAACCGCGCGCCAGACCTTCAAATAAACTGCTTCCCACATATTTAGCTGATAGTCTCGGTCAAGTTTTTTTTGCTATTGTGCTCTTATTGCTTTGAGAGTGACAAAAATTTTCAGGTGAAATAAGTTGGCCACAACGTTTGTTGAGCACAATTTTCGGACCAAATCTACTTTAGATTCTTATGAAAATTAAGTGAAATGATCCGGACTGAATGCTACACAGTGCCATGCTGCGCATTGGTATTCATTTTTTCACTTTAGTGGCATGTCTGAAAAGATTCTTTATTTCTCAAGTTCACATGGCAACTAAATCTATCAAGCATTCAATTCATGACAGGACCACCCTCCCTTTTTCCGATTATCAATAGCAAAGATTGAAGCAGGCGATATCGCAGAGAAAGCATAACCACTATCCGATTCGTATTTCTTTCACACAAATATCGGGAAGGTCAGCAGTCGTGTAGCCGAGACAGAGGCCGTCATCGTATAACTAGAATCATACCACGTGTAACTCAAACACACAGCAGTCCAGTTTCATCGGAAAACTAGTTTCTTTACAAACCTTTTGTGAAGATTTCACATTCTGGCCAGAATTGTTTTCTTTGTTGCGCTTCTGTTCATTTTTGTGACGTTGTATCCACTGTTCAAGATCGTCGCTCACCCTGGCGAGCAAGAGACTGGGTTTAACCGCGTTCGACGTTTCAGGTGAACCACTACAGAAGGACAATAGTCCGTTCAAAGACCCAAGAAATCCTATTCCCACAGCCACGGATACTTTGAAGGTCGTGATCTTACGATGCCGATCGAAATTTACAGATGTAAACAAAAGAATGGCACACATCTTATGAATTGCGATATATCCAACATTTAATTGGCGGAAGGTAAAAAAACACATGCTCCGAAATTCTTCTCAGATTCATTGAGAGGTTACGATCTGATGCAGAAAATCTTGCTGCGTTAATGAATACACTTCGTTACCGCCTGAGGCTGCTTGACCTGGCGACAGTTGGAGCCTACCTCGCTGATTCCGTTTCATTCAATTGCTCTGTGCTTTTCCCAGGCTGCTCACACGCCGCAAAACCCCTCTTGGCACCGGATGACGAAGTCTTCGCTCTTTTCACTGTTGGTGGGGGGTTCGGAGGCTCGAAGTTCTGAACGCGTGTCAAAAAACGACGAGGTTAGTTTCTTTGTCCAAAGCATCATTTCATCAACAACATCCTATGCCTTGGATGCATGTTTAAGAAACTTTTCTTCCCAGCTAAAACTGTTTCCTATTTTCCTTGAATGTTTTCCTTGACAACGAACAAAAGAAACTAAACCATGGAAAGCAAACAACTGTTTCAAGCTCGTCTGCTGGTGATTAGTCAGAACACATCAAATGTTGACAAATAACACAGCAAACAGGCATTTCCGTCAAAGCACCGATTCCTTCGTGCATCGCTCTGTAACCTTTACCTTTACATCGAGAGCCATGGCGTTGTCTGGTGGAATAGCGTCTGCGCTCCGGTCAAAGGCAAGCGGAGCTGAAAATAAATTAGAAAATGACATGAGGCATAACGACTGGGTTCCTTGTGATTAACAGGTATGAATAGAACAATTTTTTCTCACGCCTCACAGAGGGGGGAGGCCTCAACGGGAATGGAAGCACTTGACAACTCGATTGACCTCATGGACAAGCATCATAGTACAGCAGAAAAGAAATAACGAAATCCATTTAATTGCTTGCAAATAAGTAAAAGTGCAAAGCTGCGCTTTCAAAACATATTTACAGTAACTGTAGCCTCACTTTAACATAAACCAGTGAACGTAGAACACATTGAAAACGTTGTGCGCAGCGTACTGTTGAACCATGCATGTGAGTTAGCTCCATACATCTTTCTACAGGAATCCCACTGACAGAGNAAATGAGAGAATAATCAACTCGCATAAGGCTGACTACAAGCACTTCACCATTCTCTGCGATGTAAATCAACCGAACAATCTGACATCACGAGTCAAAGACCCTGCAATCATTTGCTGGGTTGTGTGATTGATGAGGACACGTGAGCTTAAATGGATTTTAATGCACTGACATCGCGTACAACCGGATCGCAGAGGTACATTTAGAAAAAATTAATTGCGCGGCGTTTTTATGATGTGCACTGCACAGGTTTATTGTTAAGAAACATTGACTGCAATTGTCTGTTGATTGATGTCACACGTCTACCTGGGCAGACACACCCAGATCGCAAAAGCTTGCTTGAGACGCTGGTGGCTGGACCTGGTCGTTAAACATGTTACATGAAGTTACCTGCAGACGTCATATGAGGAAAAAAATGTGCAAAGAGCGTGTCCCACCTGCACCTGCATAAGCAATTCTTCGAGGAACTCCGTACGGGATGCGAATGCCAAGCTCCTCTTTAAGCTTTCTGCGCAACAATCGCTGTAGCGACAACGAGGACGAATCTTGCAGCAGCTCCTGGATTCTGCGATTTTGCAACACAACCAGAGAAGCTGATGAAGAGCTGGTTTTAATCTCAAGTTCATGAAACTCAAGTTTGCAGCTTAGCTGGCCATTAGGACACAATACCCAGCAAGAAAAGTAACAATCAGTCAAGACGAAGTGAAAAATGCATAAATGACAACGCATAGCGCTTAGTCCCACTGCTCACGTTTGAGGGCTGCGTTGCTTTATTGGACTCTTCGACGAATGCATCACAACAATAATGGGACTTGGTGCATCGAACGCACCAGTTGTTCACAGGGGATAAGTTAACTCTGTTGTTCTGCCCAGGGAAATACTTTTTTATCTTCAGGCCAAACCCAGCAGCAATTCTTGCTCATAATTTCACAATTTTTAAGCGTTTGTTGTCTGACACGATTCGAAGCACGACGCTCGTCATCTCGGCAGAGTAAATCGCGAATGAACTTTCGAAAAACTAATGGCTTGTGCATCACCTCTTCATTTCGTTACGAAACTTTTATTTTCCTTGTTTTATTTCCAATTACACATGGCCATTTTAGAGTTTCGAATCCGAAAAAAAACGGATTTTTCGCATTTGCAATAAGAGCAAGCAATGATTTGGTCATTGCAGTGACCAGATCATGAGAAGTGTGACGTATTTTTTAAGCTTGTAAATCCTGAGCGTGGCAACCAACCAATTTTTCGTCCAGGATTACATTTAACCAGAGCAAGTTAAATTATTTTTGAAATTGCACACCAACCTACACCGAAGATCATCACTAAAAATGTTGTTTTACAGCAGCAAAGTCTGCGAATCGCTACAGGGCGCATGACAAATTGAAACTTACTTTCCAAAATGTCTCTTTTTGCAATCTTTTACCAAATCATCCACCCAAAATTGTTTGCCTTTCACTGGTTCTATTGCAAAGGATGATTTCGCCACAGAAAGATCAGGCTGCAGTGCATCAGCTTTATTCGCAGGTTTAGCAAACGTTTGCTCTTCATGTGACAGCAGCTGACGGCCGTGATAACCAGCCCGAACTGGTGCAGGCCAGTTTGAGCTATTCGCACCGTTCACGCCTTGATCAATTTTGCCATCCGAATTCTGGTTGGCCAAGAAACTGCAAAATTTCAAACAATATAACAACATGAGATGCAAACAGTGAAAGAAGCGTAACAACACGTAGAAAAGCTTGCTTATTTCGACATACGGTTAACAAAAATGTTAACTGCTTTACTTGCTGCTATCTATCGAAAGGAATCCTTTCACAGCCAAGAATCAGACACCAATATCTTAACACAGTGTATATTTCACGTACTGAGTAGGCACCGCCAGCTCTTGAGCAAATAAAATAGTATATACTTCTGTGCTACATTTATTATTCTAAATATAAATGCACAGAGTTCAATTCAAGTTAAAAAACTCTGATCATGTGTAAGGCCAACCATTTTGCAGAGCACTATAGTTATTCAGAGAAAGGCGCAGCAAGCCGAGCAGATTTTTTCCATGTGATTGGAAGACAAAACAAACAGGCGTTGAGGGTTCGTTCAGGCGCAGCTGAATGAGGGTCTCTGCTCCACTCACCTCAGAGGCTGGACGTTGAAAGCAACCATGCATACGAGCATGAGCAACGCGGCCGCCCTCCTTTGGTTGTTCGTAGGAAATGATGTGAGGATCCTCAGCTTAGCGTTCTGTTGACAAATCGCAACGACAGGATCATTACTTGCTATTTCCACCCAAACCGCACGTATACTACTCATATATGCGAATAGTATGAACGAAGTGCGGTTTTACCACTTGCCTTCAGCCTTTTTTGGTGCAGTTAGGTTCGGACAGGGCAAGGGGTGACTACGCTTGTGCAGATTCTTTTTCAAGTTTGCATATTTGCAAAGCAGCGCCAGCATTACCCCATCACTTACAAATAAAGCCCCTCATCACCGTCCATACTGCTGCTTTAACCATGCCATTGCTATCTGTAACTACCACACAGTTAGCATGAGAAAATTACAACGACTTATGGGTATCAAAGGCCTCTGGGTGAAGGTGATAAACCATCTTCACCCTTCCCATATATGGCTTTTTTAAGGAATGAGAAGGGAGTTGGTGACGCAAAAATTCTCGCACGCTTGGACATGGTGGCAAGCAACCGTCCATATGGGCTGCGGATTTGAACAAAACTTTGGCTCAAACGATATTTTTGTGTTTCTACAAAACACATAACACAACACGTTTTAAGCCAAACTTTTCCCCACACAGCTTGAAACACCGCTTGCTTTCGTGCATCAACCGCTTTTAAGAGACACTGTCTTATGAGTAACCAATTGTCACCTTCGTAAAGCCTGCGTTACATAGCAACCACTGCGCCATTTTTCAGCTTCGGTGCATATTTGGAGATTTTAAAAAATTGTATGAGCGTTTATTCCCTTTTTTTCAAGCTCACACAGCTGAATCATAGTTCATCCTTTAACGAATCTGTCGTTTCTTTTTACCCGTTAACTCAAAAATATTGCAACGCAAGCACCACATCTCACACTCAAATATCTTTCGGCAAATTCAGCAAAGAAAGACTGCTAACAATACCAACAGGACTGGACGGGTTGTTTCGCAATCTAGCGTGGGACGGGATTTAGAGGAAGGTATTGTTTGCTACGACAGTAAATTTAGCAAAAACAATAGTGCGAACTACAGACCATCTTAGCGGCACAAAAATGACAGTAGTTGAATACCATCGGATGCGTCAACTGTACCAAACTTACTTCTTCCTCAAGATCCGATATTCTTTTTCTTAATGCTATATTCTCTTCACGAAGTTGCACATTTTCTTGGATGCACTGCTGCATTCGATGCTCCAAAGAAGTGACATACTATAAAGCAGGAAGCATATGCTCTTATTGTATAGCTAACTCGATTTAGGCACGTTACTGTTAACCGCATCACAGTATAGGGATAAGTAACTAAACCTTCAGCATGGCTGGTTTCATAGCAGGCACCAGCGAAAAACTACGCAGAATATCACGGTAAGCGCGGCAGTGAACGTAGCTATGAAACGTTGCTACCTCGAAATTTCTGTAACCGCCTTCTTCGGAAGCACAAGTCAGTCGTGTGGAGTGGTGAAGGGTCTTGAGCAGCATTTATAGAAAAAACTAAGTTTGGAGAACAAAAAATTTCACAGTTTTTTTGTTCTCGTACTCAAGCACCACATCATACGTTGGTATCGATGGCAAAGACCTATTTTCATTCAGTTTGCTTGAAATACAGATCAAGCTCACTCAATACTGACCAGCGCACAACAATGCAACACACCTCTTTTTTCCTTTGTCGTGACTGGCAAGCTGACTCCCTGTTTTTGATCATCCGCTGCTGGCGCTTGGACAATATCGCCTGGAGATGATGTTAGCAACTTGTTCACTTGTAATCGACAACCCACAGAAAGTGATAATCTAACCCTTCAATCACTACCTAAAGCAGGATTGGTAGCAGTGTTGCCACTTCTGATGCAAAACATCAGATCTGATGTTTTGACATATATTTCTGATGTCTGATGTTTTGGCAACAGATCTGATGTTGACTGAGCTATTGTTTTTTTCCCAAATTTTCTGTACTTTCCGGATGAAAATAAGTTAGATTCATGATTTTTAGTGTCTTTCATCAATTTCTCGCCCTCAGTGTATGTTTGGTAATCATTCCAAACTGTAGCTCTTTTCATAGCGTTGGGAATAACATTACACGTTACTCGTAAATAACCGACTTTTCCATTTAATGACGATACTTCTCTCTGTTTCGGATTCAACGAGAGTTACCGCACTTTGTTAGGTATTGGTAATAGAAGCATCTAGCTTATGTTAAACTGCAATGTAAAAATCTGATGTTATCTGATGTTGAAAAAGGCAACAATCTGATGTTAACATGATTGACCCCAGTGGCAACACTGACTGGTAACAGTACACTCAAGCCTCAAAGAAAAGCTATATTGCACAGTGCATGACACTGTCTTGGCACGTTGCTCTGACTTTCCTTCACCGTCGCTTCGGAATATTGTTAGAGATTTCAGCAGCACATCCAAAATTTGAAACTTACAGCGTCGATTATGCCGTTTGAGATGCCATCGATCAGGCTGAGTTCACTGCTGACGATGCTGGGAGGGCTGAGCAGCTCGTCCATGTTCACAGCCGGTATAATCGGTTTCTTGGGACCAGGCACCGAACACATCAATGGTTTTGGCGTTTTCGAATTCTTGTTACTCTTTGTAAAATCTATTTTTTACAGGATCAAACCGAATACAAGCATAAGGAAAATTAAAGATAATTTTTGAGCAACCACGGGTTTCATTTCTTTTTAAACACAAAGTCCAGCAAAACTTTTCAATAAAGATTCAAAAAAGGAATATTACCCTTTAAGGCAAATATAGGATGAGAATGGACAGCTTACATTACTCGCAATTCAGACAGTTTCTCTGATCATACGCAAGACGAACATATGGCCCAAAGCGACCTCAAACTTAACTGCTCGGGAGTACAGAAAGTTTTGGAAATTGCGCATGTTACAAAAATGTAAGGATACTGTTTTGAATATCTTTCTTTAATGACAAAAGTAAAAGACAAGTTCTTCAACTCAACGGGAATTGGCTACAAGTAAGTAATTAATACTATTTTTCCACCACCAAATTTCTAGGTCGAAGTTAAACCCATTGTCTCAACTTACAACTCTTTGACTAGGAAAATGAACACGCAACTCTTATCCCCTGGCCTGTTTTAACAACTAGTGGCCACTCACTGCATAATGAAACATACAAGATAGTTACTGCTAGTGTGTATCAAAATTCAGATTTCAATCACAACCCACATTTCCCTCTATACTTTAATGAAGAGCCCGATGCAAAATAACAACGGTGAGAAGCGTAAGAAAGCATGCGTGGGAAATGCTGCCTAATATCCCGCAAACACTAGCGCATTGTGCAATACCATTGCGGTTTCACACAAAGACTGTATCAAATAATAATGAACCTTCAATGTTAGGAAGCGCAAAAAGTTTTGTTTTTGATTTCTGATGGTATCGCAATGCAGCCAGAAACAGCGATGATGCATTCCTCTTACTAATGTATTTTGCGCAAATACATCAGGCCAGGGCTGGATTGACCCAGTAATGCTCAGCGTATGATTATTATTCACATGCAAAAGTGACCTTCTTAAAAGTCACATAAATACAAACTAAAAACGTTTCACTATCATATGTGGTTGGTATGTTATTACCTAGAGGCGGTTTATTATCCATGAGGAACTGAGGTTTCTGAAGTGACAACATGTTTGTAAAATTTTCACAATAAGTAGGCTTTGAAAAATGAAAATTTTAGAGGTAAGTACTGACCAGTGAGGTTTTTTGCCCAGAACATATCTTTAATACATGAATTAGCCTGTGGTTATGTTTGCTAGTATAGTAGGCATCCTCTTACTACCCAAGGTTTTCTTCTAGCATATTTTTTCATATTTTCAATGAGAAATACTCATTACACAGTGTATGAAATATGATACGTTGGGCAGTAACGGGCGCCTCGTGAGAAATTCAGAGGATACACCAGGATTTCCAAAATTGTGCTTTTCAAAAAAAATTTTAAGAGTGGTAAGAAAAAGGTGTTGAGTTACAGAGATGTAGTGAGTCATAACCATTGGGTCTGGTCAAGAATAGTCTGCACGGTATTTTAACCTTGCTTTGCAAGATCAGTAGTGGTGTTAGGGCTATGGACAGGGTAATATTACCCAACCTTACTCTCCCCTATCCTTGACCTTACTTTTGACAATGATGTACTTGGTAAAAGTATTGATTTGAATATTCTAGACCAGACCCCAATTGATTCGAAGTTTTATAATCATTTTTTGCTACACCAGGGTCTCCATGCTACGGGCCGCGGACCAAATCCGGCCCGCGAAGCCATCTGGTCAATAATGAAAAAATAATATTTACGAAAATCTTATTGATGTGGTGCAATCTAACATATCCCGAAACAATCACATCACGTAAGATGCCGGTTCTGGAACTGTTGTGTAATAGCTTATGTGGCCCTCGAACAAAAAAGATTGGAGGCCCCTGTGGACAGCTTATGTGTGATAAATAGGGCAAGTTTTTCCAATAAAGTAAATTTTTTGGTAGTAAGCTTGAATGACGTGATTTTTTGCAAGAACTCTGGATAGAAAGAGTAAGCTTCATATTCTTAATTTGATAGGTCAATAAAAAGTCAATTTTTTACCATTAGGTCAATATTCTTTTTACAGGGAAATAAAGCCAATTTTTTATAATTATCAGTTATTCGTCAAATTTTGTTTAGTATTCGTGAGAAAAAGTGAGAAAATGTACAACATTATATGATTTTACACTAATTCGCCCACCTGCTGATTAGCTTGAAGTGTTATGTCGCAAGACTTAAGACATATTTGGCAATAGCACATAGACTTGTGTCGCAAGTTTCGTTGAGAATGTGTGTTTCCGTTCAATAAATGTTCGTTTTAATATAAAATCTCAATAAATTCTCAAGAAATATAATTTATTCAGTCTAAATTTTGTTAGGTCAATAAAGTCAATTTCTTGAATTTTTAAGCCAATTTTTTTAGTTTTTAGGTCAATAAAGGTTGCCCTAGTGATAAGTAAATCAGTGGACTGGAAGACAGTGACCCATAGCAGCACGAATCGTGTGATGTGAACACTATATCATGGGACTAACACATTGCTAACAGACTAGCCTTCTATCTGCTGGTTACTGCTTCACTAAACTTAGCCTGGAAGAGGTGCTTGCTGCTCAGTTGAAGATGCAAAAAATCAGTTTGGGGAGGTTGAATAACAAGAACCAAGTCACAATGATAACAAATCTCTAAAACATGGAGTTGTTTGAAGTCGGGAAGTGGAATTATTGGAAAAGAAAAGAGAAAAACAGTTGATGCCACTCAACCAAGCCGCATCAGAAGACGGTAGGAACTGATCTTTTTGATCAGTTGACAGGTCTGTACAGCATTTGGATCCAATCAAGGATGTGGTTTTGACCAGTGTTTAGATTCTGCCTAAAAGGCAACATCGCAAATCTGTGATTATTATTATACAGATGTGTTGACTGAACGATTTCGCTGTTGGTTTTCACAAGACGGACTGTGATTCTTTGCTAGCAGGACCTAGTGTTGGAGCAAGAAGAGGTGTTCGTGCCCAAACAAAAATGTTCAAAAATGCTCTTTACATTGGAAGATTAGATGGAAAAGATCGTATTGTGGACAAAAAAATGCACAGACACTCAAGGACTGTGTGTTGCATGTGGTAAATTCGTTTGCATAAAATGCAATGTGGGTCTTCACCCAGACAGTTGTGGCCTAGAGCAGTGATTTTCAACCGGTGTTCCGCGGAAAACTAGTGTTCCGTGAAAGATCGTCAGGTGTTCCGCAGGAAATTTGATAAGTTTGAC
>JGI24021J15306_10001303_pt1 | contig 23945 bp, 14 predicted proteins | sample Ectturendosymbi1_FD_15306 | JGI IMG/M metagenome (IMG submission 15306) | reverse complement strand
CCCTGCGGATGCCCATAGCTTTGACGTACCACGAGTTCAGAACTGTTTGCTTGAGTTCAGTGTAAAAGCACACCCATAGCCATAATGGTTATTGTGTTCGCATTTACACGTTTAGCGACAATCTTGACCTCAAAACTAATAACAGAAATTATAGAAAACCATTCCGAATTTTAGGTGTGTGCGAATAGCTGCAACAAATTTGTTTCTAATTGAAGTTGATAAATCATGAAATTACTTATGATACTGGTGTGTAAGGGCACTTGTGCACCCGTTGCCCCCCTTTCAAAGGTCAGGGGGGCACTGTCCCCGTATTGCACCCCCGTTCGGGCGTCCCTGGGTCGAACCTTGTATTTTCGAAGTAATTTTTTGAACAGATTAGAGCTTTTTAACTGAGTACATATGTGTTCGATTTTGCAGATGTGATATCATTGGTTTCAGTGCGTCTCCAAGAAAACCATAGCATTTGAATTTGAGCAGCAAATCGTGATTTTGCCGAGTCCTGGATTTTCAGAGAACCAAATTCTGTTATGCTTGAAACAAGATTTAATATCCAAATTTTGCAAAATATTTTCGGAAACAAATGTAATTGCTCTAGGGATGAGAAATGTGTTTTAAAAATTCAAAATTGTTCTTGACCAAATGATCTGATTTTAGAACTAGTATCAGAAGACTTTAGTTCAGAATATTTTAAGAAGTTTTATTAGCTGTTCCAGCATCGAAACACCTTTGCAATGGCGCTTGCTCAGGAGAAATACGAACCGTGGGGCCAGTTTTCCAGGAAGAACCTGGATTGGAGTTAGTGAGTTCATATTGTCTGGAGCAGAAGATGAATAAAGTCATCCGGTTGTCCGAATCCACTCCTGTGGATCAAGCGGTGAAAACAGCCAGAAAGAGGAAGATTTAGGTTGTTTAGGCGAAGGCAAATGCTCTTATGACTTGCTACCTGGTGCAAAATTTCTGATGAAGCAATTATACAACGATTGACGAGAGTTTAGAGTAAGACAAACTTTCTTTGCCCCTCCTAGCACGTTTGTAGGCCAAAGTGTGAAAAAGTAATGTTGCAAAAATTAAAAATGATAAGATTCTATATAGCTATCACAGCGTGCAATTGACTTCCCCTAGGTTATCCCTTCGATGATCCCAATATTTCTTCTGGAAACATGCGTGGCGAAGATATGCTTTTTGTGTGCAAGACAAAAACGTTTTTTTAAAGGGAACAGCGCAGGTTGTGATGAAATCTGACCTGAAATACTTAATCGAGCAGAAGAGCTCTTTGGCTAAGTCGTGTGTCTCAAGTTGCCTTGTGTTCCGCAAGGGCTCCGAAAAATTGGCAAGCTAGTATGATCATCCCGATACGCAAGAAGGGAGATACAGGGAATGAACTGATCACCGATAGTTTCCGTCCTTGACCTTCTAGGAAAAGTGTATGCCAAGCCAAGTGCTTCGAAAAAAGATGCCACGAAATAATTGAGCCAAATCTTGAGGATATCTAATGAGATTTTCGTCCTGCACGTTGCATTACAGGTCAAAATTTCACTCGCCTGTAAATATTCGAGAAAGCTTGAGAGTATGCCAAATATGTCTACGTATCTTTTGTCGACCTTGAGAAAGGATATGACCGGTACCGGTTCCCTCGAGAAAAGCTCTGGGGCGTGTTGCGGAATACGATGTTAACCGTCGCTTGTCACTGGTCGCCAAGTCATTGTATTCCAGTTCAGACGTTTGGGTCCGTGTCGGGGCATTTGAATCACAACCGTTCACAGCGGTTGTTGGACTCCGACAAGGGTGTGTACTGTCACCACTCCTCTTCATAGCGAATATGAATTGGATAGCTAGTCACAGCCGAGTTGACGAGGGTGCCATTGTTGGAAAAATAAATGAGTAGAAAAGTACACTACGGTCTTTGTGGATAATTTGCTATTTAAAATTTAATATTTTATTAACATTTATTTTCTTCATGGTTTATATTTCGCAGCAATTGTGCCTACATCTAAAATGAAATTATTGAAAAGGGCGCAAATTTAAACTTTGCCATGGGCGCCATTCTGCCTATGCGCCATTCTGTCTATACGCCACTGACAACACGTTACAATCATTTTGTCCCTCCCCGAAAATATCAGCTGATTGCACCCCTGGCAGCTAGGCACACCAAGTTCGTGTTGGAATTTTCTTTGCAAACAAAATTTTAGACATGTACAAATAAATTAGGCCTTTTTCTTGACTTTTACTTTTTACGTTTCGTTGATATGCATACAGTGGTTTTAAGTTGGGCAATGCAATTTCTTCAAAAGTGATTTTATCCTTGATCAAAGAGCGCATGCTGTAACGTAGTGTTAAAGAATTTTTCAATTTCAAAAGACAGCATGGATTCGAAGATCACCGTGTGCAAATGAGTGAGAATGAGCAATGTTTGACCATCGTTAGTGTGGTCAATTTTGTGAACTAAACGTTGTCAGTCAGGAAGTTACCGAGCCTTGCAAAGACTCCATATATTCTACATTTATGAGGCATGAATAAAATCGTCGTTGATTTCTGAAGAGGCAGCACCGAAGCGCTTGAAATAACGAAACGAGCACGACTTCCAAGGAGTGCCAAATCAATGGTACATTAAGCTTGCATTCACTCTGTCCATGGTACTGTGTTTGACACAGTGGCGTAGCCAGCCCAAAAATTGGGGGGTGCAAAATATTTGATTCTAGGTGAATAACACTATTTTGTTTGGAAAAATGCTTCTCAAAGCACAAAATGACTATATTTTCTAAACATTTGGGGAGCATGGCCCCTTTGGCTCTCCACTGGCTACGCCTATGGTTTGACAAAACCTGATTTGGTGTAGTAGGGTCATCTGATTAAAAATAACGTCAACTCCATTATTGATGAGTTTGCTACTTGTGCTTGAGGACATATGTATTTTATTTTCAAGCGTTTGGAATTATGTTGCAATTGCGGATGTAGCGTTAAGCAGTGTTTTTTTAAGGTTTTTTAAAGGGTGTCGTGGTGGCGCTTTAGGGCGTCAACACCATTTTCCCTTCTATGTCTGGTACTTTTAACTGATTTTCACAAAAACGCAACTTTCCATCCAAGTACATTTATTATTTGAATTCCGCATTTGCTTTTGGCAAACAAACTAAAGACAATTTTATTAATAGAAAGTTTCGATGTAGGCCTGCATACCCATTCATTCACTTATTTTCGTGTCCACGTTTCCTTTGGGGAGAGTCGCGAGGGCAGAAACTTTAGGACGTAATATGCCTCACAATCAACAACAATGTCAGTTTCCCCGTGTCCACACCAAGACGGAACCAAGGATGGTCGGAGACCAAGGATGGTCCACCTGGTCCTCTGGGCCGCTTTCCCGTGAGTGTATCCAGCAGGACGTGCCCCACCCATCTTTCCTGTGGCATTCTGGACACATGGTCGAACCAATGTAGCTGGGATCTCTCGATTCGGAGAAGTGACTTGACATTCCGGGCTTTACGGATTTCACACCTGTGGTCTGTATCACGAAGTGTCGCACCGAGAACTCTTCGTAGATACCCCATCTCTGCCGTTTGCTTTTTGACAGATTTCTTTGTTACCTAAGATTCGTGACCGCAGGTGAGGACAAAGACCGATTTAAAAATTGAAAGCTTTGCAGTCTTTGAAAGCTCTGTTTCGTCACCACGGAGCAATAAAGCTCACGCAGAACTGCGTTTGCTTTACCAATCCGCGTGTCAATCTCTTTTTCCGACTTCCGTCACTCGTAACTACCACCCCAAGCTACTTGAACGTCTTTACCTGCAGCAGTGTATTGGTGCTCACTTGCAGAATGATCTGCCTTGGACGTCTTAAGAGGCGCAATGCCTCAAAATTTTTAGTGCTGATTTTCGTTCCTGCTTGTTCGCACGCAGCAGAAAATCAATCAAATGTGTGCTGAAGACGCTGTTGAGAAGATCAACGCATTCAGTACCAATTCGTCTGCAAAAAGCAAACGGTCCGTCATGCAGTTCCCACCAGTGACACCCTTGCCGACGCGTCTGTGACTGTCCATCCAATTCATATACACCAGGGCTCGCCAAATTTTTTGAGAGGACACATAGGTTATTGTGCAACATTTCGAGGGCCAACATCTTGCGTAATGTTAATATTTCGGGGTATGTTACCAGTGCCGTATCAGCCCAACTCTGTGCCCCCCAAAAAGGCTTACAGAGGCCCCTAATGGTGATTTATAAAAAAACAGTTATGTTATGCTGCATTTCGAGGCCGAATGGCCTTCAAGACAAAATATCCTAATTGTAGACACAATTTTGGCAGAACCAAACCGGTAGCCAGGGTTTAACGTTTGTGGGGGCAACATACATTTTTATGGGGGAAAAGTTTTGTTATTATAATATGTTTAAAACAAATTTTTCTGAGCACAACAAAATTTGGGGGAGCACAGAAGATATTTGGGGGTAACTGCCTCCGAATGTCCCCCTGTGTCTGCGGTCCTGGTAGAACCGTCGCCAGAAAGTCTTCTATTGGGGCCTTCATGTTTGTTCAGGAGGGCTAGACAGTCTGAAAATTTATTTTTAATTCACAACATGAACAGCATTTGCAGATTGTGAAAATTAGGCCTAATTACAAATATTTTCGCGCAACTACCTATAATAGGCTCTTAGTTTCCAACTAAACTTTTTGAATGAACTTAACAAAAGGAATTGGGTTGTAAATCATTGTCATTTAATTGACGACGAAATGTGAAATATGCTTATGAAGCGTGCGCATTGGGCTTTTTACTAGCCGAAATACACATGCATAAACCTTGCTGATGTCTGGACTGTTAATAATCTCCTGGTGCGTGGCACATGTTTAGATTAATAAAATTTTGTATCTCAAATCGCCTATAAACATTAACAAATGTAGACAAAGGCCTACGTGGACGCAACGGTTAACATCCATATCCGTAACATCTATACACTAACCACTTATCAACCCCAAAGTAGACTCTTCTAACTGCACAATTAACTCCATCTGACTGACTGAACAGCAGGCTGCGTAAATGTGTAACTTTGATCGTAAACACAACAGGTATCTTGCTGCTGTGCAGTACAAAATAAGAGAAGACCACCTGGGCTAGACATAGTACATTTGTTTATAACAATCACTACACAAAATATGTTGATCAAGTAGAAGTCTGACTTCTGGACGTATAGAACAAGGCATGTAGCCAGGGCCGGATGAATTAACGCGAGACCCACCAGGGCAAAGTCGTGACGGCGAGGCCCTCTAAACGCTTAGCGCAACTGCTCAGTTCGCTCATGTTCGATCCTTTGCTTGCAGAGGCAGGTTGCGAAACTTGCTAGCGCAGTGGTGGGCAAACATTTTCTACGGAGGGCCACATTGAAAATTTTATTGCTACCGGAGGTCGCATGCTTGTATCACATATTACATATATAATCGCTTTGAAAACTTAAAAAAAGTTTCACATCAGCTAGGACAAAATGAAGGTAACAATTGTCGCTTCCGGTTGAGTAAAAATGCGGTCTCGAATAAAACGTGCGGAAGAAAAGCTTGATAATTCTAATCTAATCGATAAAATTACTTTAACATAGACTCCACACATGTACTAATGTACTATCTATGTATGTGTAGCCGCCCTGCGGGCCCCCCCACCCCAATTGGAGGGTATGGAGTGCGGCTGATACGGCTCTGTATGTTACATTCTGTCCAATCAGCAAGTTTTTCGTAAATATATATTTTTTTCATTATTGGCAAAACGTGTTTCGCGGCCGGATGAAAACGGCTTCGCAGGAAGGATTTGGTTCGCGCGCTGTAGTTTGGAGAACCCTAATATAGACTATGAAAAAGTTTAATAAAAGAATGTTTTACGATATCGACTTTATACAGTTCTTGTCCTTCGCTAAGAGTTATGATACTAGCGTTGCTTAAGATTTTGCTTAATTAGAGCATTGTCGTAGCCAACTGTTCTACCGTTCCAGATTTCCAAAATGCCATACGACTTGTATCGTAACAGTACAATTACCTCTTCCTAGCCCCTAAGTTCAGCATGACTACTTGCCTGCATAACGTTTCTTCACACGCGATCGGTTGACGCAAAGGTTCAGAGCAACGTCGTCAACCTCAGGTGATTGCTGACATCATATTGGAAACTGGTGCGAAGTGTCGAGTCTTATTGATGCAACTATTCGATTGCAACAATGTCACATATTTTAGTGTGACTGATTGTTGCACCACAATTTCCACGCTTTGATTATTGCATCACGAACTCCCCACTGTGTCACAAGTAGCGATATGTTCTAAAACCTAAAAAATCGGCAAAGACTGCCAACGGAAACGAAAAGTTATAAAATATTGGTTCTTCTTATCAATGCAAAAGAAACATTTTGTCAACAGTGTTATTTATGAAAAATTCACTTTATTATTCTCACAATATTAAATTGACTCGGTAAAAATTTTGTTTTTTATATTGACTTATTCAAAGCATCTGAAACCCACAGCTTGTATCAGGAACTCTTATACCTGAGCCAGATCGCACAAAGCTTATACCTGAAAAACTAAACTTTACAGTTGAACTTGCCGTAACAATATGCTTTTGCGTTTGCGTAAAGCCTATTTTTAATGAGGCAAGCAAAACCGTACGTGCACAGGACGAGAGGTTTTGGTCATTTCTTTATTTGGCAAGATATTTTTTTCTTATGCACCTTGCCACTGTAAAAATCAATTATATAATTACCTGTCACTTTCCCCGTATGTTTAGATTCTTTCATTATGTTTTTTCTGGAAACGATTATCAAAATAAGGACAGGTTGTCAGTATGTATGATACTTTCATGCAGCTAAAACAGAACTGGGCCGCACAAAACCTTCGACTGGGCCGCGGGTTGGACATAGCTATATTAGACAATTATACTACAGTCACTAGAACGACCGAGCGCACATGTCAAAATTTTTNGAGAATTAAATTCATATTTTTTGATATTGGCACAAAACTCTTTGAATTACTAAAGTTTCGCCCGAAACCCCCAGAAAGGCATTTGTTGTTTAGTTGTCACTTGCTGCATGCAAAGCAAAACACGTATTTCAGACAAAGGTGCAAATATGACGTGTCAAAATCCTTGTATGAAAAATAGCAACAGTTAATTCTGTCAAAATCCCTGTAACGGAATAGAATTTAGAGTAAACCCTACCTTTTGAATGTGAATCACGTTCGTGACGTTTGCAACCAAAGCCCAACCTAACTAAAGGGTGCATCTGAAAACTGAAGGATTTGAGTTGAACTTTTCGGTGCGGCGATACGCGTGTTGTTTCCTGAAGAATCGCTCCCTATTGACAGTGAATCGTAAACCCTACGTCTGCGCGCACTATTTAGCGAGTTGCAAGTTATATTTCAGCTATAGTCAAAAAACAGGACAAACGAATTTCTGTTTTTAATTGTTTCTGAATTTGGTAACTATTTAACCGTTTGGTCACTGTGTTGTTCCTGGTTTTTTATCAGGATAATGGTTTAAAATTTGGGCTGTTCCTGCAATTAATTTTGCTCAACGCCTCGCAACATTTTTTGAAGCAATTGGTTGCTGGCTAAAGATTGAAATGAATTGTGCCCTTTACTAATGAGGTCGTAATTAAATTTCCACTCACTCAATGGCACTGACGTTCTCAATTTTTTTGAATGATTGGTCGACTTTCGGTCCTTAAAATTTATGCACGAAGAGGTGAGCATTCAACGAATTGTAAAAGTTAGTGGTCGCAAATTTTTCTGTGACCAAGCGTTAAAATGCAGCGTTTGTGCCTTTTTTGATATGGTTTCAAACTTAAAGAGTGTGTAACGCTTTTGCCAGCGGCATTACGGCTTAAACACTCCTTCAAAATGAACATCAAAACGTTTCAAAATAGAGGTTAGCCCTCCTTGACATAAATATTCGAATTTCTTTTCCGATTTGTTATCAACGCAAGACGCTAAATAGGTGTTCGTCGCTCTCTGTCACGCGTGAATGTAGTTCGCGTGGTCCCTGACGTAATTTCCGAGGCATTTAAAGCAGTTACGCGTCGACGTAATGTTGCTTGTTGTTGGACTTCCTTTCCCGTTTTAAGCGGTCTGCATTGACAGCTGCCGAAGCGGCGCTTCGCAGACGCTATTTGAAACTTGCGCGGTTGCCAGCGCTCAGATGCTCGTTCACAATTAAGCTTGTGCCGCGAGCCGCGAAAAAATGGTCTGTTTTGCCCACCTGAGAAGTGAATTTGAACGTGCGTACAAAAAGCGGCTTGCTTTTTCTGTGTGGGTGCTAACGCTTGTTAGGAAGAAGTGAGTCGGGCAGTTTGCTTGTCGCAGATGTGATCAAGCGGTGTTTCCACAAGTTGTATCTAGTCTTGTTCTTCACTTCTTTCCCAGCAGTCCAAGCCTATTGTTTATTTTTGTTCAGGTCCCTTCGTATAAACAAGTTACTGGTACAGACTTTGCCTGTTGTTAATTCGTGGTATGCATTCTCTAAAGACTTCATGGCTAGCACAGGTTTTCATATTGATTTCTGTTTCGATCAGCCGGTGCGAAAGGACAGGTAAGATATGATCAGATGCGTGTCTTGTGGTGGTGCAAGCTGCTGTCAGATTTACAGGGCGGCTGTGTTTTAAAAACGTTTTGAGGAAGTGTAAAAACTGCGATTTTTCGTTGGTTTGATGCAGGCGCTGACGAAAGAATACAAGAAAATTTGCACTGTTAAATTTTCTTTAATCTTACGGTAATAGAGTGATAGATGTGTTTATAAGTTACACGATAGTCGCTTGAAAACAACGACGTAGTGAAAGCAAAAAACTACGTCCAAAAATCTTGAATTTGTAAGATTTGCAAATATTCGTAATATAAGCAGACTGTGCCGAGAATTGATTGTTATGCATAGGTGTTAATGTGACATTATCTGATCCTTAACAACTCCGTGGCAAGCAGTATATTTGTGGCACTGATACTACGTAGTGTTTCACGCAAGGTTTCAAAGCAATAAATATTTGTTCGTGCTTCGTGTGGCGACTACTAGCTCCGTAGAAATCACACATTAAGGGGAGCGTGCGCAACAAAACGAGACCCGTTGGGCAAATATTAAAGCATTCTTCCACCACATTCAAGGCTTAGTCAAAAGAGTACTGCGGCAGCGGGTTGCGCTCGTCAACACTGAAAACCAGCAGCAACTCCTGTCGTTTTGCATCAAACACACCAGAAGCATTGCTTTTCGAACCTTTACCTTACCGCCTCTCAGTGACTTCGTGCAGTTACCGGGCTTTATTCAATGCGGATTAATTTGCCCGGGTGCTTGTTTCACACGGATCTGTTCAGGGCTGGTATCGCCCAGATGTTGGAGAGAGCTATAGTAAACCCGACCGCAAGTTCCTGCCGTGCAGTTTCACTGCGACACCATTACGAAAGCGAACAGTCAATACACGTTTGCTTCCCGCTGTCCAAGTGTGATGTCGCATTGCGTCAAGTCAGCCACCGGTTGTTGCGCACTTCTCGTTTTGCACGGTGGCGTTGACGCAGCACAGCTGCTTCGCTATCTGTCACGCCACAACCAAACTTTGCCAGCTTGACAGCCTCTTTCAAAGCGTATGAAAAGTGCATGGTTCACGAACAGTGCGGATTTAGACCTGTGCNGCGCGCGAGTCCTGCTTGCAATGATATATCGTAGATTGAATCGCAACTGAAATATCGTCGACAAGTTGTGGATTAAGCAAATTTAGCCGCCTGATACTTTTAAAGCTCTGTGTAAAATTGAAACGTCGGGCCAAGTGCCGATCTACGAAGCCAGTGAATAATGCACTTCATGATTAATTTGTGCTGATCAGGTGATAGCCTATGAATTTTTGTTACTGAGGAAATTTTCAAAAAAATTCAAATTTTTAAAATATGCAGTTTGTTACTGGGTACCATGCAAGTCTCCCTGCATTCTCATCCCAGCTTATTAGATTCAACACACGGGAAAGGGCGTTTTGTTCATTCTAAGAACCATTCCTTATTGCATACCTGACTGCAAATATAGCCAAGTGAACCAGTGGTGAGGCCGCGAGAAATGTTACTGCAATGCGCGGTCATTGTCCTTTTAATCCCGTGAAAGCGTGACGCGACGGTTTTGCGGTCATAACATGACGGAGGCGGAATAGCTTTGATCACACCTCCGTTGGAGTTGAGCGACTGCTTAGATTTGCCTGAGTTTGCTTGTTCTGCATAGTGCTTTGCTGCTTACCTTGTAGTTTTTTTCTCAGCTGCTTCTTAAATCATTTTGATGCTGGAGACAGTGATGTTTGCGAGCGTTTACAAATTTCAGGAACGAAATTTTTAAAACGTTATCCCAGCCTAAATTGTTCTTGTGAAACAATTTTTAATTCACAGTTGCAGCGTTTTAGTACATCAGTTATCAATGTTTTGTGCTTTTGGTGCAGCATAGACATTATGGTTTTAACAGGAATTCTCGCATTAAAACAATATGTTTCTACGACGTTCCGCAAACGAGTGTCTTTCTGTCATCAACAACACTTCCAGTATAATTTCAGTTCGAACCAAGTCAGTCTCTAAACAAAATGAACCACCTTGTTACTTTTAGGGCTAGCCAAGTTAGACAACACTTTACTACTACATGCAGCGCATTCCTGATGCCTTTTTGGACCGTGCTTGCGTAAATCTTGCAGATGGATTTGCACGTTTGCCGCTAATAAATTTTCCAAAACAAATTTAAAAACTGTTTTTTTGGGAATTCCAGGGCGGTGTCCATTGTTTTATTTTTACATTTATGGACATGGGCGTCGGAAGGGGGGATAGGGGGGCCAAGGCCTCCCCCTTCATATTTAAAATTTCAGCCAAGAAAGGCTGTTTTCGTAGTTTGGAGAGGGAAAAAACAAATCTCACCACCTTTTGGGCCACCCAGAATATTTTTAGAAAACTCCCCAAGGAGCCCCCCTCCTGGAAAATCCTTGTAGCACCCATGGTTGTGCACTAAATGTATTTCGGCTTTCTTTGAAATTTTGATAAAAACAACAATGAACAAAAGCTTCAGTTTCTCATTGTTTTGTTTTACCAAATATTGTGTTTCATTTAGGCAGTGCCCTAACTAAGTTGTTTAAGTTAACCTTCGACAGCAGAAATAACCGCTTACATTGCTTCTTGGTTTTGTAGGTTTCACCAACTCAACGACGAAATTTTTGGAGAAACTCAACTCAACGACGACCAGCAGCTTCACGGATGTGACACGAACAAGAGACAGCAATAGCACTACAGTATTAACATCAACTGCAGCCACCACAGGCAATATAGTTTCTACAGCAGCACTTAAAACTACATATCGCGCAAAAAACAGCACTTCGACTTCGACCTCTCCTATCACAGCTATAAACACAACTGTCGCTACCTCTCAGCTTCCCGTCAATCCACAAACGACTGCAGCCGCTTATGTTGATAACTATGCCCCAGATGGGAGTGACTACAATTATACTTACGAATACGGCAGCGGTGATGGCAACACTTCTGGTGGTGGAGATGACGAGGACTACGAGTTGCCCATATCACCGGACGAAGACTATAATACTTTCAGTAAGAGAAGTTCTCTTTACACCCATGTGTTAAAAATAGTACTACGTTTTTGTATTACAGTAGTAATACTAAAACATGCTATTGTTTTGGTGCTATTTTAGGCATAACAGGGTCAATAATCCAGGTAATGTTCACATCGATTTTACAAAAATAAATTTCTTGTTGAAATGAAATAAAAGGTAAAATGGTTAATATTGCGGAGTCCTGGGCATGACTCGAAAACAGGTCTGGGAACCAATTTCCTATTTATCACTACGGGCCACATGATATGTAGAATATCTCTAGTGGAAACAGTGGCGTAGCCAGCCCAAAAATTTGGGAGAGGCCAAAATGCTTGATTTTAGGCGAATAACACTATTTTGTTTAGAAAAACGCCTCTCAAAGCACAAAATGACTATATTCTAAAAATTTGGGGGGAATGGCCCCTTTGGCCCCCTCCTGGCTACGCCTATGAGTGGAAACGTAATTTTTGATTTGCAACTTCAGTATGCATATTATGTTGTTATTTTAAGGAAAATAAGGAAAGCAAACTGAGGAAAAAGACAGGCTTTTGTTGATGTTGATGTCTAAATATCTGCTTCTTGTTTTGACACGATAACTTAGATAATAAATTCTGACGCGAGCTACATACGCCCCGCGGGCCCCAGGATCCCCAACCCTTGCTCTAAAAGTAACCGGTGATGGGGCTACAGTTCAGGAAATTTGCAGTGTTTAGGAAACTGCAGTACCACTTAGCTATAATTTATTTTTAAGGCCTGCACTGTCCCGGAAAGGTGACGCGTGACCAGGGTTTTTGAGAGAAATTCCGGGCCTGGGGACACCCCCACTCTCGGACCATCAGTGCTAGCGTGATTTCTTCTTTCCGATGTGGACAGCGCTGAGGGGAGATGAGTATCTGCGGCGGTTAGATCTGTATATTTTTAATCAGATGTTTTCAAGGTGTACTCAGCCTGGTTGAGTGGTTTCGGACGGGGCTGGCAGGTTACTTGTATCTCCAAACAAGCAGTTTTTGTATTCGTCTTCTTCTGTTCTGTAGAGGTCGACTTATAAGCCGATCGTACCCAGAGCGAAATCGGTTGAGTTTGCACGGCGTCGTATTTGTTGTCATCGATTCTACGTAATAGCAAAAACTGAGTTGATTCTATTTGTAACCGAAATTAAGAAAACGTAGGGAGACAAAACAATTCGTAGTGAGTGAAAGCGCGAGAGTAACTAGCAAACGAAAGCGAGAAAACCCTATCGCAGAATATTTAACCTGGTTCCGTAAGCGTGGACGATAAAAACAGCTGAGCTTGAGTAAATATGCAGTAAGATTTATCCAGCCGCACTATAGTAAGTCAGTGAGACGTTTTTAATTTTGCCATGCCATAACCTTCACGCAAGAGGTTGATCAGTGGATGGGAAGTTTACCGCACGGGTCGCCAGACCAGCAAAAGCACAGAATGCCAGGATTGAACTTTGATATTTATTCCTACGGTGCGAAAAGGGTGAAATGTTTAAGGTGCAAGCTTTCAAATTCGACAGGGCACAGCGGTATTGCAACTGAAAAGAAGCGTCTTTGAGTAACTGTTAGCGAAAGACATTTTTTAACATCTCTTGGTGCCAATTAATTATATGAAAAATACTCATTTTTATACACAATGCTTAAAATATTTGCATTTCAATATAACAGATGTATCAAAGGCTTGAGCGAGCACTCAAGAGCCGTCTTAACATGTGGGCCCGACAGGCGCTTGTCCATAGGCCACACTAGTATAGGGACCGCATGCTAATCTGCACGTTAAACTACCCCTACTGTGCTGTACTCGTCGCAGAGTCCCCGTAAAGGCCGCCAAACTAGTTTGTCCGGGGCTCCACGGTGTTAAGACAGCCCTGCAAAACATTTAGGCAAATGCGGGTGTCAACGTAGAATCGTAGATGATGGGAGGTTCATTTGCTTGTAGACGTCGCGAGAAGTCATCACCGATGCAAACATGGTCCAGATTGGGGCCTGCAAGCGCTTGACACAAATACATTTCTTCGATGATGATACGGAAGCCGGTGATATAATAATCGACATCTTGATAGTCCAGAGCAAATTGCAACATCGTTTTTCAGCTTATCACTTTGAGGGCCCCCAATCTAGCCCGGCCCTGAGTATCCTTCCTTTGACTTCACACTTTTGACTGGGACTTTCTGGGGCGATGCGCAGTAGCACTTATTGATGACTACCAGTCACGCCTTACTGTAATCTGTGCTCAGGCTCGCTTTGGAATTTTCTAAGGGCTATCATTTCGTGTAGCCATTCTGCCACACACATGGCGTAGATGTCTTTGATGGTTACAGAAACCTACTTGTCATGCTTTAGTATTGCAATAAAAACTACTGAGATCGTGAGAAGTGCAAAAAAGTAATTTCCGCATGAAACGCGTTGAATGTCGTGGAGCGAGCGCAGTTAACGACGCGCATGAGGTCGTTGATTATAATGCCAACCGACTATTCGGGTTTCAAAGAAACATATGCTGTTTCTCAAGCACTGCACGTTGATACTATTAAGAAAATACACTTGAACTTTGCGAGGTGTTGTCGCGCTGGCCTTCGTGTCGAAGCTGACATGAAGTGAGGTCGTATACAACAGGGCTTCACAGATGTTGACTACGTTCAACTGTCTAATGTTTTCCAGCCAAAATACAAAGCTGTAGTACTTGGACATGGCCATTTCAAAAGCTGGTCAGAGATTCTTCAAAGCAAATTCTCTTTTTCCACTGCATTTATCGCAAAGAAAAGTAGTCGACTCGCGGTAAAAGGTGGTGTCTGTGAAATTGCGAAGGATTGACTGAAAGCTTATGTGCTTCATCAGAAAAAACAATAGGCAAGAAAGCGGTTTCCACACTTGCCAAGTGCCAATGCAAGATGTATTGCGGGCTGCCTAAAATTGTATCAATCTCGTCGAAAGGTTTTCACATGATCTTCTGAGGATACAAGAAACCCAGTTGAACGATCGTCGCTCATGCGCTGAGCGACGAAGCACCGTTTGAGAGTCCTTTTTTCAATCGATACGGTTCCGATGAACCTGGGTCATTGATGGCGCCATAAACTAAAGCTCTACTTGAAAAAATTGCGACCCTTCTATCTCTTTGCGATTCGCGCACAACGTCAAACATCACTCTGCCGGTCGTTTCTCCTAACCCGCGTTAATCAACCTTGTCACTCAAACTTTTGCCCAATATTGATTGATACTGCCATGTGACTGTGATTGGGATTCCTTTCGACCTTACAGCACAACTGTTACTTTTGCACCGCGGTGAACCCTTCTATACAAGACTTTCTTTGCGCACTGCACACTGCTCAGCGCTCATTGAAATGAATTAATGTTGTGTTGCGTCACATCCGTGAAATATATTCATGAAGATAAATGCCCCGTCAGTGGGCAATCTGTTACTCAAGTGCTACTTCTCATTACACACCAGAATCAGTATTTTGCTACAATGGGCACATTGGTCAAGATGTATTTTTTGTAGTATCGGCAATGACGTCAGTATGTAGCCAACACTACTTGCTTGTTGAACGTGTCCTGACCTCTTAAAAATTTACGAACCACTGTAATGCGAACGAGCGCCTCTTCATCAGCTTGTAGCTTCAAGCCCCTGATGTAGCTGCTGGTGCACCGGGAAGCTGGAGAAAGAAACACACGTTTCGGAAGAAATAGGTTAACTCTGAAGTGTTGAATAATCGTGGAACGTTTGCAAATTGTTTTTTTCATAAAAGTATTACGCAAACTCAACCCCATTCTGCACCCGTTTGTACCAAGGTTTTGGCTGGGTATGGTTTTCGTCGTGTGGAAAGAATGCCACGGACTTTGGGGCAGTGATCAGCCATGAGTCACGGTTACAAAGCTGCTAAAATTGCTGTTCCCATCTCTTTACATTCGGCGTAGCGCTTAGTCATTCCCATGGACCTCATGCAGTAATCACTTGGTACCACAATGGAAAAGCAAAAACAATATTCCTTAACTGCAGTCTCATGGACACCACGTGCCCTAGTGCGGTTGAGGAATTCGGTTTTGCTGATTTTTCTCCGATATGCTTGAGTTTAGCAGCTTAGAATCTGAAGATATTTGCTAAAAAAGATGACAGCTGCAAAATGGTATACAGTGTAATCTCCCCTGAAGTGCTGAAGGGGTTTTTCCAACGTGGACAAACCTTCGAATATTCAATAGTTGTGGCGATGTTGACAGACTTCCACGTCTTGAAATAACTTGCAGGGGTATTTGTACTCACTGGAAATCAACTACATCCCAGATTAAAGGAATTTTTGCATTGCAGGTATTGAAGAACGAATAGCAAACGAAAAAGAAAAGAATAGCATTTCATCATCCGATTGGTTTAAATGCGATAACAATTCGCTCGGCGTCAACAAGCAAAAGGTCTGCGACGGCGTGAGAGACTGCTTCGACTGCTCGGATGAGTCTTCGTGCCCCACCACCGGAGACAACTTCTTCTACTGTTATGGAAAAGGTAAAAATCGGGTATGATAGGGCTACAGTAGTATGTACCAGTGGCAAACTCACCATTCTTTCTTGGATCGACGGATTAGCTCAACTCGGTGCGAGGGTTGTTAAGAGCGTCGTTCTGCATTTCAAATGGTTGTGAAAGGCACTTGTGGCTTATAGCAAACGTCACTAAGATGTTTTGTTAGTAGCAATCCGATCTGTATTGTCACTTGTAGCCGCTCGCTTTCCAATTTTGTTTTGAGAGCTGAAGTTATCGAACCAGGGTTACGTCGTCGTAGAATAACAAGAGCAAAGTGTTGCGGTGTAACTCGTCATCTAGGAAGTGTAGGGTAAGGATTCAATTGCTATATCTCTTATCTTTTTGGTCTAAGAACCCAATTAGGAATACTAAAACGGCACAAACTCATTTGCCAAATTAAAAAGCTACTTGCTCGTCTACAGGTCCGTAACCATCATGGGACATCAAGGGGTTAAGAGTTTTCTGGGAGGGGCTCAAAATTTATAAACTGTGCTATTAGTTTTAAACTATACCCAACATAATTTTCAGGGGGGCAGCGCCCATCTGTGCCCCCCAGTTACGGGCCTGTTCGTCTATATTAAGTGCTGTCACAAGAGAAGAATGAAAAGTGCTCCGAGAACTGCGTTCTATCGGGCGCCGAAGTAAAAACATGCCTCTATATGCGAAATAGTACGCTCGCCGAAGTATGATTTGGGAACGTTTACAGCGACAAGGGTGTAAAAAATTAGGAAAAAGAAAAAGAGGTGGTCAGTTGTCTTTTATAAATTTTGATGTGAAAGGTTGAGGAATAATTTGATAAGCATCACTACGATTATTTGTAACAATTTTTCATTTGTCGTTATACATACCCGTCAGGGAGCGCAAGTAAAGCCACTTGTCCCCGAGTGTGAAGCACACCGTTACGCCACTGCCTAATAGGCAGTACTGTTCGCGTTACTACACCGAGTGGTCTGCAACCGTTTTGTCCATTCAGGGCACAATTTGACCGAATTCGCTGCGTACACCTTCAACGAAGAAAACCCCTTCTGCATTCCGCGGCACAAATTCTGCGACGGCGAAACCGAATGTGCCAACGGGGCTGATGAAAAGCAGGTCGGCCACGGCTTCAAATGCATGGTGAAGGATCAGCACACTGCGTGCCTGCTTCCCGATGCCATGGTGTGCGACGCGCATTTCGACTGCGAAGATAAATCGGACGAATGCGAAACGAACAGCTCTGCTGCCTCCGCCAATGCGAGCAAAGGCATTCCTCTCGGAAGTTTTGAATGTCTGGACCAGTCAGCGTCGATATTTCAGCGACAGGTACTTACATGAATAGTGATTTACTCTTGTTTAAGACACGAGCAACGATGTTCGGGGCGCCACTGCTGTAGAAATCCGGCAAAGTTGTAAGTCTATCGCGTACAGCTAATGTGTGTGGCCTAATTGACAGTTCACGGTCATCAGAGGTGGCGTCGCGTGGGGTTGTCGTTCTTGACATTTGACAGGCTTTGATACGACAACACACCGGTCGCAGTTCAAGGGTATTGCAACGTCACGATACGCATGAGAGGACACCGTCGACCGTATGTTGTTTTGAGTGCTCGCTTTGGGTGAGAGCTTGTTGGCACAGTGGCGTCACAATAGAGAGAGCTATGCAACGTATTTCTAGAGCTGTAGCCGCAAGGAAACTGAAGTCCGTGGGAGCTGCTTGTTCACAGCTTTCGCTTAATGCCACACTGCAAAAACGATTTTTGTTACTTGCTACACACAAATTACTTCGAAATGTTTTAAATTACACTTCTATTACGTTATTTCACAGGTCAATTCTTCTATTACGCTATTTTACAGGTCTGTGACGGTGTGGTTGATTGCCCCGATCTATCGGACGAATGTTTGTGTGGCCAACCGCGTTCGCGCGCTATAAACAAACTCTGCGGTAGCGTCTGCTGGCGCCATATATGGACGGACGGTGATAATGGCCACAACGGGTGCGCTGTGTGCCAGGAGGGAGAAATTCCGACCGATTGGTTTGCCGATTCAGTCCAGCGCCACCCTGTCAGTTGCGTGAGCGTGAAATATCTGTGCTCGGGTGATGCCAGGAATTACACCTCTTACGAGGCAGAAGTTTGCGGCAAGTCCACGCAGGTGAGTATTCGAGATTACCAGTCGTTTGCATTTGCCTGTGTGTTTAGCAAACTGGCACAAAACCTAAAACATTAATGGCTTGCCCACGAATCGTTACTTATTTTCGACGCTCAGTATATATTCCTCCTTCGCTGAGTTTGTGCACATGGGTTACCTGTCTGCTTTATTCTATCAGAGCGTACGTCAAACAAACCGCTAAACGTAAGCAGTCAGAAAAGAACTTCAGTGCAGAGACTGCGCTTAGGTTAGGCCAGTGTTTCTCATCCTGTTGGCCATGCTCCAGGCATCTGATCACTACAGAGTGGGAACACACCTGATTATGTTCAGCAGCACGTTTCCCATTGAATTGCATATAGGAATGAATTCACTGCTTTAGATTGTGTATTTGCATATGGAAGCGTAGCCTGTGCGAACAAGATAGCGGGCCACGCAATTTTTACCAAAAGCTATCGGGACCACGAAAGTAAAAACGTTGAACATGGGAGTTAGACGAAGGGCCTCCATCGTTCTGATTGACGGGAATTCACTTGCGAAAAAGTAATCTGACTTGGTTAGCAGTGTCGTAATGTACTGTACGCTAGCCTCTGCACGAGCTCGCTGAAGTCATAAATAATTAAACCTGATCGCTGCGGCATTGAGTTTTTTCGACCTCATCCAGTATCCCCAAGAGGACGCATATCTCAGCTAAACCTCCCTTTCATGTTGCGTAACGTGACGTCTTCATGTTTGTATGCCGCTAATGACGTTCAACAGAACGCGAAGGTAACGTTACACCCTGCGAAAGCTAAAGCTCGTATTGGTAGTTTTCCGTTCCTTCCTGACTAAACTCGGCTTCGCGCCTTTGCGGTGACGTTTCCTACTAGCGTGTTAATTGCGCCTTCACCTGAAGACTTTGTTTACATCGCGAAACGTTCACCTCACGTTCCGTATTATGGAAAGGTTGTTTGTATTTCCTGGCGGCGGTAGGTAACCGAATATTGTTATTCTAACCCAGGCCGATGAGTCACGCCTGAAATGCTTGAGCATCGACGGAACTTTCCGCTTCATCATGGCCCGAAAGTGCGACGGGCGGCCGGAATGCTTTTTCGGGGAGGATGAATGCGTGCCCGAGTGCACGCCTGCGGCCGTTGCACCACTGTCAAATAACAGCTTTTGTTCGCTGTTCGTATCTGATTTCGGCTTCAGATGCATGAATGAGGTGAGGATCTCTCTTGCTGCCTTCTCGTTCACGGCTGCCTCTTTGCTAATGTTTCACATCCGAACTAAATCAGGACGATTGCGTCAAACGCAAACGGATGACGTGTGTACAAAAAATGTTTCAAAGCAATTTCCTGCAGAAGTACCCAACTCGACTAATTCAATTGCAGCACACCAGCCAGTAAACGATAACCTTGAAAAAAAGTATTTCATGAATAAGTGACAACCGCCACCCGTGCAAAATATGTTAGTGTTGCAGTCCATTTTGTCAAAATGATTATTATCCGCTGTTCACTAACTAGACGAAGATTCCTGGTGAAACACACGACGACTGGGAGCGGTGTTTTGAGAGACCTAAATGGTCCTTTTAATTTTTTTCCAACGGTCTCTCTAATACTGTAGAACTTCGCTTTACGACCACCATCAAAATACACTAAAACCTCGCATTATGACCATCTCCCTATTCAGATGAAATAGTTACGGTCTCTCTAAAAAAATGTCTTAATGGTCACCAAGGTCAAAACTTTAATAACCCTGCCTGGGAGCAGAGCAAAAGATGGTAATATGTGCGAGCAAAGGGAAAGCGATTTAGTTGCTGCAAAATGGTTGACGACGTAGGTCTAGCATCCAACAAGTTTTGCCGGATTACCATGAATCGCACTTTGCCCTTTTAATCTATTACCGGAGCCTGAAATAACTCAACTACGTTCGTGTGCGCAGCTATAAAAACTCCAAAAGTCAGGTAGATCTGAAGCCTCTCGTTGACCAATGCTTTGAATAACTTTCCGCTGAAAGATATGTACTTGCGAATAAGAAAAATGCATACTAAGATGCAAGTCCCAGAGTGATTTCACTGTTCTGCAAAATGCTATAGTCCAACGGCATATACTTTCATTTCGACTTCCATCCGGTGTGGTTACCCGATCGTAGTCACGACAGATGAAGAGTACTAGCTGTTCCTCAGGAACATTTGTAACTTGTCGTTTCTGGGCAAAAATGCCATCGAGGTCTCAGTGTATCAACAACACTGCTTGTGAAGGTAAAAATCCGATTGAAAATTACGCTTATTGTTTTAAGCATAGGTCAAACACGAAGGACATAGGTCGCCCTTTCATATATTTTGTTCAGTTTCGTTCGCTGCAGTGTTTCCATGGGACCATAAGGTTTATGAAAAAAATGTCCTGGTGATTATGGCGGTGCTGGCTTCTCATTTATTTGAACTGTTTTGGGTCCTTACGCTAGGGCCATAGGCGCTTTTGCTCTGCTCGTGCCCACCTATCTTAACTTGTGCGTTCTCGGACGAATGACTGCAAACAGGTCTTCGCGCAAATTGCCCAGTAATTCACCTGCAGCTTAAACTTTTTCCTTGTCCGCATTTTGTGTTACGTGCCAGGGGCATTTTCCGGAAATCTTCACTGGCAGTAGCTTTTAGCCTTTGACTAATATAGGCGCACGGGGGAAACTTTCAGGATATCTTTACAAGTCCAACGGTTTGCTTTCGCGAGCCACGGTTCGATTATTACTACTGGCCTGACGCTAAACGAGGATGTGTATTCGGAAATCGCGCAGTAAGTCATTTGTGTGTTCGTCATTCACGAGGCGCATGCAGCAATCTGCCAAGTTGCGTTTTCACACGGCTTTAGCGCGCTTGGCCTCCATATGAGACAATACTGCAGCTTAGCAATAGCAGGGTTGCCGTACCGTGGCTTGCACTTGATTATGCTATGCACGTGATTCTTTTATCCACATGACCTCGACCAAGCTAACGGACATTTACAGTATTAATGTGATGAATTGTGATTTCACGAGTTAGTGATCTTGCTTTTCTAGAGTTTTGAATTGTCGGGAAGTCACTCTTGCATTGAATAACTTCGGAAAGCTTCTTCTGTGAACACACAGGCGTTTCAATACAGCAATTAGAGCGATATTTCCTTCAATTGTTTTGTGGAAGTACAGTACAGAAGTACAAACGTTTTTTAATGAAACGGCTGCCAAAATCTGAGCCTACATTTTTGGTCAAACAATGCGCTTGCCTGTTTAAATGAAACGTCACGAAATGCATCTATTGTTTTACGCATTTCATTGCAGACTTCTGACGATGGTTTTCCAATCGCTGTTCGGCCTTGCGATGGAAAAGCTGATTGCAAAAGTGGATCAGACGAGGCTCACTGTCCCTCACGTTTGCCCTGCCTTTCCAGTGACAGTAAGTTCCTTGTGTACGTGAAATAACCGGTGGTTCAAAGCTCTTCTGTAGAGAGGTCAATACACCTTACAAGGTTATTTTGCCGAAGGGTAATTTTACTTTCTGGACGTTGTTTTAACAATGTCGTCTTTTGATGTCGACATCGCTCGCCATGGAAAAGGATGATGACGAGATGACCGGCTTACTTTCAAAAGCCATAACCAGGATCTTCACCTCATTTCCAGTGATGACTGTAAACATATCCTTGATTTGACCTCAAAAGTGATTCACTTGAAAGTTAAAAATGTTTCAGTGAGAAATAAACTTCGACTGGAAACGCCATGCTGTATTCACAGAAACCTTAGATCACCGCAGCAATCATCGACCCATGACTAACTATTGATCTCAACCGAACACTCGGAAAAAGCGGTTCGAGTTCCTTCGCGACAAAACTCACGAACATTATTTGTTTACAGATGATGAAACTGGGAGCGGCTCAGGACCCGACAGCGGAACGTACGACGCGCTGGAAATGTGTGACGGCATTTTCCATTGCTTGAACGGCGCTGACGAAAGCCCGAACTTGTGCGCGGTCAAGCGGAACAAAACGTGCGACCCTTCGCAGCAAGACTGCAGTGTGTTGGCAACGGACTGTCCCAATTTCGTTGATTTCGACGGCGTTGCAGATCCATTTCCTGATTTGGAAGAGTTGGATAACAATAGCACTACGGCAAGCGCCATCTTGCAGGTGGGTTGTTCTCTAAATCTTCGAAAATATGCGGAGCGGATGCATTGTACTGCATTACCTTCAGCGTTCACTGTAAACCACTTTGGTTGGCCGATGCGCTGTTAGCATGCAGTGTGTGGTGTTTGTTCGACGGTTTTTACTTATTGCTATTTGCTTGAACTTAGCGCTACATCCGAAATCAAGATGCTGTCGCCCCGTAATGAACGAGTGAGCATTATTTGTGTTTTTCCAGCTGCAAAAATTCACGTACCGCATCATTATTTATTAGCCTTTAAGATGTAACTATACCGCTTGCATGTTTCCACCTTTGTACTGTCAAAATGTAATTTCCGCTTAACATTCTTAGTTAAACGGGTGTGTAGCCAGTGATGGTATTGTTTTTATTGCTTTTGCTGTTTTAGGACAGTGGCCCCAAACCTTTTCCTGCTTTCGTACTTCTGCGTGCGTTAATTTTTGTGTCGCGGACACCGACGCCCAAATTTTCACTTTCGGAAACTGGCATGTCTTGATAACCAGACTAGATGGAGACTCTGATTGCAGATCCCAATTAAGAAATGCATCTGTCACCACTCTCCTTTACAGATATCAGTCTTTTTAACCTGTGCTATTACAAAAATAGGTCATAAAAGGCTATATATAGCTCGCTTCCCCCCTTTTCCACTTTTATTCTGGACCATCAGTAGCACNCGGATCACACGATGTAAATAACTGTTGTAGAGTAAACATTTAATTTTCGGCGTGATTTTATCTTTTATAAACCATAATTTCGACATAGTTAAAAATCTATGCATTTCTTTTTGGAGAATTGGTAAAAATTGATGCACTTTCGGAATAGTAACAGTGGTGACCATTTTCTGATCATTACCTAAAAATGCGGGAAAATTCCTTGGAAGCTTGTTTCCCTTTCCTTTTCTTAAACGTTCTGCGGCACTGCAACGGTTTGCACTGCGTTTGTTGTAACTGTGGGTCCCTGATTCACTACTCACCCCTCAAAAACAACTTGCGACGCGCCTGCGCCGTTGCGTAAAATCAGTAGTGGTTAAACTTTCTATGTTATAGTCTGCTCCTTGAAGCAAACTTTACATATATGTTTTTTTTGCAGTACGGAGTGCTGATTCTCACTGCATGTGGAGCTGTCGGGAACAGCTACGCTTTTGTTTTGGCAATCGCGAATTCGATCGTCGTTCTCCATCACAAACGGGAAGGAAAGAGCTTCAGCACTGCCCGTTTCTTTCAGGAGAGCATTATGTTCACAACGCTCAGTGCGGCCAAGTTGATCTTCTGCGTATGCGTGGCAATCACTCATCTGCACAATCAACGTCAGCGAAACGTCGACAAAAACTGCGCCGAGGCACTTGAGTGGAGATTAAGCGCGCCCTGCGAGATTCTGGGCGTTGTCACTTTCGTGTCGGTTGCGGTTGTGTGGCTGCTGCTGGTTCTGTGCAGCTTTGCTCTGATAACTGCAGTTTGCCTGAAAAGAGTCTGCCAGTTACCGTCCGCCGCTCAGTCGCGCGACAAGCGATGCTGCGGCTGGTTTGCGGCCAGGAGCGACTGCTGGCTGTGGCTAATCTCTGGGGCGTGCTTCGTTTTTATTTGGGCTCCGTTGCTTATTGTGGCGCTGACTGTCACG
>JGI24021J15306_10001301_pt1 | contig 23950 bp, 10 predicted proteins | sample Ectturendosymbi1_FD_15306 | JGI IMG/M metagenome (IMG submission 15306) | reverse complement strand
TGTTTACACTTCGACTGCGCAAGAAAGTTCGTCAGAAGTGCTTAATCTTCGCTGCACAAAGAAGCTTCCAGCCGGAGGGGATGGGGCAGGTAAGATCAGAGTCAAGGATTGGGCAAGTATTGGAATATGCTAATTGAAAAAAGTTTCACAGATTCTCAGAATCTCATTATGGACTCGAGGAAAGAAACTGGCTTGATGTGATGCAGGGGTTTGCTGTACCTCGTCTACTCATCGCTACAAAACTCCCCAAATAAAAACACTGAGATCAACTACGACAAGAGACTTGCTATTAGGCTATTTCCGGCATTGGAAAACTTTTTCCTGCTCGTTTGTTTGTTGTGGGTCGGTTTTATACTTTGAAAACTGGTAAATTGACCACTTGTTGCTCTCCGTGGAAAGTTTCTGAGAGATCGTTTCTTAACCTACCAAGTTTTTTCACGCTACGCTAACTGGCGGGACATCCACTGTGTTGCGAAATATATGTACTAGTCAACTTTGAGCAGTCTAGATCTACCAAAGAAAGAAAGTTTCATTATACTCACTTCATACCTCCTTTGGCATGTCACGTGTGGCCTGTGGGCGCAATAAAATATTTAAGGCTAAACCGTCCCTAAAAATGTTATCTGAAGTCCATTAGGTTGAACTTTTAGGCTCGATACATATTTCATACAAGTTTGCAAGATGCAGTTAATGAAAAAGCACGATTTTTTATCATTTATATTCAAAAAAAGACGTGATCCCTTTTTTGACCAGTAACTTTGCATCGCGTGCTTCGATTTCGCAGGAAACCACGAAAAAGGTACATGCTGATATTTGGATGACGCAGGAGGAAGCAAGAAACAAAAGGGGGTTTTCAGGCAATACATGATACAAAATACTTGAAGCTTGGTTTCACTTTAGCTTCTTTGTAGTGAACAGCTCACCCGGTTCTTACGTGTCACATGCCACAAAGCTCTTCTACATGACGCAATGAGTCCTCATATAACTTTCTCGGCACTTCAATTCCGAGCATAACAACCTGGTAGGAAGTTGTTTGCTCATTTTTTATGTCTTCATACCCACACACGACGAAGTACAACTCACGCACACATGGCGCTAGCAAGATGAAAGAACACGAGCACAGATATGTGGAGGTAGCAAAGAACAGCGGCACACGTATAGATGGCGCTAACACGGTTACTTCGAAAGAGCACAAGCATAGATCGATGGCGTCAGCAAAGAGCACACACATAGATGGCGCCAACACTATTAGTATGTAGCACCGTTGTATATGATATGTAGCACCGCTGCATAGTACTACATGATAAGTTCCAAGTAGGTCGATTCATAGCATGTGCGGGGGAGCGGAAGGTTGCAGAGGACCAGGGGCTGTTTGGGCTCCAGTCATTCCCAAGATGAAGCCATTCGCAGTGTAACGGGAACAGAAGATTAATAAAAATAAGTCAAAATATGTTGTTCTGAGAACAAGGCTTTATGCGCGGAGTGCGTTTATTCGATTAATGAAAAAAAACGCAGAGCTGATACATTTTAGCCGGCAGAAGAAATTTACTTCACTTTGCNACATAAAATGTTTGCAGCTTTTTGCGTACGTTATAAATACTGGGTAATCGCTGGAGATTGAAATGGGTCACCACAGTTGTTGGATTAGTGCAGTGCTGCTGCAGTGTGCGTCACAAACATTAAACGGGCTGAGAACAAAGCGTACAATCGTGCCTGCCAGAAATGGATTGGCAGTCGATGTGATGACTCACGCAACGTAATGGAAACTCATATACTGCTCGGCAGATGCATGGTTTGCAATGTTTGCAATGTGATTGGAGACCAAAGGTATCCCATTACGTCAAGGCCGGATTTAAGTGATGCGAGGCCCTAGGCTAATCCACTTGTGAGGCACCCACTCCCATTGTTTGCATGAAAAAAAATAGAAATTAATCGATTCGCGTTAATCGATTTGCGAAAATCCGAAAATGACGCTCTGAAGGTGCGGTCAGTAAAAATTCTAAATCAATACTGGAGTGCCTATGATCACTGCATTTGCTGCTGCCTGGGACGCAAAAGCGTTAAATTTCACGGAATTTTTGAAATCCTACTTGGCTGGCCGGAAGAGGATTATTAACTGCCACAGGCAAACCAACCGAAATCGGCACAATTGAAATATTTGACAAAACACATGGTCTACGTTTTTTATAAGAATCACATCTGTTTTTTCTTATCTGCGTTCAAAAAACAACAAACACGCTGCACCTATATAGTATGCGTGGCGGCAAAAAGACTTTAAAGCACAACGTGAGGACTACGTTGCAACTCGCTCACCACGGCTGTAAAAATCTCACACACACGAGCAAAACACGTCACGAAAAACGCACCCAAATGGTTGTAGCTGTTAGGTTCACGATTCGCGTGTTTCTTACTTTTTCCGACAGGTATGAATCGAACGCAACTAAACTATCGCGTGAAAAGATGTGAAGTTTAAAAAACTAGAACCGTCGCCAGAGTCTTGAATAGGGATTTAAATTTGCACAAAGGGCTTGATATTCTGAAAATTTGATAAAATCTTTACTGATTTATAGTGTTTCATATTTAAATTTGGAAGGACTGAGTTCACCAATTCCCACCGTGGCGACTGGACTGGTTTAAATTTCGCTTATGCTGTCATTATTGAAATACGTATAAAGAATATAAAAGCTACAACCATCGAATCAAGCAAGGCTGAACATAACACAGTAAACAGTTAAAAAGGTTTTGTCCTATGCCTTGTTGATAACAAAATTATCTAAGAATACATTACAATTTGTTTGCCTAAGTTCGTCACTTTTAATGTATCGAATTCCTAGTGTGGACAACCTCTCCTGGAACACTGCGACCCTTTAATTCATTTTTAATTCTTTTGAATTCTTTAAAAGGACCTTTCGCCTGAACAGTTAGTGACCATTAAGCTAAGAAGTAAGGCTTCGCGTGGTTGCATAAACTAAGAACCACTAATCTAAGGCATCAGACCCAAACGCGCTTTTGTCATTTTTTGCTGTTTCCCTGTCTCGTCGGGGAAGAGTTCTGCGGTTGCCACTTGGCAAAGTGAATTTTGCTTGCTATTCAAACTCATCAAGATCTCTGATTTGCTTAGCATGGGCGCAGTATAAACTTGCGCAAGTACTAAATAGCAATCTGATTTCTTAATGACTTTATTGAAGAAGATTCAAATGGAACAAATCACATCTAAAAATACCAATCGAACTTTACGCGATACAAACGCTGACAAAACTACTGTATTGCTCAGTCACCTACGAAACAACTATGCTTTTATTGTAGGATACTGCTGCTAGCCCTACACATAACTCTTATCTAAAGTACAAGCTTGCTTTGATCAGGTGCAGTGACGTACCTAGAGGTTTGAACCCGGGGGAAACTTAGTTGAATGGAGCCGTCTGGCTAAAACTAAAAAAATAGTTGAAACAGTAACAAATCCGGTATTGAGCGGCTGAACCAAAACCCGAAATCACCGGAAACACTCCGATAAACGCAAAAAAACAACAATCTACTGAAACCACAAGAATAGCTAATACCAAAATACAAGCTAGGTAGGGGCCCGGTTTTTACATTTAGCTTGGCAGGGGGGAGCGGTTTGTCAGTTATGCTACTGATCAGATGCATTTCAAACACGAACAGCCACAAGTTCCTTTGATAGAGTCACACGTAACAATCGGTACGATTCGGCAAACGCAGGACGCAGCCAGCGTGCTTTGAGTATATCGACACAGTAACTGGCACGCGGTTGAACAACCGGCATATTGAAATTCATGGAAACTCGTTGGAAGACTCTGGCGTTATCACCACGAAAGTTGAATAAAACTAAATTTCGTGAATAATAATTAAGACATAAGATTTTGACGAAGTTTAATCTAAATGATCAGATACCGGCCATTGACTTACCACAGTTTGTTGGAGGCCCCCTTGGATCTTGAGGCCCTAGGCTTAAGCCTATATACCCCATAGGTAAATCCGGCCCTGCATTACGTTATACGAGAGTCTAATGCAAAAATACGACAAATTTGTAGTGAGTGCAACAAAAGCAAGTTAAGCAAAAACTGACAACAATACTTCGACGAACTACTGTAGTGTGGTAGTAACGCCACTTGTTTAATACACACCACTTCGCAACCATGGGGAGAAACCGGAAAATTAACCCATTGACCCCCCGAAATTTTGAAAAGCATTTCAAAGCGCCAAAAATTTTTAGTTGTTAGGTGAAATAAACAAGTTGCAATCATTTTTCCCCCCCAGAAATATATCAGCTGGTTGCGTTGCGACCCTAACACACACACAAAGAAAACGAAAATACCGACAATGTTTCTTATACTCGTAAAAAACATTTGTTTTAGAGCTGAGCAAAGTTCAAAATACGGTTTGTTTTTTCTTTTTTGAGGGGTTTGTGACCATATTTGTATATTGTACTGTACTTCAGTATTTTCGTACCTGAGCTTGAACGTGCTATCGGTAAGGCAAATTGCCGAGTTTTATTTTACCGCGTATTATACGGATGAACGCCTATGGCGAGCTTGAAACAATCAGTAAATGTAGCCGGCAGCTTTAATTTATTGTATTTATACATGAGCTTGGCCAATTCAAGACTGTATATAACTTTCAATTGTAGATTTTCTATGTGTTTTATAAATGTTTGTAACTGCAGAAGTCACAATTCCAGATATGTTCGAACATTCTCATTGCGCAATTCGCAACAACCGATATTAGTAGATGACATGAAACTGTTCTTCCCCAGGCAATAACTCCGCATAGCACTCATGAATATATTAGGTCGTAGGTGTAGGAGCAGGCAGTTGTTTGGGGGCGCAAAAGATATTTTGCCCAAATTTCTCCAAATTCGCCCGAAAAACATTTATGCGACAAACGTTCTGTCTAGAAATTTTCAGTAGATGTTGGTACGCTGTATTTTTCTCTACATTGTTTCCATTTCATGTCTCAAATGGTAATAATAATATTTTGCATTATTTCAACCATCACGAAATATATAATCAAAGTAATACGTGAACATTGCATAAACTTGCAAAGCTAAACATACTTTTAAGATCCAGTAAAGTTCTAACTTCTAAGCATGTTAGAAAGCCTATGTAGTGCATGCAAAGCTAAGCAGTTCATCTAATCACCGTGGTCTGAGGTAGACATGATAAAGTATTTAAGCACAACCTAAGAATAACAACATCCAAAAACATAACTTGATATATCTACTGAGCTACAACTACATGTCCGTATTGTTAATAAAGACCAAGCAAAGCTTCGATTCAACTTGAAGCTACCACGAGTTCTGCAAACTTCAAAGTTCCAAAATAGCATTAAAAAATTAAACATTGATCTGAAAATGTACAGCATTGAGAAATCTATCAAAAGCAACGATACAGCCATAATGAAAACACAGTGTAGGACATCACCTGCCGTGACTTCAAAAAAACAAAATTTGCTAAATACCTACTTAACAGCGAACACTAGACTGCAAGTGCGCAGTATCTACATTGGGCAGTATAAAAAAATTGAAATATGCAGTATGAAAAAAATGAAAGAGTACTTTAACTTTTGTTCTTAATCACCCAATTGAAAAAAAATAAGCTAGGGTGTGCAAGGACATTGCCAGACGCCAGCTGGCTTCGTACTCTGAGCATCTTCCCCTCAGTTCTGAGCGGGGTTGCGGAGTCGCAAGGAGTCGGGGGTTTTTGGGTGGAGCGAGGCTGGATTCTTGAGAACACTGGGAGCCGGAGTCCAATTGAATTATATTTTACATCGCACATGCAAGTAGGAATCCTAACTCGTGCCTGTTGAAACGGTACAATTTTATTTGAAACTATGATTGAAACAAAGAATTATTGCTGTGCACTACGATTTCCATTAATATCTAGCTGCTACAATATTGCTGACAGCCAAAATTATTTCTTGTTATGTTAAGGAGTTGGAGTCGGGAACCAGTGTCGGAGTCGGAAATTTTGAAAAAGTCGGGGTAGGAAAATTTTGAAAGTTAGGGGTCGGACATTTCACCTTCGACACCGCAACCCTGGTTTTGGGGTTTTGGGTTCAATTCACAATCCAGCTGTTGCTGTCAGCAAGGAACCATACACCTAACTGAGGTAGGCCTAAAGCCGCTTCCTTCTTTGAAAACATGTACAGTATATGATATGTGTGGCATGTATCATATTATTTATATTATGACTGTGCCATGAGTCTCACAACATTGTCTGTTCAACTGCATATATAAGTGACATACAACAAATTGTATACAGAAAAATGTGTCCATCCAAACACTATAGTTGAAATAGGACTCTACTAATAGGAAGTGTCCTACAACATACTCTATTCCCTACAATTTTCAATTCATAAAAAACATAAATGAAATGTCCTAATTTCTGCATGTGCAGTGGCAATGTGGAAGCTTCTTTGCCCCCAGCTCCCACATCACTGTATTAGGCTATGCGCTATGGCATAATGTGCAATGTGCTTGCAAGCGAACCATTGGCCTATTTTGAAAGATTATTAGCGACATAAAAAGTCAAAAAGTGAAACGCTGAAAATGAAAAAAGATGACAAGAACCGAAACGTTTTGTGTCTATATTGTTATTACTAGCAGCTCCTTGTTGATGTCTTTTGTTGCTCAATTTCCTTTTGTTACGTTCACTACAAACTGGTTATAGTTCTTTTATTCGACTCTCGTATAACGCGCTGGACATCACTGATCTTCAATCGCATTGCCAGTGTTGCAATGCAAATCGTGTATTTACCGAGCAGCAAATGAATCTCCGTTCCCACGCAAAAGTCGTCACAGTCACTGAAAATCCATTTTCTGTACGATCGATCACACGCCTCGTTCTCAGCTTGTTTAGTTTTGTGACACACATTGAAATATATAACCCAGAAAATGTCAAATCAGATAACTATAGCACATCAACTGTTATATAAGACATATATAACTCAGGAAGTACTAAATGAAATAGATACAATCCATCACGTGATAAATCGGACAGATATAACAAGGGGTGTAGTGGGGCGGGAACGCGTGGTAACGGCGTTCCTACACCTTTTTCACGTTTTGCTTTAAAATGAGTTTGAAGTTGTTTCAAAATGTTTATTTTTTGGGTGCATCCCCACACTTTTTTGTTGGCACTACATCCCTGGATATAACATTTCAAGCGCTAGATAAGACAGATGTAGCTCCCAAAGTGTGTGTATTTAGCAGTCAGGGTAAATAGCACTGAAGCGTGACAGCTCAAGCGGGGTTGATTGGTTGGAATATTGTTATTTGATTAACTGGTCACGCTTGAACGCTATATCTGCTTAACTGCTACCTCAGCAATTTAAATCAGGCAGATCTCGTTCACAAAGGGAATTAAGCTCTGTCTAAGCTCTCACGCTTCAGCGCTATTTATGCTTGGCTGCTAAATGCGCACATTTTAGACGTTATATCTGACCACCTTAACACTTTCTGATTTATGTGTGCCCGGTATAACAATTGATGTGTTGTACCTGCCCAATTTAGCAATAATTCATGTGCTAAACCTGTCCGATATAGCGTTCTGTTAGTTAGATGCGCACGGTTTGGAAGTTTGTGTCCGAAGCTTATTTTTTACAAAGCGCGCTCCACCTGAATGGATCCACCTGGACCTTATCACAACAGCATACAGCAGTTTTAATTATATCAGCGTTGCCATGCTGGCGACATCTAAGCGCGTGTTCTTTGCAGAGCCACATGTCTATGTTTGTGTTCGTCAATCTGTTCGTGTGTTACTTGTTAGAACCGTGTGTGCGTGAGTTGTACTTTCTTTGTGTGTGTGAGTGTGAGAGACCTTTGAACATGAAACACTAGTAATGCATTGCACCTGATTGCTCGTCAAGTGTTCAAAACAAGAAAAACGTTCGCGATTTGTGAAGAGCTAATAAAAACTAGCGTTTCATACGCAATTAAACATATTTTGGGTCCTAAAGCAGCCTACAAATAAGAAGTTGTATTACTTTCTAACGGTGATTGATTGATTGACTGACTGATTGATTGATTGTTTCATATTTCAGTCAAACAGATGCTGCTGCTATGGCAACCAACACCCTGTTTAAAAGAAAATATATAACCTATCACAGTCGTACTGAAATCCAAAACACTGGTTTGATTTTCAATATCCACAGAGATTTTCGCCCGAGAAAGAGCAAGAACCTACGCCGCTCTACCCTAAACCAAAGGCCAATCGCCAACATTCAGCCGAGCCAGCTTCGATGTTACCTTCATTACTGTCACGGCGCGTTGCTGGGCGTCGAAAACGTGAGTCCTGTCCTCTTCATCTGGGAACGTCCCGTTTCGGAGAGGAATGGATGGATAAGCAATTATGCCTGGAATAAATTACATCTCAGCAAACGTTGTTTTTTTTGCTTGATCTACAAGTTTTTTTTCGGACAAACAAAGGAACAAACAATCATTTTCATTTTTTCGATATTTTAACAGTCCTTAGCACAAGCGTCTCTGCGCAGCGCGTTTTTGTCGTAACAGCTTGAAATGCGTTATTTTTTATAGTTAGATCTATTGTGTTGTCAGGCGCTATGCACGTGGTTCAAATTCGGCCTCCAATCAAAAAGAGAATCATTTCAAATACGAGTGTGCTACGCGGGACGCTTATCTCTTGTTGGTTCCAGACGATCAAGAGCACGGCATATCTTGCCACCGATGACACCTCTGGCTATAGAGACATTTGTATTGTTTTAATATAACACATTTTTTTAACTACAGAGAGACGCGTGACCAGTCGTTTGGTTGAAGAGCGGCAGGGCAACCAAAAATCGAAGGGCCAGCACCGGTGGAAAACGAAAATGGGTCATCACGTATTTCTAGCAGGGGAGTCGCGAAATGGAGGGCCTGGAACCATGGCCTCCATTGGCGACGACCATCACTTCAGAAAAGTACACGCAGGGCGGTTGTGGTATAGTGAGTACTGCTGGGATGAAATCTTAACTGAAGAGTTTGTTGCTGAACGCTTCTGTGAGGCGCCTTTCCAGCGAAAGCTCTTTATCGGCGGAATATTCTCTTACTGCGCGTAACAGTTTTCCCTCACAAAAGCATCTGACCAACACACGTGCTCGGTAAGTCAAACAATGCTTACTGTCGTTCCAAGTCGTGTATTCGACCTTGAAGCCTTTCCCCGCCACTGACATGTCAGTCGACAAGAGAAGTTCGACCTTGTTTTCGGTGGAAAACCACTGAGGCGGATAAGTGGACCCGCAGTAAGTTTCTTTCTTTCCGGACGAATAATCCTCAGAAAAGAAAAGAAAGTTTCAACAAACTAGCTTTGCACGACGAGCACGAGGCTAGACTTGGGCGCAAGCACCGTGTGTTAGTTCTTCATTATGCGCCGTAACGCGCCCCTTTCACGTGGTAGTCTGCTGAAACCGTTAACACCCTGTTTGCATTTTGCGAACATTCTCACAGATATAATTCATGAAACGCAAAAACGATGTTGCGTTTCGACAAAGCTCTATATTTTCGCATCAGGCGGCAAACAGAACATTAGTGCGTAGAAGTTAATCTGCACTCGGAAAGATACTTCACACTTGAACATCCAATGATGACGTCATGCAACCAGCGGCGTCGCCACTGGATTGCGGTGGTGCTGGGATTCCCCTTTACAAACACTGACCCCGTCGGATGTTTAGCATTCTTTAAAAAATTGCACGTTTGGTGTAAATTGGCAAGTTGCTGGTAAAAGGTTTGACTTTTCTGAATTGCGGTGTGATATTTTAGCGAATCTAGTGATGAAACGTTTGGTCATTCGCTGAAAATTCGGAAGAAAACCGTGCAAGCTTTGAGGAAGCTTTGATGTTTTTGTTTCCGTCTCCTTGTTTCATCAATTAAAGTTGTTTCACAGCAACAACTGGGATTGTATTTACGAACGTGGTCCCTCCGCCAGAACGTGGTCCCTCCGCTAGCTGCCTCTTTTACGTCACGAACAACAAAAACTGGGCGAAGAGATGAATGAAGCTGATAACCACGATGTCGTTTATTTCAAGAAGCTCTACAAGGTTGTTTGTCACTGGACCCAAATTTCATCACAGTTCCCTTGTTCGTTTGTCAAAATAAAAACGATGTAGTTAGGCAGGGACCATAGATTTAAAGCCGCCTGGCCATTGAGTTGAAAGTACAACCTTTCAGGAACGCGAGTGCCTTGCAATGTACAGAAGCATGGTCGAGTTTGGCTTCCTTTTTAACCCCTCTGAAGAACTTATAATTAGTGCATCATAATCTTTGGATCGGCAGAGTTTTGGAATCTTCGGCACAATCTTTGGAAATGGGCGGGACTTGACGACTTGCAACATTTTAAAAAACAAAATTTTAGGAAAAATGAAGAATTTCAAAAACAACGTTAGACAAGCCTGCAACAGCAGTTGCAATTGCAATATCTAAGAATGGACACTAGAGAAAAAAAGTTTTATTCACAATTGAAAAATAGGTCCTCTCGTTGAAAGAAACTCTTAGGTTCGCGTGGCTTACTTCGTCTTCACAAAACAGTTGCATTGGTCGTTGAAAATTTTATTGTGCTTGGCAAGGTGAAAAATTGGCGGTAAAATTTTGAAACCATATTCCCTCACAGCGTTTTCTTCCATTATCATTGCTATTACTTTTAGTAAATTTTAGTGACTGCAATATACTTTTGCTTGTTATCAAGAGCACAGNATGGGAAAATTATTTATGGCTTTGATGGTTTTGTAGAAGCACTCACCACAACGTCCAGATAATCATAAGGACACGTTCCGCGGAGGATAATTCCTGACTCCAGTGCAAAGTCGCGAAACCACAGGGCAATTCGAAGGCCAACAGGAACAGTGATTTTCCACTTGCAATGATACGAGGACGGATACGGTTGCGGGTAGTTCGGGGAAGTAATCAAGCCTGACTTGTTTGTCAGTTCGTATTCACACCGATCTGCGCAACAATTGAAACTCTGTTGACTCAAGATGGGGCATGTGTACAGAGCTCGATGATCTGCTAGCGCCGGGGTTCCCAAACTTTCTCTGGTCATGTATCCCTTCGGCATCTCGGCAAATGAGCATGTATCCCTAAAATTTCTTATGACAAGAAGACTTAGCAATATAACAAAAATCCACTGAATTTTTAATTGAACACTTAGATATTTAGAACGCTCAAAGTAATGATTTTTAAAATATTATTTATTGATATATGTACACATATTTGAAAATAAATAATGTACTGTACATAAACATATTTTAACCTTGCATTGCTAACCATGTATCTCTTAAGATAGGCAAATGTACCCCTAGGGGTACATGCACCCCGTATTGGGAACCCCTGTGCTAGCGTGTTTCCAGAGCGCTGTGGACATGAGATACAAAGATTGTTGACTCGGTACCACATGAAATTAAAGTTTTTTGGGTGAGGCTGCCAGTTGCCGTGACACAGCTTCATTCAATATTGCAGTGCATACATACCACCATTCAGCAAATATCGATAAAATCAACATAAGAAGCTATAAAAAGAAAACGACGAACGTTTGCACTCGGGGGTGTCTCCGACCCACTTTCCATCGGGACCACAGACATGGACTACGTCACGTCCGTTGTAAGCGAAAGCGCAAGAGTAGATGATGTGATCTCCGTAGCGCTGCTCTACATTTGTGCCCTGGTCTGCGAATATAAAGAAAGAAACGACTCGCACCAGTGCACAGTGGTGGAGGAACCATTTTCAAAGTGGGGGGAACAAGCGCACGTCAAAACAACCATGGAAATTTTTTTCATTAAAGCGATTTATTTAAACAATGAAACCAATACTAATTGTGTTGCTTAGACATATTTAAGCAAAAATCTAAATGCAAATGTAAGGGGACCAGCCCCCAGAAAAAAGTAAGGATGCCTTGGCCCATGCGCCCCACCCGGTCCTGCCACCCCTGCCACCCCACTGCACAAAAGTAAAAAATAATTACAACAGTCTCAGGCGATTATTTGCACTGACACTTCATGCAAATCGCTATTCTGTTTTAAAACCGATTAGTTTTGGCGTACTGAATATGAAATTGGTTTAAGTTTCATTGTTTGGTCTTTTCTGCAACCTTCGTGAACCAGAACGGCATAAGTTAGTTCGAACAGTTGATCTTCAAGCAACGACTCCAACATTTACTCGTCAATGAAGAAGTTTTCGAAACCCGCACAACAAGCCATACATGCTTGTACAAAATCAAACAGGAACATCTCGACCAAGCTGTGAAGGAAAAACATTGGAAACGTGAAATTTTTTGAAATACTCCGCTGCAAAATGGTCGATGTTATTTTTTCAGTCTGTCCCATCAAACCACCAGCGTACGGGAGCGATTTTACAGTTGTCTGGAAAAATAGCTTTGTTCTTATTTGTGATGCAGGCTGTGACTTGTTTTTGTTCTTATTTGTGATGCAGGCTGTGACTTGTCGTTTCCGAAAGTTCCCGCTATTTCCTCTAAAATAAAGCGAAAAGCAAAAAATGTCGTCTAGTTTTGGATGTACCCGAAAGTCCCAAGAACGTTGACACCTAACCTTTCTTTTATAGATGGTCTGCGATATTTTCAAACTTACATGTTTCATCACTCGTTTGCCACTACGATAACTGCCCTGATTTTTTCTTTTGCTTTCAGAAACACCTTCTTGCTCTGAAAATTATGCGACACGGTCGTGATTAGTTTGATTTTGCCAAACTTTACTCCGCATGGGGGCGCCGCACGCCCGACCTTAGTTTTGTGCGTCTATGACCGCAATTGCAAGTAACAAGCAACTTTCGCCCTTGAACTATAAACTTTGAGAAATCCGATTTAATCACTCAGAGTTTAAACCTTACGGACAGAAGCATTGCCCACTGTAAAATGCTTCGACTTTGCTCAAACATTTGTCGGTGTTTTCAACCGTCTAAAAATGTCTGAAAGACGGTACCTTGTTTAGGCCTTGTTTATTTTAGGCCCTCGGTATCTTGTTTTTTTTGTTTAGGCCCTCGGTGCCTTGTTTATACCTTGTTTAGGCACTCGAAAGACGATACCTTGTTTAGGCGTCGGTATTTTCAACTATCTAAAAATGTCTGAAAGACGTACCTTGTTTAGGCACTCGGAAAAATAGGAAAAATATGCGACCACACCATATTTTTTGCGCTGCCGTCAAACCACGTAGATTTTTTCTTTTACGTTCAAAGCGCGAAAGCGACCATTTGCATTATGCACCGGTCTGCGTTTAGCATTCTTTGCGATAATCCCTGGACTATGCGTCTACATTCCGTTTACAGCGATATCTTTCGAAAGAAATTCCTCTAGAAAACGGAATCAGATACTGTATAGCGTTCACAGAGCACATGATTCGAGTAGACACACTCAGCTCTTTTTCAAATGAAACAAAGATTTTAATTCATGTTCGAGTGGAACAGCGATTTACATTTCACAGCAATTTGTGTTTTATGCTCAATACTCACAATGTCGCACTGTATTGTTGTAATGCTGAGGCTCGCCACAAGACCGCCGAATACAGTGGAGGGGTTTGGGATCGCTCCAGCGTCCCCCTCCTAGACACGTCATCAGTTTGTACGAGTTCTCCCTGCTCGCTATATTTACGTGACCGGAAAGGCAGCCGATCAGTATGGTGTCTCCGGTGACGTAACAGGTACGCAGAGCGCTGGTGATGTGCTGTGCAAATACAGTTGTCTTCAAAGTCTTTCTTGGAACAAGGAAAGCATGCCAACAAATCGGTCTCCAGAGTAGGAAAACGTGGATTAAAAACTGGCAAGCCATCCCCTCAGATAAGATTTGAAAATTCTTTGTTGCTAATTTGTTTTTTTCTGCTAAAGGTTTTGATGAAAGTTGGAAACATTACTGGAGGATACGATCAACATCTGCATATTTGAATAAACGGAGCCATCCAATGTAGGTAATGTATAGATCCTGTGGACGCGAAAAAGCTTGAAAGCTATGCAATAAAACGAGGGAAGAGGGTATTGTAGCCTATTGTTTACTGGGAAAAAATTGCTACTGACACACAAGAAATGAATTTCACGAGTTAGTTTGCAGTAAGCTATGAACAATCCTTCGCTAGCTACTAAGATTTATTTTAAAGTATATGGTATGCGTTGAAAGTTTCCGCAAATTCGAAGCGCATCCCATCGTTCTTGGTTCGAAATTGGTAAAATATGAGGTAAATGGCTTTTACAGCACATATTTGTGACTTTGAAAAACTTGCAACAAATTGTATGCAAATTCCTGCATCCTGCCAGAGATGTCACTGAAGAAAGAGAGCTTGAGATAATTCCGGGCCTGAGAGCCATGCACGTTAGTTTTTAGCGACGGATTTTGTCTTACCTCGTAGAGCAAAAGATGGGGAAGATGAAGAAATCGATTGATGTTGCTCCGTGATGTCACAATGTACGAATCCACTCCAGAGTGAGGCAAGCCACAAAACTCATTTTGGATTCGGCAGAAATTTTGAAGCACGCTGTCGTCAACCGCCAATGGCTTTTCTTCAGTGCGGCGCAGCACCTTCCAGTAACTCGGTTGAGTTGTCGTCAAGTCGACGTGTAAAATGTCGCCACCCACCGAGGCGTTGATGACCAAGAACAAGTTCGAATTAAGACTTGTTGTACCGAAGGAATAAGTCTGTGTAGATGACTTTTCGGAAATGCACATCCACGACTGGCTGTTGTTGCCGTTCAGACAAAAACCCAGTGTTGCTTCATTGTCTGCAATTCAGAGAATTATGTGATATGCCAATGGTATAAACCAGCACAAAATCGATAGAAAAGATAGTACCAACCAGCACGAAATCGACAGAAAAAATACGCGTTCTTAGGACTTGAAGTCGACTGATTTTCAGAAAAACCGTAAAAATCTCAAAGCATTTCGGCTGATCCGCACAAAGCGGGCATAACGTAGTCGTAGGTATAGTTCCAGCAAATTCAACTAGAAAGTTTGATGTTGTTGATCTAATGCAAATGACTCAAGCAATTTACCAGAACGGTTATTGCTGAACAACTTTCAACACAAATTCCAGTTCTAGAATATGGCCTATAAATGGAGTTTGGACTTAGGGTATTTTACGAAAACACCGTACGACTTGGAGTATGCATGAATTTTCTGGCACGATGGGAAAAGTAGACTGATGAAAACGACGACATAAGTCAGTTTCATTTGTGCTGAAGACTTTCTACAGTTTTCTTAACTGCTGTAGCTTTTGGCAATGATTTAAATTGTATAAACGTTTTGCAACTCCTGAGAATATCCCCAAACTCAACCCACTGAAAACACATGTGAGGCAAATTCTTCTGTAAATGGCAAAGAATGTTTAAAACATAGTTCATTTTTGGGAATGGTGACGAAATCTTGTCGTGCACCTCTTTACTGATAGGCAGAGGCGTGGCAGCGGCGCGGTGCAAGCAAAAATTCGAGGGACTACAGGTACATTTTTCTATGCTAAATGACTTCAGCGAGCCGAAATTACCAAAAATATTCCATCCAGACTCCATGCACGATTGTGGTGGCCATCAAAAAGCATTAAAAACTGTTTGGCATTCGCGAAAAATTTTTGTTTAAAAATTGGCGGCTGAGCGCCCCGGGCCACCATAGTCACGACGCCACTGCTGATAAGGCGTTCCAAATATCAAAATTGGTGAAGAAGCGCGTTCGTGCAACCAATTTATTCTCTCTGTATCAGTGTATCGTGACCTTCAGAATAATCTTGGCGCGTATAACTTGAATACTGTATTTTGAAGTGGAATGACGCTTCGATTTTAAAGTAATTCTGCAATCAAATAAGAAAAAATATTGGCTTAACCTCAATCTGTATTTGTGTTGCTTATAGTGTCAAAACAAATAAATCTAGAAAAATGCACTCCGCCGGGCAGATGCTACTTGGGAACTTAAACCATTTTCCGTGTCAAGGGAGTCCCGCGAAGACTAAAGTTCCACCACAATAGAAAGTTAATCTCAACATTTTATTTTCTTACTTTTACATCTACCATTCTAATACGCCTTGACCTGACACTAACTAACTGATAGCACTCTGATTGTCACGAAACAATAAATTACTGTAACTGCAAAAAGGTTGTTTTAAATGAACAGCTGCTTTTGACGTCTAAGCCAGGCATTCTCAACCGGGGGTAGATTTAATGATTTCCGTTGTACATCTTTTTACAGCGCTAGTGACTAAACAAAAAACAGGTGGTAAATTTTATGTTAGGAAGCTGACAAGGGATAAACCGGAGAAAAAAGGTTGAGAACCCCTGGTCTAAGCTATAACCCAGTAGATGACTGTGCGTCAAGCTGTTTTAAAGTTGAAAACTGTTCTTTTCTCTACAGTCGTTCGCATCACTCTTACACAAAGTAACTTAGGTGTTGTGCAAGCGAAAATCGAATCGCGCAGATTGATGTATGTACTGAAGATATAAACAGAAAAACTGCATGTATGATCTTTCAGGTTTTGAGAAAAAGTAAAAACCGCGTGCACAACGGTTTTTAAATATTTGACCTTGGTGACCACTAAGGCATTTTAAGAGACTACAACTATTTTATCTAAATACTGCCATGCATAATTTTTTCTCAAAATTCTTATGCACTTCTTGCAAATGCTTACGCTACTAACTAGGACCAGCTCAAGCAGATGTGGGGTTTAATGCAAGAAATAGGGGCTGGGCCTCTGATTTTGAATGCCAAAGTTAAAGCCAAAAAACAACACACATTTTTGTTATGCTCAAGACGTGGGTTTAGATCAGAGTTTCTTAAACTTTTTCAGTCGCGTCCTCTTTGGCGTTAGTCATTGATACTCGCGCCTCACCTAACCTCAAAACAAGCACAAAAAAACAGAACAATTTATTTGCCATTAGGCCTATACATCTTTTCAACAATATATCGCTGCCATACTCGCGCCCCCCTTGCTAACCTTTAACGCCTCGCAGTTTAAGGACCCAGGGTTTAGATAATACTGTAATGCAAACAATTCAGCATGTATCATATACAATAGAAACGTAAAACAAAAAATTTAAAAACTACGACATCACAGACGTCGACAAAACTTGTAACTGGACTTTCAGAATGGTGAATCTGGAAGATTTGGATCCTAAAAATACAAATCCAAAATGTCAATTCAAACGGGTTAATAAGTTTCGGTTGTTATTTTTCACAAGGTTATTACTAATGAGTCTGTGCATGAGTGCGTCACGTGTGGTGACTCCTGTGAAAAGATGTGTTGTTTTCTTCATAGTTAACAATATGCGGTGCAAACAAGTGACGGAAAACAAAGAAAAAGTCAGCGTTATGCCGTATTATGCCCGATTTTTGCTTAGCTTTTCTTTACTCATTCGCGTTGCAGGTTATGAGCAATCGAAGATACCGGGAAATTGCAACCTAACCACGTTAAAAAGTTCAAGCAACTAATGCTGACACACTATAGGCTGGTGGCGCAACACTGCTGAACGGTTGCCTCCGTCGCTGGAGCCCTGCCACGTCAGCATCTTCAGTGAGTCTTTTTTCCAGTGCGGGAATAGCTGCTACCAAGATGCGTTCTCCTATAACGGGCGGACGATTAGAAAGCCTTATAAAATTCCACTCCAATTAGCTTATGCTTTGACGGTGTTTTTGTTATTAATACTAAATTGTCTTCTCACCGGTTTTGCGGCATTGATGGAAGCCAAAACAATTAAATTGGGTTTGACATTTCAGATTCTATTTAGCTATTGTGGAACAGTGGAGCAGCCAGAATGAGGCCGAAGAGGCCATGCCCTCCCGAAACAAACTTGCTAAGATTTTTGCTGGTGCTGTGTATCAATTTTCAACTGTTAGAAAGAGGTTAGTGACTGACGACGTCACTGAATGGCCCCTCCAGAACAAAATTCTTGACTGCACCACTGTTGTGGAACACTAGCTTATTTTGATATGCCCATCCCTGTGTACAATACAGTATGCATGATTGACACAACCGATAAATATCAGCCAAGACAATGATAAAGAATGAGCATGTTCTGCATCATTCGTATCTTTTGTGGCTTGTTGGGATTAAACTGCAGCGCAGCCTCAGGTGTTGTTGTGTACCTTGAGCAAACAGCAATGGTTTGCAACCATTTGACGCTCGCGGATAAGAAAACTTTCATGTGGAGCAACTGTGCACAACCTGCGGCCGTGCGGTCGCATGCGGCCTTCGATAATGAAATTTGCGGCCGTCCACATGTAATTTAAAATATAAGATTTGGCGGCCATGCTGGCGTATATTGAAGCAAAACAAACGCAAGGCAAGAAAATCAGTCGAACAAACTTTTCTTTTAATAAATTCGTTAAAATATTTGACATTTTATTATACTTTTAGGCACAAGTAAATGACAGATACCGGATAAAACCCTTTTCTTTAACTAAACGTATCTCATAAATATAACTCGAAATCATTGGCGGCCGCACTTCATATAAATCAAAGTAATGCGGCCGGCAATAGTAAAAGGTTGTACACTCCTGATGTAGAGGTAACGAGGTTTCCTCAGGTTTCGAAAAGTATTAATGTATGCCCTTTTTTCTTTAGCGTTAATACGTCAAAATTCTTGTGTACACCTTCTAAATAGTCCACATAAAGTTGCTTATTTTATCGAAACAATTGATGCCTTGATGAGAAACTGTTTATATGCTTTTGTTCAACGTTGTGCACGTACATCTAACTTTTTTATCCGCTCACTTCAAATGTCCAATGCGTTTCAACAAATCTCCATTTTTTTCTCTCACTATGTGTAACGCTTCTGTTTGTCGATAAGTGAATGCGGTAGCAACTACTGCATTGTTTCAGTGTCTGTTCATCTTCAGCATTGTCTGTATGTATCACCTAACAACCTACCTTGAGATATGTTGTGTCTAAACCTTTTTTTCATCCTTGGTTTCTTTGACTGGCCGTGTGATACGGACCATGTGTCTGAGTCAAACGAATAAATAAATAAATAACTACACTCCGACTAGGAGCGGCCCAAGCAGATGTGGGTTTAGTGCAAGGAAGGGGGGCGAGCATCTCTGGATTTGAATGTCAAAAAAATACCCGCAGAACAACACACCTTTGTATAGTTATGCTTAACGCTAGGGATTAGATATCAACGTAAACAAATTAATATCAAGTAGAAATATAAATCAAAAAATCCTAAATTCCATGATTTCAGATGCAGACAATACATATGAGGCGAGGACAAGTTAAAATAGCAAATATGGAATATTCGGATTCAAAACTATCCGACTTCAAAATGCCAATTTAAACCGGATAATAACATTCCGTTTTTATCTTTTAAAAGGCTATTAGTATCAAATGTTTGCGTGTGTGTGTCACGTGTGTGCGCCACATGCAAATAGATGTTACGCTTGTTTTTTCACAGCTGACAATATTTATGGGATATAGCTCTGGCTCCAGCTTCAGGCATATAAAGTTTTTGGCTCCAGCTCCAGAATGATTTGGCCCATTGAAAACTGTAAACCATTGTATTATCTGTACAACGCTCTTGCTCTACAAACTAGGGCTGTGGAACCAGAACAGAAATTTCAGGCTCCGGCTTCGGCTCCACTGTTTGAAAGTTTGGGCTCCATCCGAAATTATTTGGGCTCCGGCTCCGGGCTCCACAGCCTTGATTCACACGAAGTACAATGTAATTCGTGCATCTGTCCATGACAAGTATTACGAAAATGGACATTTTTAATAATAGTTTGGCCTATGTCAATGCGCTAATCTCGTAAGATGAAGGACGATCATTGTTATACGAAAGAATAGTTCTATCGCACATTTTTTCTGAATGGAAGTGCAGTACAAGCGCACTTAGAAATTTTCAAGTTTCCTGTTTTGTTTGCCGATAAAACTGTTCTTCACAATTTTCAGGAAAAATCGCTAGATTTCGTGCTAAAAATCTCAGTGAGCGCTAAAAATGTCCGTTGTCGGAAAAGCGCTAATAGCACGTTTCGCGCTGAACTGGCAACCCTGGGGATGGGAGCGAGAGAAGAGAGGCGAAGAAAAAGCCAGCGTGATGCTGCATTACGCCTGCCTTTTTCTTTGTTTTTCTTTATTCATTCGCATTGCATGTGCCATGTCATGATGAGCAATCGACGATTCCGGGAAATGACAAGCTATCCAAAGTTAAAAAGTTCAAGCAAATAATGCTGACACACCAGGCTGATGGCGCAAAACTGCAGAATGGCTGCCTTCACTGGAGCAATTGATTTTAAACTATTTCTGCCTACCTTCCATGTCAGCATTTACGGGAGTGTTTTTTCCAATGCCAGGGTAGCTGCTCCCACAATGCGATCTCCTTTAATGGGCAGACGATTAGAAAGCCTTATTATATTGTACTGCAGTGAACTTATGCTTTGACTGTCTTTTTGTTATAAAATACTAAATTGTTTCGTTCCGGTTTTGCGGTAAACGAAACGAATTAAATCGAATTTGGCATTTTATATTCTACAGTATTTAGCTTTTGTGGAACACTAAATTATTTTGAAGTGTTTGTTTCCACTTACAGAATAATATGCATGATCGATACCATCGATTTATTCAGCCGAGACAATGATATATACAGAACGAGCATGTTCTAGATCACTCTTCTCTATTTTGACTAGGTGAGAGCAAGTTTCGTTTCAATTTCAAGCGTTGCTTTGACCCTGAAGCTTAGAGTGAGGGTTTTCAACATTGTGACGCTCGCAGATAACCAAATCTTAACGGAAATTTTGACAGACCGACAAAAGATAGAAATTCATCCGCGGATTTCGCATGAGGAACAATTTTGCGGAGTGGGGAAACAGAAGCAAACGTGCACGTTTTCGCGACAATTGCCACGAAATTCTCGGCCACAACGTGGCGGCGTGTTATCGAGCGAGTTAGAAGCGAATATTTTTATAGCAGACAAGTGATATTACGTCACTCCGCTTTCGATAGAAGGAAGCTCAGAAATCGAAAGACTTTGACAGCACGAAAGAAAAAACAATGTGCATTGTTTAAAATGGCCACTGCTGCGATTAGTGCTGTGGCGTCTTTTCCGCTGAGACAAACCAAATTTCTAGTTAGGTAATGTTTTTTCTATGGGAAAAGACAATAGTTTAAACTGCTTTTTTTTAATCATCGAATCTGATAAAAACGCAGCATTTAAAACCAGCTGCAGCAGAGATCATATAATGTGTCAAGTGACAAGCAAACTGACTAAGAATGCTGAAATGGAAAATTAAGAAAGGACTGCCTTGAACCGTTTGCACGACTCGCACTTTGCCATACTTTTAGAAGACCCGCCCGCTGTGCATCCGTAAGCGACAAGCAACAGGCCAGCGAAGAACCGCTGCAAATCGTGCGCGAGGCGTATCGTAAATCTGAACATTGCAATCCAACAGCATGGACAGTGTTGAAAACAGCAAGAGATGAATGACATCTGACGTGGATGTTTTGAAAACGTTGAAAGAGAACACGACTTTTTCCCCTTAGCGCAAAATTTTTACCTCATTCTACGACAGTCCTAGACTGGCGCCATTGAGGCAAATCCCCAACACCTTGGCACATGCACGACTGAAGTTGCTGGTTATTTGATATTCGAATAAGCCAGAATTTCTCTACCTGTAGATTCAAGTCAGTCGATCACCAGAATGTTTACCGATAAAAAAACAGTGACCCAAGCTTTTCACGGAAGAAGTAAACATATGGCGCTGGAGGCACTAGACCCCGATATCGGAGTGCGTGAGTAGCACCCATTGTTTGGAATGAGTGCGTCATGAAAGTGAACGTGGAAGTGACCAGGCGTCTGATCCATGCAGTTGTTGCCGAAAATCACGTCATCATTAAAGCCCGTCGCTGCACATAGAAAAGATTTCTACCTTTGCGATCTGGAAAACGTGCATTGGAGATCGTGTTTCGAAAGTTCCTGTTGAACTGAAAAACCGACCGACGTGGTGTCATTGGCATCACGAGTTGTATAAGGCAAGGAATTCATAAACCCCTGGTGTGACCCAAGGTTTCCTGTCTCAGACCAATCTACAACGCCACTAGTGCTGTAACAAGGACCACACGGACTCTGGTTGTTCGCAAGTTGATTTTCGTCCCGTAATGTCGCTGTAAGTTTTGTTCGAGGTAGGAGTATGTAGCGGACAGGACACTTAACAGTGCCACTTCATGGTTCGCTAATCGCTACGGTCATTCGCGCAACTGCTGATGCATAACAATTTATTAATATGCGAAGCGCAAACTTACACACAGAGATAGAGAGTAACAGCATACCGAAGAATGTTCCCTCTAAGAAATTTTACACTGAATGAATGTTTGTTTTAGTGAGCATGAATATTTTAAGGCTGAGTTAGCGTAGTTCTGAATGACTAACAAACTGTAAATTTATTGGAATAGGTATAAAATCTAATCAAAAAACGAACAAAGTTACACATTTAATTTAAAAAGTTTCTAAAAGGATTTTGCAATATGCTGAGAAGCGTTCTGCTTCTGCCCAAAAAATGTTAATCATTTTTTACTTGTCAACTTGGATTGTTGCAAGTGCGCGAGAATAAGATTTCACTGCACAAATGTTCTGGCGCACCTTAGAAGGAACATTGGCAACGAATATTCGTATTTGGGTCTCCTTACGACAAACGTCTTCGCTCAGCCCTGCAAAGTTTAGCTGAGTCAAAAATTGGAGTCAATAAACAAGTTATGATTTCATTGTCTCTTAAATCAAACGTAGTTTGGAGGTGAAGTGGCGAGAAAACTTGACCAGGATAGTGCATTTTGTGTTTTCGATGAAAGGAAATTTACAGGTCGCGAAAGATTTTGATTGCACGAAAGTAATAAACAGTCTGTTTTATTTGAAACGCCTTGTTACAAATTTAGTGGCTCAGAGATTTTATCCGCCAGGTAAAATGTTAAGATAGATAGATAGACAGATTTATTTGGCGGTACGGAATTAATTGCGCTAGATGTATTCTGTAAAACAGCAAAAACGCCGGGGCACCGAAAAAACACAGAGGTTATCTAGTCAGATGCCCCATAAATTAGTTAAGGACCAGGATTGGAAGAAGACCGACGGATGGAACCATTGACCAAGATTCTAAAAGAATTTTATCTTACTAGACTTAACCCCTGATAAGTTTCTGATTATTTCATTGTAATCTAACTGACACGAGACTTCATTTTCAACTGAAAATACGGCTGGTCCGCAAGGAAGATCTTGTATTATTGTTAAGCTCAGGAATGTCGCGATAACTTTAAACTTGGAAAATATTTTTTCACCTGTTGCCACAGTAACAGGACTAGCCAGCAATATCCTCAGAATAACTCAAAAATTTGGAAAAACAACATAGCAGATCTTTTCAGAAAGAAATCTTAAGATTTCTGGGAGCTGAGAAGCGATCTGCTCCAGAATAACGTACTTTACAGGAACGCATCTTAATTCGTTTTGCACCCAGAAGCTTCTGTAGAAGGAACAAACATTTTCGCACTCCATGCAGCATTTAACCATTTGGTTTTACATAACCGCTTACAATCTGCCAGAGGAGCTTGCACCACCAGAAATCCCGTCTTGTACCCTCAATTGACAACCGCTGTTTCAGAACATGCCTCTTCTGCTATCATGTATCCGCCAAAATCTGAGGTGACATTCACGATGAGCTCTGAAGCCCCATGCCCAGTGCTGGATTCACCTTTCGGGGGACGGGAACAAAAATGTTTTTGGACCGTCACAAATGAAGAACGGTGTGATTTTTTGAGGCACGGTGAACCTAAGTCTACAACCAAATCGAGGTGCACTGATCTCTCTTTTGAAAGACAAAGGACCGACATGATTTTTTTCCAATTAAAAAAAATAGAAAAAATATTTTTTGGGACAGCTATAGCATTGCTAGTGGTTGACCGATTGCCTTGACGGGCTCACACAGCTCAACAGCCAGTGGAGACGGAGTCCGAAAATGTAAAAATGCATCACTTTTTGTGTCTTGTGCTA
>JGI24021J15306_10001300_pt1 | contig 23955 bp, 18 predicted proteins | sample Ectturendosymbi1_FD_15306 | JGI IMG/M metagenome (IMG submission 15306) | reverse complement strand
TAAAAACCCGTCTCTGTAGGGCGTTACTCTCCGGTCAAGCAAGCGGCCAGACGGTCAACAATAGCCGGAAACATGGCTTTGGAAATGTTGCATCACCACCGTGTCCAACCTCGGTAGCCTCAGCTCTCTGTGTCTGGTAGGGATGGGGTGTGGGCAGCACGACAGGGTCAGGATTTGTCGACCGGAAGACTCTTGTTGGGCCCCACACTCTTTACTTCACCCACGAAATGATTTTGCCTCCCTGCGCTCAGCATGGCTATGTTTGGTGTCCTTAACGGAATGCATCTTCGAGGAATCGATACAGCGCCCAACAGGAAACTGAACGAGGAAAAATGGGTCGATTTCTCAAAGAGAAACAACGCAAAACTGGAAAGGCAAGATATACACCATCTGTCACTCAGCGAGCCACCTGTCCACGACGGAATTGCGCACGTGCCACACACTGCTTGAGGAAGGCATCTGAGATGCCAGGAGTCGACCGTCGACCCATCCGAATGGGAATGGCAACAGCTGTGGGAAAGGTATGGTATCGGGTCATCTGCACCAACTGAGAGCCGGCAGCATGGATCTGAAAATTTAATCGCGAAAAATCACCAGCGATGCCAACTGGCTGGTTATCTGAATGCGCAAATCGGCTGACGTTAACTGCTGGAGGGAATTAATATGTCGTTACGGATTGCCTGACGAAAATGACAGTGGGGTGGCACTATTGGAACTCTGCCGAAAGCGAGTTCTGGCAAGAACGAACATCTTTCGTATTCTTGTTCGACGCCACAACTTACATCATGTACAAAAAGTGGGACTATCAGCGGTTTCCATGACGACCACTCTGATCACCGCTGAACTGCGATGACTATCAGTGCGTTGCGACCAACGCAAAGCAAACGAAGCGGCGAAAGCGACATCGCCCCAGCGCTGTGATAGAGCAGGAAAATTCAAAAGAAATTCGCGTTCATTTCATTCCAAGCTATCAGAAGGAATCGATGGAGTGACGTAAGACAAACTGTACAGTGCCACCCATGAGTTGGATGGACCGCCTGTCTGCTGGAACCCCACTGCAGGCGAAAGCAAGGCTTGAGTGAGTAACCGCGGAAGTGGGGGAGGCAGCGAAAGAAACTATACAAAGCTAGCAGTGTGGCAACGATCTAAGAGAATTCCGAAAACCGAAAGATATGCCTACTACTCCGAATACAACGCTGCGAGAAGCAAGGCCAAACAAATAGCAAAGATAACTCATGAAGAGTTCATGGAATTGTCTGGCCAGGTGGCTGAACTGGAAGCAAGAAATACTGATGCCCGAGTGCTTTGTCAAGTTACGAAGGTTAACCTGCCCCCCAAGGAGTAACACCGTCCAAGATGAAGATATCATGAACCTATCGTTCTAATACCATTCCACCCATTGTCACCTCCACCTACAGGTACCACACCGAAACAACAGGGCGTGCGGCCCGGACGATATTCAGGCGGAGATGTTGAAGTTTGGAAGAGATTTAGTGATACGTTGCGTCATCAATGGCATTTGGGAGAATGACATGAGGCGGTAGTTGCTCGGCTCCTTTACTTAAGGAAGGAGGTCGCCAACTACCGTGGCATCGTACCCGTGTTGCTGAAGAGTCAGACAAACTGCTCACTGATCCCTAATATTTTACGTCTGGCAGCTAATGAAAAGAAACATAAGGGCAAAGCGATACTTAATTTGCCGCGGAACTAACTGTCAAAGTAATATACATATACAGTCACATGCCGTGTCCGTTGCAGTTATTACTTTCTGATGGATAAAACCGGTGAAAACGCAACTTAATGTATCGAGTTATATCCGTGTCTGGTCCGTAAAGTTTTTCCTGTAAATAAGTCACGTCAGCATTTGTCGCGCGATTTATTCGGACATCAGCTGCAATGTCTCTATTAAGCATTATGTGCTCAAACGTAGAAATCTCTTAAGGGAAGAATGCAGAACTGTTGTCAGGTTAGATAGGCACAAATTGAACAGTATGCGTGCCGACTCTGTTGACATTCAGAAAGACTATCATATTTTCCCAATGAAGAAACTTGAGATATTGGAGCTTCCTCCTTCATTTTTCATTCATTTTCGTGTCCGCTTTTCTTATGGGGGGTCGCGCGAGCAACAGGCCCCGGAGGACTCGAAATAACCCTCGGCCTCCGCAGTGTTAAATATTTGCAATACTTTCCGCGTTTTGGCATTTTATATGAGTGTAGTGTATGCGTGGATTTTATTCAGTCACTTTACAGTTTCCATTTACAGGCTATTTCAATGAGAGGTGGTCGTTTTCTTGAAGCTCCGGTGTCCGGGAGCAGAAAATCAGCAGAAAACGGCCAAGTCGTCATTTTGGCGGCTGGAGATCGATCTTTGTACATGGACGGATATTCCTGTTTTGAGGCAATGGGGAGAAAGACGTTCTTTTTAGGTACTTTGTTTGTAAATATGTGTGATTTCGCTGTTTTCCTATCTCACGTTAGTTGCAGCGGAAGCGGCACAACAAATCCATTGTATAGATAGATGTGTGACAGACTTTTTTTAGCAGTGTTGAAGCCGTTTGCTTGGTTGTGTGCTGCTTGTTCGACATCGCCTGTGTTACAGACATGTACCTATGCGGTTGCACAAATCAAAATTTATTCTGAAGATGATGATGGGTAAATAGATACCAACTTATAGATCCGTCTTAATAGAACCTCATATTGATAGAAAGTGTAAATCGTCGTTTTTGGCGCTAAGCTCACTTAAAATGTCACAAACAGAAACCATCAACATTTCCGTTTTTCATGAAAAAATTATTCCTTTAAATTTCGAAGCACTTGTGAAGCATTACAACCCAACGATTAAGAAGGAAGGTCTGTTGACTTACTACGTTTATCTATTATGGACGTAACGCAAAAACTGTCAAAAAACATTAACCGCTTCAATTTATCTTAATCATGGACTAACACTAAACAAAGCTTGATCTTAACCAAACTTGTTCAACAGGGTTCAAACTCTTTTCTGTTTTTGTTTAAGCCCAAGTCGAAAGTTTTGTATTTCGGTGTTACAGCAAGAAACAAAGTTGTTTCAATGAGCTTTTTTCGTCACACTTTAGTTCTGAACAGTAACGTGTGTTGCTGTTGTTTTCCCTTTTCCAGCTTTCATGAATTTCTGATGACAGAAAGCAGAAAATTTTGAGATGTGCAAAATTGTTATTTGCAGCTTGCTAAGGTTTTCGTTGTCAACTGTGTAGTGCAAGGTGGTCACCGGGCTCGGGCTGGACAGCGTTACTAAAAACCCACCCGGGTTATTCCACCACATACGATACAAAGGTTCAACATGTGTTGAAAAGTGTTGAAATATTTGTAAAACTCTCCGAGCTGACTAACCATTTTTGAAGATTTTCGTCAAACTTTTGTGGAAGTTGCTTTCGTGACACTACTTATATTTATTTTACTATCAAGATTGTAGAAAGTGCAGACTAGTCAAGCTGAACGACCATTAGCAAGCTACACAAAAAAGCTACTGACATTTCTTATATCGTTCCCCAACTTCCATCGACTAATCACTTGCAGGATAAACAAAAATAAATGACCAGGAAAGGTTGGTCGTTTAGCACCGTGGCATAATTATGAAGATATTCTCGCGACGCGCAGTGTTTGCTCGCATTTCAGGCAGAGGCGATAATTTGCTTTAAGTTGCATCGTTTGTTCTGTACGCCGTACTTGGTATCCACGTGGAAGCGACTGCAAAACTGCTCCACGGATGTGAAAGTGCGATGGTTATTTATAAAAATTTTGAGCTTGTTTAACCTTCGATAAAGTTTTTAATCTGTCGCAACGTTTTTAGTGGTCGTTGCATAACTATGTATTTTGCAGCTGTTTCTACGCAGCTGATTTTTTGTTAGTTTGTCAAAAATCTGTCGCTTGAGTAAAAACTTTTTGCAGAGAAACTTAGTTTCTGGTCTCAATCCTGTTCTTGCAATTCAGGTGAACTGGGGTGCGGTGCAAACACGAAGTTGATCGTCAACATGCTCACTGGTACTTTTATGGCGTCCTTGGCTGAGGGGTTGTCTCTTGCCGAAAAAGCTGGTTTGGACCAATACACTTTGTTGGATGTTCTTAATTTGAGCCCTATTGCTTGTCCCTTGGTGCAAACCAAAGGATCTGCGATTTTGGAGGTAATTGTGTGTTGCTTTTGGCTTGTGGCAAACACAGTACTTTAGTACATTTATCAACGACGATTGAGCTGCATTTTAACGACATTTTGAACAAAAATACAAAAAGCGCCATCTCGTGTTGAAGTTGGTTCCCGTTCACTTTCAAACAGGTCACTAAACTTTCTGTTCGCCGTGTTAAATGTTCAATGAAGAAAAGAAGTCTTGTACTTCTGTGATGACACCATTTTGTAGACTTACTGAAATTATCTCTAACGTACATAATAAATTACCTTCCATCACTTGAGTGAATTTCTCAAGCTTTTTGTTACATTATGTTGACACTTAGATTTGTTGCATCACCTAAAACAAAATTCTGCCAAGGCGTCGTTGTGTGCGATCTTGTGCACTGTTCGTATGTATTCATGCGTGCGATCTTATATCTTGCAACTCCGTTCGCGCTTCTTCACCACCTGCCCAGTGACATCATCGTCGGTGACGACACGATGGGCCGTAGTAGTAGAATTGTTGTTAATTAATATTTGAAATTAGCATGCGAATAGTACAACGTTTTGTAAAAAGGATTTCACAACTTGTTTAAATAACGCTCAGCAGCTGTGAGATAAAATAGATAATCTGGTCAATTTTTGCTGCTGTCGAAATGCCTGGGGACACTGCATTGGTCGACCCTCTTCAGTATATCTTTGATATCGTTGCTGATTTGCTTTTGTTTTTTTGTTGTTGCAAAAAATCTCCGGGAGACCTTGTTTCCACGAATTTGGTGTAAAACAGAAGACCCAAGTGGTCGGTGACTGATAAGGTTTCTTAGTATCGATAAAAATATATGGGTTTGTGCAATCCTACGTAACCTTCAAATTTCAGGAAAAAGGTTAGGTTTTAAATCTGCAAGGATTCAGTGAAAGACTCGAGCACATTCTTGCAAAAAAGAAATTTGAAGTATTTCTGATTGTGGCTGTACCAATGTTTGCGAAGCTAATAACAGGTGTCGAAGCAAACTTTAAACAGGGTGACTGTCAAAATTTGCAAACTGGGCATGTGGGTAATGTTACAATGATCTTAAGTTTGCTGAAACTTGAAAAATTCCAAACTGTATAGCCAGTAGTTTAACCATTATTGTGCTGAATGTCACACCCGGTTTGAAGATTAGCATTGGTAAATGAAAGTGGTCATCAATACCATTTCGATGCTTGCAATATAATGAACCGGAGTGGTGTTCATGGATAACTAAATGGGTAAATCAGTCTTGATCTTCATATTTGTGTGGGATGCTGCGGAACGTGATATCGTTGCCGTCCTCAAACAGCTCCTGAGCAGTAAGACAAGTCGCCGAGTCGCCACATTGTATTCCACCTATTATTATTTTCAGTGCGGTGCAAACATCGCCTGCAAAATTTTTAATTGCAGCTCAGAGTCTTCCACGTTTATGTGCAGGAAGTTTAATAATATCCGCAGTGTCCTTCATTCCTGATAGAAAAGTAGAAAAGTACTTTTTTATACTGTCTGTTTTCTGCACGACGTTGTGGTGCATGTGCCCGTGTTGTCAATCTTTGATGGTTTGCTTTAGTCTTGTCATAAGTGACAAATATCTGCTTTTAGGATCAAATTTTCGCGCTTGATTTAACAACTTCATTAACTTTTTTCCACATTTTAATAAATCAGTTGCTTGATCAGTGGTTCTTAACCTTTCTACCCACTCGTACCCCTTGAGCATTCGTCAAATTTTCTACTTCCCTTTTGTCTGAAATCAAATAATAATTGATACTAACACAATTTCATAGCAACGATATAACATTACAATGAATTTACAGTAGTACACCAACAATCAAATATAGTTAATGGATCTTTTGTTGTTTTTTTCAATGATCATGGGCGTCGGAAGGATTTTTTTCAGGGGGGTCAAAAGTGATGAAATTTTTTTCCCACTCATAACTAAGAAAACAACCTTTTTTTGTTAAAATTTTCAAAAACAAAGGGGCCAAGGCCCCCCTTCCGACGCCCATGATCATGCTGCAGTGAGGCCAATGCCAGAGACACAATGAACTCATTTTCTAGGTGATCTGCTATGCCACTACTTCCTTGTCTCAAACTGCTCGATTTTCTTTGCGCAGCTCACGAACACCAATAAGCACTCGACCACGGAATAGCAACGGCACTTTCGTGTAGTAAAGAAGAACATTGTGTTGAGCTTAAACTCCATTACAAAAAACTCTGAACAGACCGTGATTCAAGGCTTGACCTCTGATTAAGTTTATTGCACTCACAACAATCGACAACACATCTTTAAAAATTTCAGGGCGTATATGCCTAAAAATTTCGGTGCTTCAAAATCACTCGGCTAGCAAGTGAACAATTTCCTTTCAAACGAACGTAGAGACGGCTAGAAATGATTTGCATATGACTCATGATACCTTCTGTAAGCGTCATAATGCAGCCCTCGGGCACTACAGGTATTCATAATGCGGCCCTCCGGTTACATTATAAGTCCTCATTTGGCCCTAGAAGCAATTTGAGTTTGAAACCCTGTCATAGTCAATAAGATTCCGCCAGGAGCTGTTGTACTTCCGTTCTCAGACTTATCATTTTCCAACCGGAACGGGTTTCCGGAGCGTCCTTAATTCCAGAACTTAGACATTTCTCAGCGCAAATGATTTTGCTGTTTCCATCCAGCAATGGGTCGCGTGCGGCATTGGCCGAAACAGCAGCAGATGAATCGATATCTTGTGCCCTCTCCTTGAACGGGAATCGAGCACATGATCCGGACCCCGTAACATTGCGCTGCAGAACGAATGCGCGCCGTGACGTTTCATGCAACGGCATAGTACCCAGGGGCATAAGGTTAGATGGCGCCCGGGGCAAGAAGCAAGTTTGGCGCCCCAATGTTCGAACTTGATATCTTTCGGAAGCAAATTTACTGTATTGAAGAATCTACATGTGACATTTCTAGGACTTTTCGGCGCTCCCCGCAGTGATTCCCGGAGAATGGTTCCTCCTTTGCCCCCCTCGTTACGCCCCTGATCGTACCACGCTATTTCCCCCCTTCTATCTTCGTGCCGGGGTTTCTCCACTGAATCACAGGTGACGATGGATCCGGTAGGATTCTGCATTTTTTAAGATCTGGAGCCACAGTCAACAAGTTGTGATCCGGATCCGGAGTCACTTCATTTTCGGCAGTAGCAAGAGCTTTGGTAGTCCTTATAAATGTCATTGCTTAAGTACAAACATTGGTGAATTTCGGTGGTATCGATGGTTGTCCAGAGTCTGAACACGAGTCGGATTCTCAAATTTGAAAAAATTCGCACCCCAATCCGGATTCAAAAATTTTGGAACAAGAGCGAAGTCGCAGTCTAAAAATAAGACTCCGGCCATCTCCGCACTGAACCGCGCCCCGATATTATTAATGTTATTGCCTTTTAATGTGCTACGCTCTAGTTTGGATGGAAGAGTTTGATGACAGGGCTTTTGTTACACGCTCTATAACTTCACCAAAGACGAAGGCATAAATACCACGCTGTACAATTAGGAAACTCTGTCCGATGCAATTACATCTGGGAGCAGCTGTTCCACAGGCAACATTTATATAGCGTCACGTGCCAGTAATACAACTGATCAACTCTCAGCAACAACTGCTTCTGAAACTTGTGTTTTCACTCATTTCAAGGGGCCCCGGACCATAACGAAGTCCACCGACCGCTCAGCACATTCCGCAAGTTTGAAATGTTTTGACAATCACTGTTGAAAATAAATGTGGCATTTAATCAAAATTTAGGCATTAAATCTTCCTCTTTCAGAAGTTCGGCTACCATATGTGTCTTGGTCCAGCTCGATGTTCAAAACTATTACTGTCATCTCAAATTGTTCTGGCTCGTATTTTTTTTTAAATGAAAAAAATTTTGCAGGGTCATTTTCCTGCTAATTTTCCTCTAAAGCATCAACAGAAGGATCTCCGTCTCGCACTGCAGATGGGAGAAGTTCTTGAACAACCTCTGCATGTTGCTGGAGCTGCAAATGAGGTAATAAATTATTGTTTCAAGTGCGCCATTCCATATTTGCTTTGACGACATTTTAAAACAGTTGAATCACATGTAGCCGATCTTATTGCTATTAGCGAATGGCTGTTCAACAGCAGTTATCATTTTCTTTATTTTCAGCAGATTATTTTCTTGAAAAGTGCTGTATTTACATGTCGTGTGTGGCACCTGGAAAATGTGCCGCTTCGGCAAAATGTAAAAAGGAGTTCCTTCATAACTTATGCTGTGAAGAAAATTGGCGCAGTTCTTCTTCACATTCCTCAAGTACAACTGTTCACGGTGATTTTACGCATTATGCTCTTGAAGCAGTCGCCAAAATACGGTTTAATCACCAGCTGACTCTTAATCAAAATCCGCATACTTGCATTTTCGCCGCAGAAGGAGCTCTGTACAAAATAACCGCTTCGGTTGTTTACGCGACTAACTCCACGTGTTGATTGAAGGTAAAAGCAACTGTCGCCCAAATTAACCCATACTGTTTTTAAGTACAAAAATTATGTAAGCAAACCGGCTCGCTACAAAGAATCAGTTTTATACCGTTCACGTCGCATCTAACCGCGGCCAGCAATCACGCAGCACAGTTGCAGTTCCACATTAACTTGTTGTGTACTTGTGTACACGTGAAGAAGCAAGCAGAGACCCAAAAATTAAATGCATGAAGCGGGAAAAATTCTACACTCCCCCCAAATTGTCACGACCACGTGCAATTTCAGATTCAGGAAAAATTTTTCCGGACTCGCGCCGAGTACCTAGTCATAGAGCAACGAAAAACACCAGAACAAACACATGCAACGCAAATAAGACCATCACGACATATTTTTGAAATTCACGATGCGTTCGTAGTTGTTTTCGGTTGCTTCCCGGTCACGGCTTCGCCGCAACGAGCCATTCGACCGGAAGTGGCAGCATCACTGCAACAAATCGTTCGCTGCTCGATAGGAGTACCGTCCTGATCCGGTTACTCATTGGAGATGGTTGCTTGATGCAGGCTGAGAGCTGCACAACTAAGAGACAAAGTTGCGCCAAATAAATGGACTTTCAATCGGTTCGTTATAGCTTCTTCCGTAAGAACACCGCCACGTCACCACAAGAAGTGCAGGCAGTCCAGCAGACCAACATGAACCTGATGAAACATTGCTTCTACATCAGCTGCCAACGTTACTGATTCTTTTCGAAATCCGAGCAAACTTCCGTCCAAGTGATTATTCAAACCAGCGCCTTGCATCAATTCCTGATTGAGAGACACCCCTCTTAACTGTATTGCGCTGCACATTCAAATACTACACGCAGTTTATCAGTCTGTCATGACAACATAACCGTGCCTCCACGGTAACGGCAGTTGGTAGTACCCGTCAACAAATTCTACCGATTGCTTCATTAAAGACGACACGCGCCTGTCTTCTCCCGACAGGCATTGTATCGTGCAGACCAACGCGAGCGACACAGAGGTTTACCTCACCTCCGACATCAATTGTCGAGTCGAATGCTGGCCCAAGAAGTGACCAGCCCAGGGGGATTAGGACAGCGTCAGGACAACAACCTGAACCTTTACGTGCCGCTTCCACGCTTAATGCTTCTGGAAAATTTGCCCGATCATTAGTCACCGTAGCGCTGTCTATTTCATGGAGGTCAACTCCTTGAAGGTAAGGATGATTTTCCACAATGTTAGAGCTGGGTACGGCGTTGGGTTTCACGGGAATCACATCGACCGTTATCACTTCGTCTAAGACTCTAGACCAGGGGTCCCCAAACGTTCTCTGACCATGTACCACTTCAGCATTCCGACATATAAGCATGTACCCTTTCAATGTTTCGACAGATGAACATTTACCCCTAGAATTTCTAACAAAATATTTTATCGTGTTTAATCACAGATATATTTCAAAATAAGCACGTAACGGCTTTTTAAAATAATGTTTGCTGATATGTATAAATTTTTGGAAATAAAAGATATGTAACTATATATTTCTATTCTATTGCTAAACGTAAATGCACTCCTTCAGATAGTCAAATGTGCCCCAGGTTGGGAACCTCTGCTCTAGTTCAATAGGGTCCCCACCCTGAACGCCCTCCACTGACATAGAAATAGCGACGGTGTCAAGCTCTCTAGGCCAGGTCAAGATGTGAATGTTGATGTGTTTCGGTGTTTCCAAAGCACCTAATTTATCCACCAACTTCTTTTCACAAAAGGACACGCTACTGCCAGGGTCTGAAAAGGCACGCGTAGCAATTCGCTGATCGGCGTGTCTTACAATGGAACCACGTTCAAATAATTTAAATAAACCTACGTTTTATTTCCAACCGTCTCAGCTGAGTTCGGTGGAATACAGCACTGGGCTCATTCCGCGCATCAAGCTCACGCGGGAAATGCAACAAAACATGATGAGACTTCTCACATCCATCGACCGTGCAGCCAGTTTTCTCAACACAGTCCTTTACCATATGTCCAGAACTTGGACATCGACAACACAAGCCCCTTGCACGCGCGCACTGATATCGATCGCGGCAATTCATACCGGCGAATTTTCGGCACTTCATGATATCGTGTTGGTTCGATCAACAAAGGCACTGTAGACAACGAGTTGCCGTTTTTTTGGGTTGCTCTTCAGATTGAGCGGCAGCGGAAGAACGTCTGCTGCTGGTTGGTCGCCGAAAGTTCGTAGACTTGTGTAGCGCTCTCCCAAATATGGAGTTCGCAGTTTGGTTTTGCTCAGCTACGAATTCCGCAAGTGCGGCAAAATTAGCACGTTTTCCAGTTTCACATTCAATTACGCTGGATCTCTCTACCCATTCATCGCGTAGAAAGGCGGGTAGCTTTTTTACGACGTTTAGCATCACTTCCATGGAGTCGATGTTTGACGCATGATTAAAATTCCGTAGTGAGGTTCGCCATGAGCGCGAACAACCTCGTTATTCTTCTGGGTCATTCGGTTTTACATCATGAGGCACCTCCTTTAAATATTGTCTGCAACATTGCGCAATTACGTGGTTCTGGCCGAAATCATCGAACAGCGTATTCCAAGCTAAGCGGTGACCATCACTCGAATCCTTAGAAGTCTAGTGTTCAATTCTCTGTCTTACACGGGTTCACAATGTTGCAATAAAACAACAGCCGACTTGCGTAGTATACTCAGACATAGGTTCACTAACTCGTCCATCTCCGAAAGAACCGTATCTAGCATCAAAATCTCGATTACGAAGCGGAGAATTCCCAGCATTAACACCACGATCAACTACGGACTTGATGCACGCCAGCGTTTTGCCGAGACTCAGACAACCCACAAAGAGATAAAAGACCTACGCTCTCCATGTATCGGCTTGGAGGTCGTGTAAAAGGACCGGACGGATTCCACTTCCCATATTTCCGCTTCTGCTAATCTCAGTTCCTTTAGCTTTACACGAAAGGTGTGTTCAGTGTCCATTTCTGCACGTTGCGCATCTTCAGCATCTTTCAAGGCTCTTTCAGCGTCACGTCGTGCTTTATCTGCAACCTCGCGTCGAGCCTTCTCTTTGGACTCTAACAGTTTTGAATGCTGCACTTGAGGAGCAGCTTCGTCCAGTCTCACTTCCGCCTCATCTCACTTTTGATGGAGCTGGAAGTAGATCGTGACACTTCAGAACGTAGGGATTGCGTTCAACATTTGGTTTACGCGTATCTGGAACTTCAGTAGGTGAATCCAGTGTCAGCTGCTCAAGCCACTACTGGACACGTTGGTCAAAACGTTCTTTTCCATCATGATAGTTCTTTTTCGTGGAGGGTGTGTCAGGTAGCACCTCACTATCTTTCATCGGTTGGCAAAGCTTCATTGAGCGTTCATAGTCATCATTTATCGCACCAACTTGGTCGTTAACTTCGCCAAGACTCTTGTTTCCATCCATCAGCTCGTCAGCATCCGTGACGTAGCACCTTACGAGCTTCGGCAATATCCTTTTGTTCGTTCTCCATCAAGAACGGAGGCAATGTTCACGAGAAGATTCATTTACAACGTTTCGTTGGAATTACTCAAGAGGTCCCTTTTGAATCCACCAGTCGAACCTCAAACACTGTGAATGCTGAATTCGTGTCCCATTGTGACGCAATTATAATAAGAGACCGAAGTCGGAAAGTTCGCAACCTGGCTTTCTGAAAGCATTGAGACGCAGTCGTGAGTCAAACCACATGCGGGCGCTTATTGCTGGAGACAGAAACTCCGCCTTAAAACGTCATTAAGTTTCGTAAATGTTCACTTTGTGAGTCTTGACCTTGGTAATCTTGATGATAACCCAACTGGTGGCATTTGACATTTCGTAAATTGTAATTATTAGCATACGCTGACAGTTGACATTTCGTAATAATTACGTAATATTCCCATCAGTTTTTCCATTCATTCGCACCCCACTTGGTTTTAGGTAAAAATGCCTTGTTGCCATTGACCACACTGTCATAGTCGTCAGTTTCAAACAGCAGTTCATTGGCAAACAGTGCTCTTATAAGACGCTGCCCGATATTTTTAAACGTGATGTAATCTGTAGGCTAAGTGTTGACATCACTCATGTCAGGAACCCGCTTGATGCGCGCTTTTGTGCAACAACCTGCTGCGCATGTCTACAAGCAGTTTCCTGTCTTCTGCAAAGTTGCCAGAGTAGTTCACAGGAGACTGCACGAATACATTTTTTACAAAGAATCAGGAAAGGCATGTTTTGCTGCATTTTTAAAAATTGCACTGAATGACCAGATCGCCGCAACTTCTGTTTTTTTTCACATCTTCGCTTTTGTCGTTTCCGACAAGTGTTCCCGTTCCACCTCAGGTTGCTCGCTGTGTTCGTCGCTCAGCGCTACTGTCCGGTGGACATGGTGTCCCTACAACTTTTTTGCTATTCTTTCGCCTTCACTCACTGATACCGTTCTGTAACAACTGCACGAAACATTTCTGTTACTGCGTAGTTGCCAATAGGTTTGAAGCAATTGCAAACTTGCGTCTAGTAACGCAGCTTAGTAGAAGAAAAAAACGATTTGAAAATACTCGGTAGAAATTTAGGTTGATTCCCCTCTCAACAATGGATTTTAAGTTGCCACCTCCAACTTATAACCAACCATGTGCTCATTCAAGTTCGTCGTTTTCCAGACGCATCTATTTTGTTGATACAACTTCAGCGCTCGTTGTGTGTGATATTATTTCATCAAATTAGATAAGCGATTGTAAAACAATTCAGATGTTTCACACTGGTGCTCAAGCACAAGTGTTCACACAATACCATGAAACTGACTTTTCTTCGCTGAGAAATTTCGGTCGTTTTTGCTGAGACATTTTGGTCACTGAAATATTTCTGTCATTTGTCTCACAGNTGTATTAAAACTCGCCGTAACAGNTTTTTAGCCTATATTTTCAGACATTCTGACCGAAATGACTTTCAGACATTCTGACTTTTTTCGGTAATTTTAAAATCATTCCTGTCTATGACCGAAAAAAAAACGAAAAGCGAAAATACGTTGAAGGATATCATAACCTTCTTGTGTTGCGGTAAACTATGCGTCAACAAGGTTTTTGTTATTAGAAGGTTCATCTCATTGCTAAATTTGTTTTTACATATAAGAGTTTGTCAAGACAAAATATGTACAAAAGTGAAGCATAATGACGTTTCTTAGATATAAGGACAAACCTTAGAAACAATTGCAACCCTGAGTATAGGAGACCACGAAGTGTTTTGAAAAACGTTAAAAGTTCTGCGTAGATTATTGTTTTTAATTATTAGTACTTCCCGTCGGATCCAGAAAAATTAATGTTGCCACCTTAAAGAAACAGTAGAGGCGTCTATAACAATTATTTTCCTTGTAAATAGCATTAAAAACTTTAAAAATCGTCATTTTGGCAGTCCTGCGCCTCGCGTCCTTTTTTCCGATTTGACAAAAGCTTGTTTCTAGTTCGTCGGACATCGCTGAACCGTCAGGTTGCGCGAGGCTGTTACGATCGGTACGTGACGCCGACGTTCCGCTCGACTGAAAATCATTGTCCGACGAATATTTGCCATCACCGCGTGCTGAACACTTGCCACGTTTTCCTTTCAGCTTTACAAGCGAACGAAGGCGATTGGTTTTGGGGATCGAGACATGTCGTGCGTGTATCGTGCGGTCAACGCTTGAGCGCAGCAAGCGACTGCGGGGTTGGATTCCGCGCCAGCCAGTCACGACTGCATAGCCGGACGACTTCAGCACGACCGTCGTGCTCCGTTGTGTACATAGCGCGTCTGACATGCATTGAACGAATGCGTCAGCGCGTTCAGGGAAGAGTTGTCGCGCGGTTGCGGCTGAGCAGCAGCAGCAGCAGCAGCAGGACCTGCACAACTCCTGTGTTCAGCTTCGATCGTGTCCGTTTCATTGCTCACCTTTTTGCCAAATGCGAGTGTAATCGTGGTTGAACTTGAACACTCGTCGCAAACTTTTCATTAACGCGTCGAATTTCGAACGCAAATTCGAATGCACGAAAATAAACCATTTTTATAGAATTTCCTTGTTTGGTGTTTTGTGAATTAGTAGCTTTGTTAAAGACCCTTTCGTTTTTTATTTCATGAACGGTCAGCATCATATTCATATGGCTTGCTTTCCCTACGTCTTCAAAGCAGGATGTTGCTACAGATTAAAACTACAATCAATTGCTTATTCTTGCTCGATGATAATAATGTTAGACTGCGAACTGCGTCACGGAATCGATGTCATTCATTAAGTACTGATGACTGAAGTAGGTGAGACTTTGATCTATGAATCGATGTCTCTTTCCTTGAAAGTTGTCATCCGTTTTTTCAACGCTGGGTACTTTTTTGAAGAGTTGTGATAAACGTATTTATCACGGTTTTGAAAAAATGCAAATATTAAAAATTGTCATTGCATTATTGAGAAAATTGGGCAAAATTTTGCAACAAAAGTCTTTGGTATACTATGCCTTATCAAACATGTTGACATCTTCCAAAATTTTTGCAAGAACATCTTCCGTAATTTTTGCAAGAAGAAAAGTAGTTTGCAGATTAAATCATTCTGGTACAACAGTTTTTTTTAAGGAAAATGTTAGATACCCTACATGAGCATGTGGGGACCCGATTCGGGTACCTAAAACACCTCAAAAAAACCCCGGGTACAATAAGTTTCAAACATGTAAACTACTCTTGCTGGCCTGAAGTTTCACTGTGGATATTTCTTCACTTTTGGTTTTATGCTCAGAGTGGTCCTGTGTTGTCCAAACTTGTCACCTCACAACCACATTCAATCTTTTAAGATACTATTTCTATCTCCGTAAACTGTGCAGATTTCTAACATATATTGTCGTATTGTGCTTTGAGAGGCGGTGTCCATAATCAAATGTTGCTCGTGGCCCGTCCCAACATATTGGACGAGCTACCCTATTGGGTCTGTTTTTCTCTTACAAGAAACATTGTGTAGTGCCATTTGTAGCTTCACTCCATCTTCTCAACACAAGGCGTGAAAAGTTTTCTTGTTCTATCACGTACGAAAAAAATGTTGATGACAAGCAGCAAGAGTTTCTCGTTGCATAAACATAGCATATGGAATAGGGCTTATGAATAGGGCAACCAATTTTTTTGACCAAAAAGCTGAAAATTTTGACTTTTGACCTTCAGTTTCAGTTGAAACGCGGAATACAAAGCATATTCACACACTGTATTAGAGAACAAACCGATAGGACTGTTCTATTGAAATGAAACAAAAAGTAGCAATCTGCAAAATGTATAGCATGTTTTAAAAATGTCTGGCTACTTTCAGTTTCATGAAACAAACCTCGTTGATGCTTTGCACTGCGGCGATGTGTTNCCAACAGAAACCTTTTTACTTTTCACCAGGCCAATTTGCACAATAATTCACCCTTAAGTGGTGAGGTAAACTCAGAAGCATATTCATGCAGTATACGAGTTTCAAACTTTTGAAGAATCTGGTTGTTTAACCTTAGGCATGATATGGTGATAGATAAGTACATTAGTAACTACAGTAGATTCAAATCTGAGAATATCATAAATTAAAAGCACTATATATCAATAAACTAAACTATATAGGGAAACAGGCTACGCGTAATCGATTGAGCATTTTGCCAAATCAAGTACTGTGAGACCACGTTTCTTGCATTGCCATGCCTTATCTACTTAATATTCAAAAGCAACATTATAACGTCAAAAGTCACAACAAACCCATTACTATTTCAGAATTGCAAATAAACTTGCAAAAAACATCAAAATCCGTTGTTATAACTTTAATAAAATATCGATAACGAGAAAAAACTGCTGCAAGATAATTTTGACCTAACGATAAATTTTAACCTAATGATAAATTTTATTTTGGCCTAATAACGTTGGAGTGGTTCAGGGTATCAGCGTGAAACTTGGTCTGTGGACGTTTCATAAACTATTGACTTCGTTGCCCTACTTATGAATGGTGAGAATTTACAGTAAAGTGACATGACCTGTTAAAGATCTGAGGCATTCATTGATGATATGTTTGGAATCCGGTACAGCGGTTATACGAGTGCAAGGCTAATTGCAAACCCTGTATTACTGTTGGCGACTGCAGAACAAATGTTCAACGTGATTATAGCTTCTACTAAGCAAAATCTGTGCGAAATAGAAACCGCAATAATTAGGTCTAGCAATGCCAATTGATGAAATTCCGATGGCAAGAAAATGCCACCGTAAACCTGAATGTCCCCAAAAGCGAAGACTGCAAGACAATCTTTGCGAAAGCGGCAGTTTTTCACGATGTTGATGTTGCAATCAACTGAGCAGCGTATTTGTAAATGGTTGAATGCAACAAACAGTTTTGACCCTTTGCTTTCTGAATCAGAACACTATAATTTTTTAAGTGCAAAACCGGTTCTGACCCGCGTGCTGATGGAAACAAACGGGCATGTTTCAGTGCATGTAGGTATGTTGTTGGAGCGGCACAAAAGTTAACAAAACCCAAATTCCATCAAGTATGATTTTTCAAGAGGGAATGTGCTGTGCACGACTATCTTCTGTTCACTCGGTCAACCCCAGTGAAATGTTTTAGTTTCGAAAGCTATGTGTGACGGTAAATTGAAAGAGATGGCCAGGCCCCCGTAACCAGGGAGGGCGACGCCCCCCTAGAAAAAAATTTGACCTCCCTGGAAATATATGTTGGACGTAGTTTGAAAGTATTGGATGTATAGTTTTAAAAATTTGAGCCATTCTCAGAAAACTCTTTGGCCCCCCTGGTGTCCCAAGCTGGTTACGGGCCTGGAGATGGCACAACTTTCTCATTTTTAGCTGCGCATTTTGGGTGACCAAACTTTTTCAAACAAATTATTAAATGAGTAGCAACTAGTTTTTTCCGCAAAGATGTTTTTTGGATCGCCCAAATTTCGAAAGGTTATGAGTGCTTAGAGGTATGCTTCAACAAATTCTTGCATAACTTTGTGAGACTCTCGTTAGCATTTCCTGAAATATTTTTGCAACGTTTGGGTCTTCGTAAGCTTTACTTATTTCTTTACTGCGCTGCTTTCAAGCGGTCTTTTCAGGAATCCATTAGCGCTGATACACTATTTAGGAAAGCAGGCAGTTTTTCACGATGTTGGTGTTGCAGTAATTTAGCACTTTGTTTCAGCAAAAACGTTTCGCACCCCAAAACATTGTTTACTTTTGGCTTTGTCAAGGACCGAATTTGCTAGAAAACTTTGAGGATAACAAACTGTGTGATATGCATGTTATTGTGCATATCACAAAAATATAACATTGTTGCTTGCGTTTCATGGTCACTCAACCGTAGTACGACCCATGGTGTTGTGGTAGTTGCACAGAGGGCTTATTCACGGGGAGTATTCACGACGGTGCCCCCCAAATTTTGTTGTGCCCAGAAAAATTTGTTTTAAACATATATATACATAAACCTTGCCCCCACCCCCAAACCGCAAAATCTGGCAATGGGCCTGGTTGCGTAGTACTGTGCGAGTACTTGACAATGATTACTAGGTATTTGCTTCTTTACTAAGTACACAAAGCTTTAGTATTAGCACTTGAAGAGTGCTCTGTCGAAGTAGATAAAACAAACACAACACTTCAATATTCTTTACTCATGGTCCGTATCACAAGGGTACTCGAATAACACGAAAATGGTCACAACCAGGGCCGGCGTCAGGTGGTTGGGACCCTCAATATAAAATATATTGCATTTAATACATACCATTTATATAGACAAAAACATCGATTTATTTTAACTAATGATTATAAAAGCATGTTTCTGTAGCATCAATACAACATATAAAGTAGGTAGATTTAGCATTTGATATATTTCAAGCAAGGAAAATGACTTTTTCCAAGTTTTAAAGATGCAAATGTTTTTGTCAACTCAGTCATGTCTAATGTTTTTGCAGTTTCAATTTCAGTAGACATTATTGCCAGATTTGTTAGTCTTTCATCAGTCATAGTTGATCTGTCAAACTTTTTGATTAACTTCAACTTGCTGAAGCTTCGTTCAACAATACTGCGCTCAGCAGTGATCGGCAAGCTTTCGTCATATAGACCCAAGTCCCCTTTCAGTGATAACTATAATTAAAGGCCAGTGCTTATTTTTGAACGCCCAATTTCAAACTTATGTTGTATGCAGTAATCTGTAACATAACAATGCTATGTAAATGTCGTAAGCCCTATAATGACAACAACAATGCCTTGTCAATGTCAAACAATCAATGTTCTGTAGTTGTTGCAACAGCCTATATGTTTTATCTCACGCAACCGGTGCAGCACTTTAGCTCTTACATACCAAACGGATCACAAAAATAAGTGTTGCGCGGCTCAGTAAAAAGTGCTGAACGGCCCACACTTTGCCAACCACTGGCGTACAGTGTTGTTGGTTAAATAACTGGATTTCTCATTGTTGTAAAGTGTCGAGTTTTCATTGGACAAATCTGACGCAAGATACACCGGATACTACAGGCGGGGGTTACGAATACGCTTTTGCATGATTGTATACCTTGGAAACCGACAATTCTATTCTTGTACAGTGAGAAGATATAACACAGTCTACAACTGATGGGGTGCAAGGGCGCGAATCTTCCCCCTTGCCAAGCAAAATGCAAAAACCGGGCCCCGATTAGCTTATATTTTGGTATTCATTATTCTTTTGGTTTCAATACTGTATTCTTTTTTTTGCGTTTTTCGGAAGTTTTTTGGACTGTTTTCCGGTGATTTCGGGTTTTAGTATAGAACTGCACATCCGGATACACTTTCATTTCTTATTTTTTTCTGAGTGTTGCCAAGTGGGCCCCCTCCAGCTACGTTTCTCACCCTGGCTGAAATCTCTAGTTACGCCACTGGTCTATAGTTAATTTTCCTGAATACTTTCTCATAGACTATACTAAAAATGCCTTACAATCAACGTGGATTCAGCAACGCTACCTTCACAACTGTCAGCTTGCCAAGGCAAATGCTGACAAAGAAGCTAAGCACAATGCATTTCGCAATAATTGACTTATATAACAGGAGCCTATGGGTCGTGGGAAGATCAATTTGTTTGATGTATTAGATAAATATGAATGTTGGAAGGGGAAATGTGTGAAATCAGTTCTTGGTGAGTTCAGTTCTGGTCTGTCTATATGCTGCAACAAAGGTCCTCAGTCAGATATGGGGTCTCCCTTTCTACCAGGCTCTTCTTCCGGCTTTGGTGGTAGCGCAATACAGAACAAGTGTTAACTCATAAACACAGACAACACAGGGAGTTGCCAAACGCTGAAACACCGCACCAGCTATAGCTGCGTTCACTCATCATCAAATAGTAATTTGGAAGCGGGAAGAAAATGAAGACCTTTCAACGCCAGGTTTTGAAGTTAGTGGCTAAAATCGTCGGGTGGGAATGCTCACAAAAGCATGTAAATTGTTTTGATAAAGGTTTCAAATGTTTTTGCAGACATTTTTTAGCTTGAAACTGACCAGTCCCGTCGCCATGGGAGGTTTTGGTGGGCTTAGCCCTCCTAAACAAAGCTCCAAAACCCCAAATTGAAACAGGAAGTACTATAATTTTGTGAAGTTTTTGTAAATTTTCAGAAAGTCAAGCCCCCCACACAAATGCAAAGCCCTCCCACACAAACGCAAAACCCCCTGTTGAAAACTTTCTGGCGACGGTTCTGAAACTGACAACCGTTTGTTTTCACCAAATTTAAAGCAAGATTTGACGGCTGGTACTTGACTAGTTTTATAATATCTATATGATCACGTGGCTTGCACACATCCTCGACATGGTGGGGTGATACGTGATAAAGGAATTACAAGAAAAAGCAAAAATTATGATGCGCGACGAAGCGCACAGAAGGTTCATATTGTTACGCATAGGCCATGCTGCAGAAAAACAGACACCGAAACAACGCACCAGCAACTACTGCAATTGATTACCGTCATACAAGAGCGTTAAATAATGAAGGGAAAATGAAGGTTAGTAAAAAAAGTATCAGATATTTGAAGTGATCGGATAAAAACATTTGATGAAGACTCACATCGGCGAACGAAGCCATACAGATAGTTTCTGAACAAGGCATCAAAGATCCTGACATAATTGTTAACTTGGTGTGGCTTTGGGCGAACACTTACATTTCTGGGTATGCAACGCACAATTCGGTAGGGATGGTTGTAGACAATTCGTAAGAGTTTCATACTAGTCTGTGACTGTGTATTTGCACCGCAAATGCGGCAAGCATACATTGGCATGCAATAGTGTTTTTGCTGCAGTTGAGCACTGAGCAAAGGTACCTCTTATGGTTTGCTGCACAGTACAGCGATTTCACTTGTCTCTGGATGTCATTGTCATCATCAGTGAAGCACCAAGATATTTGACTTTGTCAGAAAATGTACACGTACACCATTTCGAAAATCATTCGATGGTTCAGGTACTTTATAAATACATAATGATGTATCTTTTTCATTTGAGGGGTGTTTCTCAATTTGCCATTTGAAGGTAAAGGTGGTAAGGTAAGGGTGAAACAATGAGTTAAAAGACAACTTTCAATAAAGATTGTGTTGTGTAATGTTTAAGTCTGGTAAAATTCCACAAGCTCTTGATTGTTGAGTTTTCACCTATTTTACATGAGGTTTTCGGCTTAACTTATTGTTAAGAAGATCACCTAAGTGTTTTAGGTTATCTTTTCGGCAAATGCGACGGTTATTTATAGTAACTTTAAAGTAGGTAGGATTATGTTTGAGTGATATCAATATCATTCATCTACATAAGGAAAAGTAAAGGCGCAAGGACACTACCTTGAGGGATCCCAAAAGATATTTTTTGTATGAAGATTTAAAAGACCCTATTTTGGTACAGTGCATTCTATTAAGTCAATAATTTGACAACAGTTTATGTGAAACATCTTTTATACCATAGTGAAAGAGTTTATCAGGCTTATTTCTGCAAAATCTGTCCAATACATATGACCATTTGCCTGCGGAAGATGCCTACGAGCTAGAATCTTGCGTCAGTTGAGTTTTCTATATTGCATTCCTATTTTCACTATTGCCTTTCTGTCAAGGCTGCCATCAGGCAATAAAAATAAACCTGTAACAAAAACAGAACAATTTTGCACAGCCCAGCGGCAAATCGGCAACCTTGCTTGTTAGCGAAAGCGTTTGCGGTTACTTGAGTAAGGCCGAGCATTTTTCACGCTGGAAAGAAATAACGGAGCAATATTATCACGAAACCATATAATTTTTGATACTATTCGATAATAGAGGCTGGGCAAAACTCCAGCATGAAAATCCTGCAGTTCAACGAAGTGTAAAGCATTGTTTAGTTTAGATCCTGAGTTCTTAAATTGGGGGGGGTGTAACGTTTGCAAGGAGGGAGCGAGTATGGCAGCGACATATGGTTGAAAAGTATCAAATGCACTGTTTTTAATCTGTCGTAAATTTATTATAATCTCACTAAAAACGCCATAATCAAAACAAAGCTGATAAAACAAAATCTCGGAACAAACTGGAATGTGAAGCCAATTTGCAATTTGCAAACCCTCGAATTAAACTACTAGTTTCCAGAAAACACCTGCATCCTTCCCACTAAGCAGGATAATGGCAAATAGATTGTTGTTCTGCTTTTTTTGTGCTTGATTTTGAATCTAGGTGAGGCGCAAGTATTAATGATTAATGCCAAAGGGGGAGCGCCTGAAAAAGTGTAAGAAACTCTGGTTTAGACTTCTGGTTCAGAGTATTTTTTTATTTTTTAATATCTGTTTTCTGCTTCTAAACCTCTGGTTTAGAGTATTTCTGTATTTTTTAATATCTGTTTCTCCTTTGATAAGCTCAAAAAAGGGACACATTTATATCAAAGGGGCTCCATTCAACAGGGCACCACAGACACAGTTGCCCCAAACTGCCTCTTGGATTCGCCACTGTCACAAGGCCTGGTCACAGCGTACCGAAACGAAGTCAACCTGCAGTCAGGGCATCGAAAAATCGTGAGATTGTCGAATCGAGATGCCCTAGCAGAGTAATTTTTTCGCTAGTACTAGAGTATTTCATTGCAGTAAACAAACAAACAACACACATAACAGTGAATCACACATTTGAAATACGGACTAGGCATCTAAAGACATTTAATTGATTGATTTATGAATCTCTCACCATTTATCAAGATTCAGTTACGTTTTGTAACAATATTTATTTCAAGATCAGCAAGAGACTCAAAGCTCAATTTTATAGATTGCAGTGGATGTAGGTCCATTAAGTACATTTTAGACATAGCCCACCTCGGTCCCAAAGTGACAACATGACACACGTGTATACATTATAACACACATAACTCAATACATACCGATTACAAAAGCCTTAAGCACTNCACAATAAACCCCACAACTTAAGAGAAACATATCGTATGAGATATAAAACTAAAAATGNCAATGTACCTTTTCAGAATTTGAAATACAGGTAGAAGGTGTCAGGCAGAAAGCTCGTCGGTCTTCTGTTAATATTGCATTAACAAAAATGTATTGTTTGCAAAAAACATTCTGAGTAGGCATACTATATTTTTGTGAGTGAAACCGGGACGCTTAAGAACAACGAGCCTTATCAGATAACTGTGCTTCATATCTCACTTGGAGTATGTAACTTTTTTGGATTACTACAGTGAAGACACTAAGAAGCACTAAAATAATACATTTTGTTAAGAAGCAAAACAATGCTGAAGCAATTACAAATTTACGCATTCGCCCAATCATACTTTTCTGTAGACAATACTTTCTTCAAGAAGTCTTTTTCGACTTTATTTTCTCGTAAAAATCACAGCAGGAAAAGTCAGTATTAATTTTACAGATGATACGGGCTTTCACATTCTGCTTCTATTATCAGACCACATGATATTCATGATGACTGAGTGAATGCCTAACCGGGACTTTTTCGTTGACTGACCGGGACGCCGGGACAATGCCTTTAATCAGGGACTAAAACCGGACATATGGTACGCCTAATAATGAGACATATCTCTGAGGTGTTGTTTTACTTTAGCATAAAACGTAGTTCCTATATAAGAAATAGTTTTTTTACCAGCCTTTGTTGAACTTCGTTGATTTGCACTGACGTATTTCTTTGGCTTACACATCAAAAGCTTGATTAACCTAAAAATTGTTAGTGCTACTTTTGGAATTGGGGGGGGCAATTGGCCCATTGCCTGGCTACGCGCCTGAGCACAGTTATGTAATCCACATTAAAAATTTCACAAACTTAGGGTCTCAAAGTATCAGTGGCGGATCCAGACCAGGCGTTTGGGGGGGGCAGTCAAATTGGGGGGCGCCAAAATGTCTTCACTTGCT
>JGI24021J15306_10001298_pt1 | contig 23957 bp, 15 predicted proteins | sample Ectturendosymbi1_FD_15306 | JGI IMG/M metagenome (IMG submission 15306) | reverse complement strand
TGAAATAGTTCATGCGACACAACACATCTAATTGTTACATATTTGTTACATTGTTGCATATTTGTTACGTAATGATAATGCAATAATTTCCCGATCTCGTAGAAAACTGTAACATTTAGAAATGCTTCGCGACCCACCTGAAACGGCTTCGCGACCCACCAATGGGTCGCGACCCACTGGTTGGGAAGCACTGTCTTAGAAGATATTTCCACCGAAACAAACCACGTTGCTACGCTTTTTCTGTCCTGAAGAAAATGAATGATAGCATACTCACCGTCCAGGTTCGTTGTTTTGCTGCAGGTGCGCCGGTTAAGCGTCTAATACTCTGGTGAAGCGGTTGTTGGCAATGTTGCCATGAAACTAATCGCTGCCAATGTTTCCGGACTGTTGTCAAACGTGTTCGACGCGTGTATTGATCCCGATTTCCACCCTATGCAATGCAAATAGCGCTCTCCTTGTTGCCGAACACGTGCACCAGTACTTTTTGATGTTATTCTGACGATTCGTTACTTGGCAATAATTTGAAGCGAGAGTGCTGCTCATTGTTCGCGTTTAAGACTTCCAATTCGTTGTGCTTTGAGATTGCGTCCCGTATCATATTTCTATTGTTTATTTTTTTATTATGTTTAAAAAATGCACACCTTACCATTTCATACCAAAACGTATGAAAGTTGTAAATGGCGAAGTGATAGTGATCATCGGAAATATTTATTGAATCAGAAAATAAAACTGTTTCAACGCACTGCAGTGTTTGTAACTTCTGACAAACGTCCTAATCGATTTTGATAAGCCACTGAAAAACACCAAGACTTGGCACAAATCTGTGGTTAACTCATTAGATCTATTTATCTGGTGATGTTGGTAACGCCATAGTTTCAAATCAAGTTGCTGCTCTGTGAACTGCTGACTTAAACCGTTAGTTGCATTTGTTGTGTCTAGATTTTGGAGTTAATTTATGCTGAAAACTTTACGCAACTATGAAGAAAGTTTTTTCAGCCGGTTGTCGATGCTCTGTCCGCGGCAAAAGATCGAAACGCAGTGCTCTGTATGTTCTGTTACTCTGTACTCTCTGATGCGTCGTGATGGGTTATTATTTGATGCAATTGATACATATTCTTATCTGTTCGTACTTCTCGCTAACGCTTTGGCACTTTGCACTTGTTCCTACACAAAAGAATATTGTTTGTTTTGCTTTAAGCGTTCCGTAATGTTGCAAAACTTGCTGGTTTTTCTGGATGTATCAAACAGTTCACTCAAGAATCAATTCGTTTCGTGCTCATGATTTTTTTAACAAGAAATGTTTGTGATTCCAGCATGAGTAGGAAGACCCATTTTTAGCAACTTTTTTCTCATAAGTATCAAAAGGGTAACAATGGGCTTATTTTTGCACAGTAATACTTTTGCAGCACACTCAGTTTAGATACGTAGTACTTAGTACGCAAGTTATTCGAACAGTCATGAGATTTTACAAGAAACTTGCTTTTCTCATTGGAGTTATTTAACCATTCTTCATTGAAGCCTGTTCCTCTTTTGTCTGACAGTGCTCTACTTTTTTGCTGTGATAATCTGTTCGTTAAATTCAGATCATTTTGTTTTTTTGTTGAAAAGAAAAAGTTGCAAGTTACGGTGTTGGGTCGTGCTTAGCATCGACACAACCTTCGTACATTGCAAATAGCAAGCACTGTGTCTAGTAAGCTTTAAAAATTTGATGAATGAAAACAAGCGTTGCTTTTCTGTACATACTGTCCTGTTTTTCCCCCAACATCATAGACAAACCCCCAGACTGCTGTGAAACGGTTATGTGAGTTGATAGTATCACCAGGTTTTCATATTGTTGTACAAGCACGACAGAACAATACCTTTGGTAGTGGTTTATTCATGCATTTTTAGATTAGAGACGCCACGTTTGTATGTGGAATTGTTTTTTTCAACATGTATCTTATCTGATAAAATCTTCGTGTCTGATATCCAAACCGCAGTTATGTCTTCGCGGTCACGTGACACGATTGCCAGGATAAGGTCTTGGAGTTTTTTTTCTCAGTTCAGAGGACGTGGGAGATCAATGCAAACGAATGGTATTTAAATTACCTGCATATTCTCTGCAGTTTTTTCTTGGAGCCTGACTGAAGTCAAAATTTCCCTCCAATGCATAAAGCTTCAACGAAGTGGCTAAATTTCGGATGCCATTGTGGGCCACGTTCTGCTCTCAGCAATCTGCTGCGGATCACATAGAGGAAACTACAGAAAAATATCTAATGAAGATTGCTGGTATATTCTTATAAATATGCCCAACGTTGTTGGCTGCCATCGCTTCAAGGCAGTAAGAGCGAAGTTCCTGCGTAGGTCTGCAGCATCTTGCTATGAGACTGGAGTTGGATGTAAATTTCTTCGGATAAAGTTGGGATATGAAAGCAATGGCTCTCGGTGTTACGCAAAGAATGCAGTCTAGCATAAACGAGTTTGCAACCATCAGTTAACTGCGCCTGCTTCACAAGCGTTAGAAATAGAGATGGAAAGTTGCTGAAAATTGTGGGGACAAAAGTAGCACCAGTGACCTGCGTGTGGTTAAACACCTATGGCTGTTGTTCCCGTTAACGGTGTCCAGATAAAAGACTGGCTGACGTCAGATCAAGCGCCACAAGCTTCGATAAACAGGTTGAGTCTTGCTAGCTTGCAAGTTTGAGTGGAACCGGCTTTCCTTCATACAGATGTCTGTATTTGTAATTCGTATAAATACAAAACAAACTACATGCGTCACTGTGTTGTCTTGTTTCGACATTTTCTGTGCTTTTAGCTGGTAGATGGAATGTTAGTTTCAGTTCAGCGTTCATGACATTTGTGAGGCTAGTTTATTTACTGGTATGTAGTTTGGGACGCATTACCCGGAACGTTGACTACTTAACCACTGTAGTGAGCGTATTGCTTAAACGTAGTTGGATATGTGTGGAATACCGTTTTTGTACTCGCTTTGTTAACAGCGTTTTGCTGTTAATTCCTTAACACCAGCATCTTGTTAGATGTACGCAATAAAGTGTTTAATATCCGAAAGTATGTGCTTAACTGTTGTTGGCATATGCGATTCTGTTCTTTTCACTTTCTTTGCTGAACTATGTTTTTTACATCGTGTCTTGAATGCTGCATTAAAACGTTTTGTAGTTGCCCTTGTTTGGAAACTGATTTCAACTTGTTGAATAGTGAGACCGCCGCGAGCGTCAGGCTGTCGCCCACTCCGCTTACCTCAGCGAGAAGTTGAAGCAAGTCGAGCGCTTTACACTGAGCGGCGAGGGTCCTTGTGCTTGAAGTGCTATCAGACCTGAATGGCTTGCTAAATATGGTTCTGTTCCAATCCATTTGTAAAGTGTTCGAGCACACGCAGTGACACTAATACTAGATAAAAACAAATGAAAATGTTAGTGGAAGCAGGTTTTTAAAGGTTTGAACTTGGTGATCACAAAGACATTTTGAGAGACCAAAACTATTTTATCTAAATACAGATGGTCGTAAAGCAAGGCTTCAGTGTATTTTGGTGGTGGTCGTAAAGCGAGGTTCTGTATTTTGAGAGACCTTTTCGATCACAACACACCTTGAAAAACACTGAATGGAAGTGGTGAACCCTGGAGACACTTAGTTTCCTATAACTTTCTGCGTTACACGGAATTTTGAAATAATTGGAGCTGTTTGAGGCGTCTCACAAACGCGGCATACATTGCCGTAGTATTGCAGCCGACTGGTGAATCTTGGCTTGGTATTCAGCTAACTTCCTTTATTTGGTTGAGGCAGGCACAACGTAGGTTATCAGCATGTTACCATGTACTTTCAGTTGGTGGTAGTTGTTCTGTTCGCTGCAAGATGTCTGGCAAATAACCACATAACTGATGACTGCGGAGTATTTCCGAGTGTAACGCAGTTTGTCGAAAATCGGCTGAACTCGTCCATCGCGACGGAGAACGTTACGATCGATTTTGAAGCCAGTCTGTGCTACTCATCCAGAAGCTGCTACGGTGACATCGAACCTTCAGAATTTTCTGGTGAGGAAGGTAAATTGCTTGCTCTTATCTCGCTGTATTATGGTTTGGTTTTATGGCATCGTAGTCTAATATCTGCTTTCCCACTGAATTGTGGATGGTTGCTTGGGAATACTCGTAATCTAAATTCTAGAGTTTAACAATCTGATTGAGATCGTGTCCAGAGCCTCGGAAGACGAAGCCCGCTTTTGCACCTCAAACTGTGAAGTAAAGCATTGCTTCCTTCAAATCAGAAATGGATCTCTGGCACCCTGTGAATGTTGCGTTGGTTCAAGCCTGTGTCTTCCTCGTGACGCCAATGACAAAATCTTCAGAGACCTGAAATCTCTAAACAAGTCATGATCTTCCAACAATTCCGTTAAATTTGTAACTTTCTTAACTCCAGTCATTGCGTTTTTCCACGAAAACACACAGTTTTGTAGCAAGTTATTTACATTATTTTTTAGAACTTCCTCTTCAACTATGCCCGCAGTTTCTGGATGTGAAGGATCAAATACATTTCGAGTTTCCTAACGAATCTTGTAAGCTATTTTTTATTTTACGAACTGCTTGATTGACCTACTGCACATCAAACAATCCATTTTGGAATTGCATTTTAACGGCAGATGGTCTTATTAAGCTGGATGATGAGATTAATTTCGCTAACTGCGTCTTTGACGGTTCGTCCTTTTCAAATTCGTCGCCTTCAATGAAACTTTCAGATCACCAGATGATTGATGTCGGTGTTAATTACTTTTCGTACAACTTGGCAAATGGTAAGTCACTGACATGGTTGATACAGTCTTGCGCAAGTTCAGAAACAAAATCGCCAACAGTGGTAGCCTATCTGTAGGGCTAAAAAACTCTCGAAATGTTGAGCGTGATTTTTGCTATGTGGCGGTGAGTTAATTAAACGTAGCCGGAGAAGTGTTTTTTTGTTTTTCCAATTTTAGCGATTGGTTTCGTGTCTACCTGTTTTAGTGATGTAATTTCAGCGAACCCTAGCACGCATGCCAAAGCAAGCTCCGTGACATCCACCAGAACTACATGATTTACGTCGCTAAGATAATAATTGATGGTTAAATTTTTTCTGATGTCTTGAGTGCATGCGTACTTTATATTTGTTAATGGCTGTGGTTGTTTAAAATAGCACTACCTTTTTTTCTGGCGTGTTCGAAAGTTAGAGTTACCTTTGAGAAAGCTCGATCTCGTAGTCAGCACAGACAAAAGGAGAACTCCAACCCATAAAAAAGCATATCAGTGAGCACTTTATCGTTCGTAATTGCGTGGTAGTCCGTATATAGTCGAGAAGACGAGTGTTTTGCGTGACGGGCGAAATGTGTCGAATCTTCAGCCCTGTCATAATTTCTGAGCCAGGTCTTACTTGACTGTTGGAAACTGGTTTTAGAAATAATGAAGTACGGACATAGATATAAAAAAACGTAATAACAAGGTCCTATTCACTCTAAACACTTCTTGTGTTTGAATCAGGGATATCTAGACAACGTGATCGGAAACTCGCCAGTAGGTCTCACCGAACAAGAGACAGTGGTTTATCTTTTATGTCAGCTCCACTGTCCTGTACGAATTCAGCAGAAAAAAAGCTAAGCCTGTCCAAAAACTCAAACCTATCCCAGCTTACAAAAAAGCAGACAGAGGACAGAACTCATAACCGAGACTCTGTCTGAAGTATCAACACTTATCATTGTTGCAACATTTGAAGAAATTTCAGAAACTTGAATCTGCTAACGACAAGAGACTGAGCTCTACTACAGTCAACATGCGAAATCACACATAGGTGTAAAATCACGCGCAGCAGGTAACCAGGTTTACTTAAAAAGAAACATACGCATTAACTAGATTGAAGTACGCCACACGACAGTTTACCACTTTAATTGAAGTATGCAACACGATGGGACAGATGACAGCTGTTGATGAGATTGAAAATAAATGAAAGACAAAGACGTGAATTTCTTTCTTGTAATATAGTAACGCCTGAAGTAAACGTTCTGATCTCCCTGTTAAGACGTAATGTGTCATGTGCAAGTTTTGCATCAAACGTTTTTGCTCATTCTTTGTAAAACATTCAAAGCCAGTTTATACAATGAAATCGAAATTTAATGATCAGCATGGCACTATTGCTGTAATAAATTTTGATAGGAACAACTATCCGCGACTTAGAGATCAACTGTGAACGCCTATCTCTGGGTGAACAGGGTTAACAGTTTCTCTTTGACTAGCTCATTCGATGCAATGACAAGAAGATGGGCATGCTTTTCATGTGTACAATTGCGAGACATCAAAACCGCAAACAAGCAATCGATTACAAATTGGAAATTTCCTACAGTGGTAAATGCTGCCGCCGATATGATGCATAACAAAAGGTTGCGTTGACATCAGTTTTGCCAAAGATCATCCAGCCTAACTCCAGATGAGAATTCTAGCAAACATGATAGTTCAGGTATACTTGCAATAGGACTTGGTTCATTTAGGTGAGAAATGTCTGGTGCATACATTTCAGAAGATGACACCGACGCTTGCCCCTTAAGTGAGCTCAAGCAGGGACTTTCCTCTGCGTGTAAAATTTGACGAATCGATATATGGAAGTTGCCTCCTTTTCGTTGGTACCACCCAAACTGACCTTTTGTAGGGTCCGACAAGCATGCCCGCATATAGGGAGGCAACCGGGCAATTGGCTTCCCCAAAATTTTTGAAAACATGTTTAGTTGTTAGGAACATCGGCATACTACAATCATTTTTACCCCCCGAAAATATCAGCTGGTTGCGGCCCTGCCGACAAGAACTTTCGAGGCAACGCATGCGAAAACGCATGTATTTGTTGCAGGTACGCAGAGAGATCCCAACTGCACCGATGCCTTGGATGGACGTTGTGAAATTTTCTGTAGTAAGACCACCATTACTAGCCATCTTCCACTGCACAAAGATGTCTCTTGGGTCATGGGCGTCGGAAGGAGGGGGCAGGAGGGCCAAGCCCCCCATGGATTTTGAAATTATTAGCAAAAAAAAGGTTGTTTTTCAGCTTTGAGGGGCAAAAACCAAATTTCACCACTTTTGACCCCCCCCTGGAAAAAATTTTGGGAAAATCCCCTACTGGCCTCCCCTGGAAAAAATCCTTCCGACGCCCATGTCTTGGGGTTTCGCAAGTGCTGCAAGCTGACATACCATAAGTTTTCATTGCTACGCACGCTGCATTTTTTATGAATCGTTACAAAACGTTAGGGCAGTATAATTATTTTAACAGGAAATCGGCTATATATGCCAGTAACACAGCGCTGAACCAAATGCACATTTTTGGTAACAGTGATAACGAGGTGCTAACAACTGCTGACAATTGTACAAAAATACCAGCTGCAGCTCTAAAAAAAGCTTTGCAAGGTGTTTTGACTGACATGATTTTCCAACTATTTCCCAATAAACTACAGAAAACGAGCGGTTTCACTCACGAAACACGGGTTGATTGTTGCCTAACTCCAAAACACGGATGGTGGATTCACTGAAAATACCTGAAACAAAAATTATTGGTTAGTATGTCCCTTCATGTCGTCAAGCAGTACTTCTCGAAAGCCAGCACAAGTTTGAGCAGCTTTTATCTTTGAACGAACAACCAACATACAAGCGAAGTTGTTTTATTTTAAACATTTCTAAATTTTCTTATGTATTATACTTACTACATTTAAGCTGTACATATTCAAGGCGTGTTGTGAAGTTCTAGCACTGTTGCGTGGATTCAGTGAAGCCTTTTTCAAAGTATGCGCAATTTTTGCGGTCTTGTGTTCTTCCAGTGCATACAATTGTTTAATGTGTGAAAACAGGGCGATAAATGGATTTTTATGAATATCGTTATATCTAGGAGTAGGTATCAACCGTTGCTTGTTGACAAAATTGTTGATTATCTTCTTTAGGTTGTGTGTAAAATCAAACATCAAGAAAAGTAAGCTTTCAAGAAATCAGACGACTGCGCTCTGCTTTCATCTTTTTGCGATGATTCAAACTTGCACATATTTACTGTATATTCAAGTAAGTAGTCTCCACAATGGGGGTAAGCAAGGAAATGATCGGCAAAATTTTAATAGGAAATCGATTTTATGTAAAATTACGCATCCTTAGTACTGAAATATTATTCAAGTACAACTTTGCCGAGCGATTCCCTGCTTACCCCCATTGTAAAGAGTATTTACTTGGAAAACTTACAAGATAAATGAAAAACTAATTGCATTAGCCTTGAACGACAAACGTAAAATTACATTTTTTATCAATACAATATTTTTACAATAATAATATAGTGCTTCATGCCTTAATATAACCTACGTAGATGTTACAAACCTGATCGTCACCAGAAACTGGTACAATCCAAAATAGGTCATGCAATGCCAACCTTTATTTTGTCGAATCAGAGTCGCTGCAAGTCAGTGTCTAACTTATTGAATCATCAGAGCAACCTGTGTACTGAAAACGAACTGAATTTTCCTTGGATATAGCGGAATACCATGAGGCAGCACAGTGTCTTTTTTATCTTGTCAATAAAAGATGCAAAAGCGTCGAAAGTCAATTGGCTCAGTGCTTTCTTCATTAACTGTTCAAGTCTACTCTTTTTTACCTCATCCCAGAAACAGCTGTGTTGGCAGTCGTTCTGCGTGGGGAGAACGAACAAGAAACAGCGGATATATGAGTTGGTAAATGAGGAACGAATTAGGTACTGCAGCAGGTTTCAAGAGTAACTGCTTTAATGCCTTTGAGACACAAGATAAGAACAAAGTAAGTAGATTAACTGTACGGGAGGATGGCATTCTTGAAAGTATATCAGTACAATAACAAAAAGTTTATGAAATCAATAAAATTTTCACACATTGGCTTAACTTGCACATTGGTTTACCTTAGTGTCTACATGTCCCTGATATGAATAAACAAAAGAAGCTTTATCTTGACTGATATTATTCGCAGGTTCCAGAACCCACTGCTTGGATGGACAAAGAATTAAAATTCTCGCGACGGATTTGCTATGCGTTTTTAATGGCACGACATGTTCCGGTAAGATTTTGTTTTTAGCAAAACTTGTGTAAATCTTTTCAGTGGTATAAGACCCTATTGATGCACGTATGGTATCAAAACGGAGGTTTTGATTGAAAGAAACCTCCACATAACCCACTGTTGCAGTTTAATCTACTGCAATTAGGGTTCAATCTTTGTTAAATTTATTCGCGTACCTAACATCGGCCAATGAAAAAATACTGAGATAAAATTCGTGTTTTGTCTTAGTTGAATATAGCATCCCTTTGGTTCTTATCACCCTACTTGCAACAGATATACAGTATAGCAGGAACAGTTTAGACGAAATTGGGCCTGTTGCTGTAGTGCAGCCCTGCGCACTATGACCAGCCCAGCGAAAGCTTTTCTCGCGGCCCGCGAGAGCTTTATTAATTGTAGCAAATGTTGCAAAAGCTCGACCTCGAATAAGTAATTGTCGTTCCAGAATTTCTTCCATATTACAAGGAAATCTCTACATAGAAATGAAATAGACTTTTGCGGCCCGCGGAAAATTTATGTTGATAATTTGGCCCTTCGAGCTTTCTGAGTTGTGCAGGCTTGCTGTAGTGCATAAAATGCTTATAATCCGGCCCTAACAGCAGGGATGGGGAACCAATATACTATTACGGGCCACATGGATTGTGGAATATCGCTAGCGGGCCGCAAAAATCAATTAGTTTTTTCGTAAAATTCTAACTTTGTCTTCCGAAGGAAAATAAGGAGAGAAAACTATGTCAGGGAGCGAGAGACACTTCTCTTTATTTTCTTACTGACTGCGCGTGTGCGTGTCATGGACTTTCGTTTTAACGCAACGCTGTGTTCTAACTTGGTTAACGAAAATTCTGATGCGGACCATCGTATTAAATGTTCACACGGACCGCAGGATCCCGACCTCTGTTGTAGTAATCGATATATTTACTATACATCTGGGAAACGTTTGTGGATATAGTCGCAGAGTGTCTAACTGGTCTCATACAGATCATGGTCTCTGCATTGGAGAGGAGTTTACCTATCGATGTAAATGCAATCCGGGTTTCGATGGATTGTTTTGCGAGAAACGTCACAATCTCTGTTACAATCTAACGTGCGAGAATGGCGGTAGTTGCCAGCTGGATGACGAAGGTATCTTCATCTAACAGGTTTTCGTTTTCTTAGTGCTGCAAGCTCTTTTTATAGAAACAGTGTTTTTTGTACAAAGATGGACGACACCTTAGGAATGCGAGGGTGGTTTGATACCCCAGCGATGTCGAAAATAGGAAAATCAGGCTAAAGAATCTCTTCCCTTAGCTACCCTGGGAAAAAAGGTCATGAAATAATAGAACCAAAGCTGGAGGATACTCAGTGTGATTTCCGTCCTGACCGTGGCACTATTACAGACCAAATTTTCACTCTCCAGAAAATTTTTGAGAAATCTTGGTAATATGCCAAAGACGCCGACAAATGTTTTGTCGACCTCGAGAAAACACACAACGGGGTCTTTCCTGGAAAGCTTTGGGGAGTGTTGCTAGAGTACGGTGATGGCGGCCGCCTGTTACTGGCCGTCAAGTGATTGTATTCCTGCTTAGAAGCTTGTGTCCGTGTCAGCGGAGTTTAATCACAAATGTTCCCCACGGGTGTTGTCTCCAGCAAGAGTGTGTGCTGTCACTACTCCTCTTCATAGATGTGAATGGGATCGACAGTCACAGCCGAGTCGACGAGAATGTCACTGTTGAAAGCTTCAGGATCAACCGTTTGCTTTTTGCAGACGATTTGGTGCTCCTTGCATCCTCTGAACAGGGTCCTCAGCATGTAGCCGATCGGTTTTCAGTTATGTCCGACCAAGCGGGAATGAAAATTAGCACCAAACAGACCGAGGTATTATGTCTCTCCAGAAATCCAAGTCAGTGCTCGCTGCAAGTAAGCAGCAAAACACTGCAGCAGGCCGAGAAGTTAAGTACTTGGGGTGGTATTCACGAGTGACGGAAGGTAGAATAAGGAGATCCATACACGGATTGGTAAAGCAAACGCATTTCTGCGTGAGTTTTATCGCTCTGTGATCACTAAACTGGAGCTTTAAAAAACAAAACTGCCAGTTTTAAATCGGTCTTTTTTCTGATCATCACCTATGGTCATGAATCTTGGTTAATGAATGAAAAAGTGATGTCGCATGTAAAAGCGGCAGAGATGGGATTTTTGCGAAGAGTTCACGGCGTGACACTTCTCGACAAAGTGTACAGCTGTGAAATTTGTAAAGTCCTGAATTTCGAGTCGCTTCTCCGAATAGAGATATCTCAGTTACGATGATTCAGCCACGAAACCAGAATGTCCCAGGAAAGGTTGGCGAGGCAAGTCCTGCTGGATCCTAGGCGTGTCTTTTAAGTTTCCTCCATTCAACAACTTGCTATGCTTCTTCGTTTTTGAGGGTTTTCATTCAGGCCTCCATGTCTAAGCGAGCAGAACTGATTGTGGATAAAAAATGATTTCAGGAAAGCAAGCGTACTGCGTGTGCACTCCAGGCTTCACTGGCGCTGACTGCACCACAGACGTAAACGAATGCGAATCGCAGCCTTGCTTTAATGGAGGAATATGCGTCAACGGCAACGGTTCATACAAATGTTTCTGCAAAACTGGATTCCAAGGTGATGTCTATCGGAGTGGTGGTTGTTTGCACAAGCACAAAGGAACAAAAATACTTCTGAGGGTGATCAATGGGTTCCTGTCCATTTTTTGATCGCAATGGCTGAAAAACAAAACACTACGAATAAATTGCGCAATAAGATTGTTTTCCCATTGAATCCACGTAACTGCAAGCAATCTTAATTTGATAAGTAAAATCCGCGTATGTGCAAACTCGGCGAAGTGGGTTATGTTTATGTAGCACTACGGTTTGTGTTGATTCTGGCAGAATTGGAAAATCTTGAGAAACCGTACATTTATATGAACAAAATTTTGGTTGCCGTACACAAACTTTTATGTTGAAGCGTCCAAAAGCAGTAAAGATAACGGCTGTCAAACACTTCCTCATTGCTTTTAAGTGGTGTTGCCAACGTGCGGTAACTGCGACGAGCACTCCATCGATCACCGTCTGTTTTTTCTGGGAAAAGATTTCCCTGTTATTTCACTCATAACTGCTGTTTTTTGCTGTCATGGAGCGATTTTACAGTGTCCTATAAATGTTTGAAAGACTGCCATTTACAAACTGACAAAAACTTTATGGTTGTGTTGTTCGTTTTTGCCTTATTATGTTCTTCACAACTGGAAGGAATATGTGGGCGAGATTTAAAAATCCTAAAGAACGGTGCTGTGAGAAAATTTCGTAAAAGCGCTGACATGAGCCGTAACTAGCTGATATTATTGAGGGGGACAAAATGATAACTTGTACTATTTTTCGAAAAAAATTTCGGGGAAGGGGACAATTTCCCGGTTGCCCACCTCTGTTGCCGGTCTGAGCCCTGAACTATAGAAAAACAAACTTTAATTTTCTCCAATTTTACCAGTCGTGTCAACTTGGTCTTCGCTTTCAAAACAGGATCTTCATGCGAACTTGAGACAAACGAGTGTGACTCGATCCCGTGTTTGAACAACGGAACATGCATTGATGGAGTTGGCTATTTTTCCTGCCTTTGTCCTGACGGCTTCACAGGCACTACTTGTCAAGCAGAAATAGACGAATGCCAGTCTAATCCGTGCGAAAACAATGCAACGTGTTTGGACTTAGTTGGAGGTTTGTTCAGCACGATAATTGCTTTGCGTGTAATGTACGTTGTATTCCCAACCTGTTTTTTCTACATTTACTTGCAGTACAAAAATGTGTATAGATAGAATTTTTGAATCAAATCATCAACCACTCTTGTACAAAGTTCACTTTTACTCGTAAACACTTTTCTTTTTTGATAACGTCGTAGCGTACAAATTTGCTTCTTCAGTGACTTCGTTTCGCATGTCTTACTAACCTGGTGTTGTTCAATGAAACGAAGTTCAAAACTGTCATGAGGCTTGTTGACTTGACTCTGTCTTTCACTTTCTGTAGTTGCAAAACCCGTTGTCTCCCTGCAGCTGCTGTTGTTCATTTCCAGAATAAAGACATTGTGTAAAACAACCTGATTGACGTTTTGAATGCTTGCGTTGTTTAGGTTTCAAGTGCCTCTGTCCAAATAAATTCACCGGACCCACCTGCTCCATTTTGATGGATGTCTGCAAATATCTTCATCCGTGCGAAAACAACGGAACTTGTATAGCTGGGCCAGATGACTACCTCTGTTTTTGTAATCATGGATATACAGGTGCATTGAGCGAATCCTTTGTCTTCTGCATTGCTCGGAATCCACAAGACCCGCCTTTCCAGGCCGCAGGCCCGGATCCAGGATTTTTCTGTGTGGGGTGGGCACAACATAACACGTTTTCAAACTTTTTATACGATCTAATACAAACAAGTTGCTTCGTATCTCTCGGTAGCCATGAAAAAAACTTTCAAGCACTGTGAGAGGAAACACACGCACAATGATCACTGTAGGGCAGGTGTGATAAACTGTTTCCAACGCATGTTTTACCTTTGGCGTCTAACTAATAACTAGTGCCACAAAAAGGACTCTGGGAAGCATTTCACCAACATAAGACTGGTAAACATTTTACAGGGAATACGCATGTATTGTTTTAGGGGGGCACTGCCCGATAGGCTCACCCTGGACCCGGCCCTGCCAGGACGAGTGCCGCAAAAAGTGTACATCAAACTCTTTCATCTTCTGTCCTCCAGGTTGAAGTTCTTTCCCGTAACACTACTTTTTTTAACGGCATTTCGGAAGTGTTTGGATATTTACCGCGTAGAAAATTCAGCAATTCTTTACGAAGTGAAACTACTGGAGAACTATAAACAAACAAGGGTATACTATATTGGGACGGGTGTCGAAACTGAATTTGTAGTCTAGTTTTTAGAGCGTGATCAAATTCGATGTTTCCCGTGCCTAAGCATGTTGCTGTTAAAACACAGTAATGCATTTTTTAGAGGGTGCAAGTATCAACATGGGTACAGGCATTGTTATATGCATCCACAGCAGGCACTTGGTATTAGTGACATTACTTGCAACTGAAAGTTTTTTATTGTTGTTGCAGAATAGAGTCGCAGTATTAACTACTAGCAGTTTTTGAATCGCGGCATTTAGAAATGTGAAATGAAATTGCAATTGATCAATTCCTATTTTCCAGCTAATTTTCATCTGTTAGTTCTTGCCGATTTCTTTCAGCGTCATAGTTTAAGCCTTTCGGTGAACTTGTGGACGAGTTGACCTTACAGTTGGAAAGCCTTCAAAACATACGTGATCTCGTTTTAGAAAATATGTCAATGTTTTGCACAAACTCAGTTTTTTTAAAGGAAAATGTCAGGTACCCGGTATGGACCTGTAGGGACCCGATTTATCTGATTCTTGGGACCCGATTTTCAATTCTAGGGACCCGAAACGGGTTACAATTAGTAAAAAATATTCGTAATGTTCTTGGTTGTGTGTAAGTTGTGCTAGCTTGATGAAAAAAAAAACGTTAGCTTTGCCTCAAACAATTACGGACTTTTGACATTGCTGAAATGTCTATTTCACTTCAGGCAAGAATTGCACTGTTGCGATGGACGCGTGCTTCGATAACTCCTGCAGTGAAAATGGAACTCTGCAGTGCAGAGCAGCTGGTAGTAATTACACTTGTGATTGCAAACCTGGATACACTGGTCAGTTGTGCTCAGAGGATGTGAACGAATGTGAGGGCAAGCCTTGTCAAAATGAAGGAAACTGCACAAATCTTTCCCCTGGATACAAGTAATTGCTCGTTAAACCATCATGTTTCAATTTTTGCAAACATCGTAAACAACACCTGAATTATTTACGTAAAAAACACATGGATTATTTACAGTGATGCTGTGGCGAGGTTTTGTTGTGAAAAGTTAAACTTCCTTGCAGTCTTTAAACTCTTTCAATGGCAAGCTAGTGAACAGTCATTTACCTCGCAAAAGTTGTGCTCTTTTTCTGTAAGTTGTGCTTTTTTTCTGTACCGTCACTGAACGAATTTTTGTAGTTTACGAAGATTATCACATTTTGATCTCTTCTGTTGTATGGTTGGCAAAATCGCCTCTGACTATGGTCTACGACAGTGGTTCTCAAACGGGGGTACGAAAAAATGCTGCAAGGGGTACACGAAATTTTAAGTGTCTTCATAATGATATTTTAACGTCAAAGTACAATAAGTACAGGTACATTTCTAATTGTTGTGCTCATGATTACAGTCAAGGGGTACTTGATAGACAAGATATTGCTCGAAAGGTATATCACTAAAAAAGGTTGAGAACCATTGGTCTATGGAACCGTAGCTCAAGGGGGCAATCTCTTCGTGAATTCTCGAAATTTATATTTTGATGCTCGTTGTTCACGATTATTTCAGAAAATACTTTTATGAAATTTCGTACTTGTTCATTACTAAAACTTTTCTTGTGATGGAGCACCTTGCGCAGTGTTCTGGCTTCATACGCAGGGCTTCGGAGTCGGAGTTGATGGGTTTTGCAATTTTACCCTTATTCGGTGCCGGAGTTGGAATATGTTCATTTCCAGAGTCGGAGTCAAAACCCTTAATGACCGCAGAAGCGACATTTTGACATTTTGGCGTTTTTTTCGCGATAACTCGCGAAACACTGAAGCTACGTCGACAAGTAAGACATTGCAAGAAAGGCTTTCGAGCGATCTGTCCGATAAACCCAAGAAAGGAATGTTTGCATTTGCAAATCTTACGAAAAACTAATTTTTTTGCTTTTTCGTAAGCGACTTTTGGCAATTTTTGGTCGTCTTCAACAAATCGGTCTCACGTTTAACTGTTAGCTTTTTCGAAGCGTTTTTTTGGCTTCGACTTCTTCGAAGGACTACAACTAAGCACTAATACTAAAAAAAGTCACTCATCATTGTTTTTTGGGGAAGAAGTTTTGGGAAAAAGATGCATTTTATTAAAAATTGAGAAATGCGATTTTTTGTTTTTTAGGCCAAAACCGTTGACAGTAGCGGATTTTGTATTGTATCATTGGAAAGAACGCGATAAATACAACCAAAACAAATTCGAAACTTTTCGAAAATTATTTTTTGACTTTTTGTCAAATTTTTGGCATCTTTTCAGATTTTAAATTGTCATNACTTTTTTCCTCTCAATATTTTTACTCGAAAGTTGGTAGGATGTTGTAAGACGTGAACATTTTCTGCGATTTTCAGATTTTCTCTTCTTGGAACCGGAGATAATGGGCCTTCGAAAGCGAAAAATGACAAAAGCACCCTCCAAAAATAGACATTTTTCTCCAAAAAAGCATGGGATAACTTTTGGTCTACATTTTAAAAAATTTGGGATGATGGTCGACTGTTTTTATGTAGAACGAACTTTTCTAGTGTGTTTGGTTCCCGTTCCACAGAACTTTGAACAAAACCACTGTTTTTTTGGGCTAGGCCAAAAAACGGGTTTTCACCTGCCTGACGTAACAAACGACGTCATAAATGCGTTATCAATACCTTAAAAGATCGCCAAAAAACTTTCTTGCAATGTTTTACGTGTCGACGTAGCTTCAGCGGTTCGCTAGTTATGGCGAAAACCGCGCCGAAAAGCCGATATATGGTTTCTGCGGTCCTCAAAAAAATTTACTGACTCGGACTCCAGCGGTGCAATTCAAACACTGAATTTTCCAACCATTTATACAGCAACGTTTGTTTATGTCGTGCGTCCTGCATTATGAATATGACGCAGACATCTGAATGTTCCATACATCGCTGTAGAATCTCTACATCATGATACATACGATGTTTCAGTATTTTTATGGAGTTCGAAAAGGTTCACTTGTAGTTTGACAATTTCTAATCCCGCATTTTTGCTTATATCTTATCTGTTCCTTGCATGCAAAATTGCAATTTGAGCTGGGTGATGAACTGAACAGTAAATAACTTCCATCCTCTTGTGTATCGCCGTTGAAATGCATGGGAGCGTTGGTCTCATAATTTTTGTGTATTGAAAGTGCGTCAATTGTAATAGAGTTTTGCGACATGAAAAGTAAACAAAGTTTAATAAAAACATCCATATTACGTTGTCATCTTTTAAACGAGTTATCAATATTTTCTGGTTTATCTCTGTTTCAAAGTAATGACAGTTTGACATTCACTGACGTTGCTGTCTCGCCAAACTGAAAATACGAAGTAGTTTTCAACTTCCGTATGTCATAATTTTAATAGTGTTTTCCTATTAAATAGACAAATGTGAAAAAGTTTTTCCAGATAATTCATCACGCCAGCTTTGAAATATCTGCATTTCTCTGTACAAACATATCATTTAAGGTTATATGCGAGTTAACTATGCCGCATAGCCTCTGACAAACCTGCAATGTCAATTACCAGCTGTGTACGCTTTGTTGACCCTCGACAGCTGTGCAATCGTTCCTCTGTTGTGCATGTTGATATGTTAAATATGACAGGAACTATAAGTTCTTTTTAAGGTGCGAATGTCTTCCTGGATTTTCTGGCACTAAATGTGAGATCGACACCAACGAATGCGATTCAAATCCTTGCCACGAGGAGCATGGAGTGTGTGTGGATGGCGTCAATCAATTTCTCTGCTACTGTGAGAACGGTTTTGAAGGCAGCAGGTAGGTTTAGACAGTTTTTACTACATTGACTGATGTATTTTAAAAAATCTGTTTAAATAAAAACTTCCATAATTTTTTTCCTTTTAATATTTCGCTTGAAATTTGGTAGGGTGTTGTAAGACACCAAGGGCAACCTTTTTCTGCAATTTTCAGATGTTTCATGTGTTTTGAATTGTTACAATAGGTCTTTCAAAGACAAAAAAGATGATAACACCCCATAAATTCAGGGTTTTCACCCCTTTGCCCCATAAAAGAAGGAACTTGTTTCATGTATTTTCGCAAAGTTATTGTCATGACTGACAGTTTTTGTATATAACCGTTTTTTTCCAACATGTGCGGCATTCGCTCCACGAGTGTTTAAATAAAAACACCGAAGTTTTTTGGCTACGCGAAAAACGTTCTCTTACAAATACGTCACAATGACGTCACGAGAACGCGGAATAAAATGCGTTGCTGTCTTCCGCGTCCGAAGATGTTTTCACTGACTTTCTAGCGCAATCCATGCACAAGTTATGGTCGATAATAACCTTAAAAGCCATTATAATGGCTTCTGCCGATCTTAAAGGGTTTTAATTGTTCGACTAAATAAAATTAAATGGGAGCTCCATAAACACAGCTAAAAGTTTTGCCAGAATTAAAAGTGTAAGAACGAGAGAATAAAAGAGAAAGCAACAAACAAAAACTTCGCTACAAATTAATGAGCGATTTTGATCGGAAAATTTTCTCAGTGAGTTTGCATTTATGACTTGCATGACATCCTCAGGAAGCTTCTTTTATTTCTATTTGAATAAGAGCTGATGATGCCTGCTTTATAGGCGAAATATATACTCTGTAAGATCTTAGTGTCTGATTCTGTGCTGAGAAAGGATTTCTTTCCTTAGACAGAATCCTCAGGAAACGTTGATCGTTTGAGGTTTTCGTACTTTTTAGTCACATAAGATTTGAAGGTCAAAAATGAAAACATTTAACAGTTTTTGCCTGTATGTTTTTCATAAATATACTGTACGAGTATAACAGAACATATTTTGCCGGCCCTCCTATTGAAGCCTCTGAAATCCTCGAGTTAGGGATACGATATCTGACTTGCTGTGTTGCAAAGCACCAAGAAACGTCGTCACCCTGTTTTGACTTATTTTATTGAAAAACTTTCTTGCGTAGGTGCGAGCATGATATCGACGAGTGCCGCAGCTCTCCGTGTCAGCATGGTTCAACCTGTGTGAACCTAAAAGCTCGATACGAGTGTTTATGTCGCCCGGGATTCACCGGCATCAACTGCGAGATCGATATCAACGAATGTGAAAGCAGCCCGTGCAAGAACAGTGGACGGTTTGTTTTCGCTTTTGTTGGACTGCTGGGACGCGCGGCTGCTTCATCTCCCTGCTTTGAGGGCATATCGTTGGATCGCAAACATTTCTAGGGCAGTATTTAGTGTGGTCACAAGCCAGTGGAAGATCCTGACCAGGCGTTTGAGGGGGCAGTCAAATAGGGGCGCACCAAAAAGGTCTTCACTTGTTTAAGCATCGAAGGTTGTCGGTGACAGTCGCTGGGTATCACAAAACAGTGGTTTGCTTTTTGTAGGTCATTAAAGTGGCTGTTTATGATGGTTGAAATAAACGATCTTTCAGGGATTAACCACACTTTTAAAGCGCTTTATGTCACTAATTCACAAAACGTTTTAAGCTGGTCCCAAAAGGTGGGCCAGGTTGTTCACAATCTATACATAACAGAGAACACTGTTGCTGTCCCAAAAAAACTAAGCTGGGTACAGTCGGTTTAATAATAATTTTAATTCAATTAGTAGTGGTTGACTTGACCGAACTTATACCTGCAAAGGTATACTTTGTAGAGCATGTTGGTCAAGAATGGATTCGATTCGACATGGGTTAGATTCATTTTTCTTATAACGATTCTTCCGACCTTCCGACGTACTGTTGTTTGTTGTTTAGTCAGATAAATATTGCTCACCACCTTTTCTATGCTCAATGTACGTACTTTGTTCTTTGCGAGATTTTGCTTACTTTTGTTCAACTCGACGTTCAAAGGTCTTGCAATGTTAGCTGAAAGTGATCTATATCAAATACAGTATATAAAAGACAATTCGGTGATAAATTGTACTTTACGACTAAAACAAGTCAGTTTGCTGCAGACAACCTTCCTGCAATGCACCTCTCCCTGTGTGAGTGAATAAATGTTGTTTTTACGTAGATGCAAGGATCTCCAAGCAAGTTATCTATGTGAGTGCCTACCCGGTTACACAGGAACTCGTTGTGAGAATGAGTTGGACGAGTGCTTTTCTAACCCATGCTTGCGAGGCGGAACATGTGTCGATCTTCTTGCTCGATATGAGTGTGAATGTCCTTTGCCCTACAAGGTCAGCTCGGTCAATATTCGTTGTTGACGGATCACCTTGCTCGAAATTCCTTTGTTAATTGATTCTTACTCTTAACATGCACGCCCTAATAGCATTTTTGACTATTCAAGCGTTTGAAACCACCAATTTTTCATTTTGTTGCAAATGGTATGGTTTTGATCTACTTTGGCAAGCCAGTTATATTTCTCTTTTCTAAAGTTGTTCCGGATTCGACATTCACTGACGCCGGTCCATTGCTTAATGATGAACCCAGCATTGCTATTCTATGTTTGATTAACTCCGCGGTAAAAAAAGCACCGCCCTGACAGGCTTAGCAATCCTTGCGGGACGCCAATTATTGAGCACTTTTATCCGGTAAAACTCTTAATGTGGAGCTTCTTACCATGAATACTTGCAATAGCTACTGGTCCAAGAGTCTGAAACTAAAAAAAAGTGCATCGATGTTTCGAATTTTGAAAACTTATAGTCAGCAGTGCAGCTGGGGAGCAACATGGGGGAAACTCTACCCCATTTTATGAATGGTGAAAGCCATTTATCCACCTTGAGACCCATATTTTGTTACTTTTAAGAAATCCTAAAAAGAAAAAACATTTCAACAACTTTCACAGTATCCATGCTTGTTTGCCTCTCGATAGCACGCTGTCCGCATTTCTTTGCACCATCACACGACTGGTTATAGTACCTATGTATCTCTGAGGTATAATGCGATAGCTTTTGTCGAGTACGGTTAGAAATCAATTTGTTTTTGAGCAATGGTCATTGTTTGTAGGACTTAGACGACAGCGGCACTCTTTGTTTCCAAAGTCAATGCAAACCTTTTCTTTTTCAGGGAGTGCGTTGCGAAAAGCTTCCATGCGATGACCCGAACCCATGCTACAATCAAGGATCGTGCGTGAACAAACTTCCGGATCCAAATGTCGAAACGGAAGACAACGACACGAACCAACGTGGGTACGAATGTCTCTGTCCAGCTGGGTTCGGAGGTCCACAGTGCCTCAGAAACATTGACGAATGCAGGTTAGCGGATTACAAATCGAGGTCACTGGGAGACACTTAACTTTCATCTGGGGTTTGGCCAGATCATGATGTTTCGTACACGCGCAGCAAGAGTTTTCGATGTGCATGTAGGATGTGTCCTGTTTCGTTGCATCGCAGGTATTGATTCATTCGTCCATCGTGCGATTGCCATTTACTGTGTTCATTTATTGCAATTTCTGTTATACTCATCTACCGGGGGGAGGGGGGGCGCAACCAGGGGGGGGCATTTAAGCCATTTGCCCCCCCCGAAATTTTCAAAACATTGCGTAGCAATTTTGACATTTGTAGAAACTTTCAAAGAATAAAGATGAAATTATATATTCTAATCATTTTGAAGAAATATGATTGGAATTTTTCTTTGTCTTGCTCGTTAATTATCATCTCCTTACAAGATTTATCTTGAGACAGGTTATCTAATCGAAAATTTCGTAAATGATTGGTATTCAACCACAATTATGCTGGAAGTGTCAACTTGGGAGATAGTTTGGACTGTTCGTATTTTTAATGTATTTTTTAATCTATTTGTCCGTGTACTATTTTGTCTTAGACAGGCCTCAATTTGTCCTCATGAAACTTTATCACATTAGGGTACTGTTGAACCGTGCAAATTGCTGAAACTTTCAAATTGACAAGAGAAATCTTGACATAGTAGTTAGTGCGTCACCAAACCGCTTGTTCTTCTGCGACCTTTTGATTATTATTTTTGTTAGGGGCAAAGCGGATCACTATTATTAACGTAGTACATTTCTTAAAAAGCGTGGTTTAGCTGCGTTTTTGCTTCGAAAATTGATACTTTTTAACTAAATTTGGGTTGAGGACTGTTTCACATTTTAGTGTCTCCCTGGGTTTATCCCAATACCACGGCTTGGGAAAAAGGTTTAGTAAAGAGTCATATGAGTGCTAGTCAAGTGTTGAACGCACTTACCTACTAGACCACTTTGGCTCCAAATGACGCTTTACAAGACCGTAACTTTTGCAACCAGTGCAAGTCCTGAAAGCCCTAAATGTGCTTCTAAAAGCTTTCACACAACTCATGGATGCCAGAAAAAGCCGTTTTGCCCCAAGCACACCTGATCCGTTATGCGCCAAAAGCACAAGACACCTGATCCGTTTTGCCCGAAATGGTAGCGTTCAAAGATCCCCTCACCCTTGACATAGGCTATCTTTCAAGTTTGGGATCTTCATTTGCGATAGAAATTCAAGCACATGCTAGAAGAATAGGGCTAGAACGAATTTGCTAAAACTAAACGAAAATTAGGCAGGTTTACTACTGTAGTAGCCTATACATCTGTCACACTAAAGCTATGACTACATTAGTTGAGTACGGAATCAGGTGTGTGTATGAGAATACAAATTTTTACCCTGTCCTGGTCGTTCGGTTTGCATCTTGATTGCAACTGAAAAGTTCTCATTTTCGGAAATGTTGCGAAGAGAACTTTTATCTGTGTGTCAGGCTTATGCAGAATCACATGGAAATATTTTCAACTACAACAAAACTGTTTGTATGACGTTTAAGGCTAAGAGTGCAAAAAGCCCAGTCACCCCATTAGTGACACATGGGTGGTAGAAATCTAAAATCTGTTAACCAATATAAATATCTGGGAGCTGTACTGGATACTGAACTCCCAGATGACAAAGACATTCAGAGACAATTGCGATAAAAATATTGTGCAGCAAACAAGCTGCGAGCCTCTTCTCCCGATGTTAAAATGCAGTTAAAAATGTACTTTTTCGTTCAATTTGTGCATCACAATTATGGTGGAATTTCAGAAAGTCATGCAAGCAAAGACTGCATGTGACCTATTATTTTGGATGCAGAGCTCTATACAACCTGCCCTGGAGAGCGAGTGTCGGTAGTCATGACTCCTCAGGTTCAATGTAACATTCCTACATTTGAGGCCGTATTAAGAAAAAATATGCACTTGTTTCTCGAAAGATGCAGATCTAATATAACGTAATGGTTGCCTGCTTTGATGCAGTCAGATTGTTTATATTCTTCCTCATTCTTGGAACACTACAACCGCATTTTACTTTGTGACTGAGTGCTCGGACATTGCAGTGTTTGTTCGTTTGGGGGTGTGCATGTCACAATGCATTCGTACTTTACCTGGGCTTGACCAGTTTAGGAATTAGCGTCCCACTCTGCCGTAGTGCTGTACCAAGTGAACAATAGTGTTAAGAATGCGTCTGTAAACCTGAGACTCGGCCTCCAACGCCGTCACAAAACGTTCTGTTAAGTAAGTTTCTGTAGCCCGGTGTCAAGCGAAACTTCTGACCTCTGCGAAATTTCTGGCCTAATTATTTTTTGTCAGTTATTTTGCATCTCAGAGTAAAGGAATAAAGATTGGCGATTATGTTTTTGCTGTGTGTTGTGTAAATTAAACTTTTTAGTTAGGTGTCAGATACCCACAACAAGCTACAGTACGGGAATAAGTAAAACCAGTGAAAATATTGGACTTAATCTTAGACTTCAATTATTTTTCTTTTTCTAACTGTAACATAGACCCTAACCCAACACACTTACCTAAACACCAAATCCTAAGCCCTAATCATCAGTTTTCTCAGCGTATTTGATGTGTTTAATGTTGTTCTGTGCATGCACACATGGCGTGAAGTCAGAAATTTCGCTTGACACCGGTGATTCAGCCTCCAACGCTGTTGCAAAACGTTCTGTTTTGTCTTTTTTATTAACCAGCGTTGTGCAGAATGTGTGTCTTTGTACTATGGACTTCGTGTCTGCGGGAAAAAATACATTGCAATTATATGTGACCGTTTGCGAAAAAGTTGTACCACGGTTGAATAAGCACGATGACGTCATCGCATGAAATTTATGAAAATTGCCCCCCCCCGAAATGAAGAGCTGGTTGCGCCCCTG
>JGI24021J15306_10001296_pt1 | contig 23962 bp, 13 predicted proteins | sample Ectturendosymbi1_FD_15306 | JGI IMG/M metagenome (IMG submission 15306) | reverse complement strand
GTCTTGCGCGACCAGCAGCGTCGAGCCCGTGGTCCAGTCGATGACGGGGCTCACTTGCATCGAGCCCTGCATGGGGACCCCGAGGTTGACCCCGGTGACGACACCGTCCGGCGTCACCTGAACCACTTTCTGTTGGATCTCGGGGATGTATTCCTGAGCGCTGGGCGCCGGATTGCCGGCAACGACGGCCCTGGCCAGCTCGGCGATGCCAGGGGCTCCTTCGCTTAACGGGGGTATCCGCGGAATGACCAGGTCGCGGACCTTTCCGCCACGAAGGCTCGGCCAGACCGCGTCGAACTGCGGGGCAGCCGCGTCGAGCTTGTCGCTCGCGACAGGGCGGCTGACGATCGCGTTCAGTGTCTTGGGCAGCGAGCGAAACTGGTACATGAGGCGGTGCCCGTCGACCTTGCGCATTATGCCGCGCTGATAGTAGTAACTGCAACGAAACGTAAAGTCAGCTTTTTTCCGGCCTATCGACGCACTCTTCTCAGGAGAGGACCGTTTGAAACTGTGTACGGAAATGAGAACCTGAAGTTTCGTCTCAAAGTTGCTGCACCAACCCTTGTATTAATTGGCACGCTGCCAGCCATTGTACAGAAAAAGCATCGATTTGTTTGGTTTCAAATCTCGCTTCTGCTTATACTTAAATAGTTGTGAAAAAACACCGGATAGCTCTACAGACGACACTACGCTCTTTCCCAACAAAAAACACTGATGAAAGTCTTTAAGACAGGGGCCTCAAGCACACCGCCCCGCACGTAGCCCGCGACGCTTTTCGGAAATTTTCAAATGATTAACATTTGCGTTATTTTGTTTTATTCACCGGTGTTCAAAAGTGCTCGGCTAGCGAGTGAACCAGTTCCCTTTAAACGAACGTAGATACGGTTACAAATGGTTTGTCTATAACTCATACTACCTTTCGCAGGAAATGATATGTAAAAGCTGTTTCTAGTAAGGTTTTACTACCGTCATTGTTGCGCCAGCGTCATCTTGCGGCCCTCGGGTTATTTTACAAGTCCTCCTTAGGCCCTCGGAGCAATTTGAATTTGAGACCCCTGCTTAAAGACATGGTTTTGCGATGAGGATATTGATGAACTCACCAACGCGCTATTTACAGTGCTGCACGCAAGATTTTTTCGGCGCACTTCACACAGAAACGCACCGCAGGGCTCTGCCCATAGTTTCGTAGTTCATATCCGGCTTCTTCTTGTGCTGGCCCCACAGCCAGGACACCGCTTTCGAGTCGACCAGTTTGAAGACGGCTTGATCGATGCTCACCCAGCGTATGAATCGCGGGCAAGTGATTGGGTCTTGCAGCAGGGCAAGGAGAAACTCCCATAAGTGGTAGGTGTTACCTGGCGAAGAACGCAGCTTCGTGTCAACAACGCTTATTTGACAAAGCTACGAAAGTCGCAGGTCAACAAAAATTGCTTTTGCCTGACTGACGTTGGAGAAGCACAGCTATTTTGAATGGTTTTTGGATGCTGATTTCAAACTTGTTTCCAGAGTTTGTTTCGCACATCAGGTTTTGAAGTTATGGAAAGCAACATTTTTTTGCGGAGTACATACCTTGCCAGTCCTTGACATCGCAAAAAAATCTGGTTAATGTTGGGGGTTGGAATAAATTAATCTAATTTATGCTCCATCGCTAAGAAAAAAATATTTTCCTTTCGTAAACCAGTGCGTGCAAGAAGAACGCAGAATATAAAAGCACAGAAAAAACACATATAGTTTGTTCCTACATATACTCTAGCAAGACCAGGCACGCCAATGATACTTCAATGGTGTTTACAAAGCAGCGGACTTACAAATGCGAGACTATGAATATCCTTTAGTGTAAGCACAAGACTAACATAAAATTATCTTCAAAGAACAGACTGCACTATGGGCATAGAAAATTATTTGTTGCGTTCAGAAAAACAGATAAAACATTTTGATGAATCAATAAAAAGACACCACTCATGTTGGACTTCAACCAAAATTTGATATTGTTTTTCAATGTTATGGCAATAACAAAGAGGTCCGCCAACTTTGAACGCTGCAGACTGGTACGTTTCTCGTTTCCTGCAAGGACTCACTATCATCTTTAGCAGGTAAGTTGCATTGCTCTAATCACATTCACGATTGCAAGGAATCTCAGCCTTCTGCGTGAGAACATCTTAATCTTTACTTAAGTCATTCTAATATTGCTGACCGAAATAAACAAGTGTTGCTTCTATACTTTCATAACCCGACTCTGCACACGTGGTAGAAAGTAAAGCAGGGGCACTGATGTCTTCATCAACGCTGCCATCAATAAAATCGAGTCAATCTTTAGGGCAGTGGTTGCCAAAGTGGGGGTAAATTACCCCTGGGGGTAATGTGCGATTCTTCGGGAGCTAATGCGGAACCAAAACCACAGTGTTGTTATGAACGATCACTGCAAAATAAATTTTTGACCTGAAATGCGAGCAGAATTAATAAACAGTGGCTGCCAGCAGTTAAGGCTCTTACTAATAAGCTGTAAAGGCTTTTGTTCTTTGTTCGTGATGCCGCAGTGCGTTCTGATTAATGTACTATAACTTCAAGTAGCAAAATATTGAGGGTAATAAGAGAAAATCGCTACCTTGATTGGGGCAACGGCTCGAACAAGTTTGGGAACCAGTGCTTTAGGGTATAGAGGTCAGGCGGCATTGACTCATCATAAGGAACGGGTTTGCTTTCTTGAATCTCGGTGAGGGTAATACATTGTCTTTATGTTTAGAAGACATTGAGTTTAATGATGTGTGACGACGCACTCGTCACAATTCCTAAAGCGCGCAGTCGGGACGTGGTTCAAACATGCAGCTGCGCACAAGCAACAATAGAGTGTGCACTTGGTCGAACGGCCAACCTCTATTGTTGCTTGCCCTTTCCGCTGCGCGTTCGAATCTCCCATGAAAAGCCGCAACTAATGGTGCAGAACAACAACCCTGGGAGCTGTCCTTGTGCAACAGGCAAGCAAAAAAGTGTCCTTGGGTTCACGCCAAATCATTTTGATTGGCTAACTGCATAGCAATTGACCTTTGTTCAGCCAATTGCGCAAGCCATTCGAACATGTGCTGCGCATGTTATGTGGTGCCAAGTTCTTATTTTGGTCTCCTAAAAGGCAACCAAAATATGGAACATTTTAACATCACAAGCAATATCACTTTTTTGGTCTATACTTGGAAATTTTCTGCAGACATAACAAAACAGATCTGGGTGAGTGGTATACGGTTTTGGAATAGTGGCTAGATCTACTGTAGAATGCAGATACAGTATATATAAAATTCAAGCAGAAAAGCTGTAACAACATCTCAACCAGTGCACAGCAAGCCACTTAAATCGTAAACTTTACGACACGTCAACTTCAAGAACTTTCACTTCTCACAAACATCTCAGTACAACTCCATTGTCAAGCACTCGGTAGCGCAGGAGTTCCCAACCTTTTAACGATCTCGTAACACTTGGACACCCCGTATTGTCAACGCGTACCACTTCTTCCAGAACAACTGTGATTTGATCGACTTTTAGTTTATTTAAAAGAATAATATACCTACATTAAAATAACAATAAAAGACCACAACTAAATTTAATGAGATACGCGTCTTTGTTTACCTTCTACCAATTGGTCGATGCATGGCGTGAATTTACTAACAGCGCATCGAAATCAAAACGTTACGATGCAATAAGAATAGCAGGCTACAGGAAAATGTATTTATTGAGAAACAAAGCCCAATACGCAAATTAGAAAGCTGTGAATCCAGGTTTTTGTGAAAATGGAAGTTACTCACGTACCACCTGGAAGACCCTCGCGAACCACTAGTGGTACGCGTACCCAGGGTTTTCACACATTTCTGAAAATCATTTTGCATACTTCTTCAATACCTTTTCAATACTAAATTAAAAAAGTTCAATATCATTACTTCTCTTAATTTTTTGAAATCCTTAATGATGAAACTCAGTTTTGCACATTTTATAACACTGCATAAATAATGAACCGCTTTGCCTTCAGTAAAATCCTGCTCCGACGCCTCAAATTTCTTTTCCATCTAGAATTTCCACTTTTTCAATACTTGGTGCATATTTTGGCCAAGTTCAATACTTTTCAAGGTCTTGAAAACCAGTTTTGAAATTCAATAATTTTTTCAATACTTTCAATACTGCGTGGGAATCCTGACGTACCACAGGTTGGGCACCCCTACTATAGCTTGATTTCAGCACACACAAACAGCATTTCTGTGACGTAGCAGTTAATAAAAAATGCAATGATTTACTGTTTGGATTGCAAAGGAGCCTGGGTTAGAATCTTAGAATTTTTTCTTCAATATAGAAAATATCTCAACAACCTTACGTGCTAGAAAAAATTTGAACACATTTTTGAAATCGGCATCCAAAGCGCTATCAGATGCACATAATAACCTTTTCCATTTGAAATTTGCTGTTGAGGCGCAAACCGTGTGTTTATTTGCACTGAGGGACAGTGCGTAAAATGCTCGCAAAATAAAAGTTCAGCGTTTTAGCCGAAGCATCAAACTTGGTGTTATCTTGTCAGCTGACCAGTGTGTGCACACGCGATCTTAATTTCTTGGTGCCATGTTTTTGACCGAACCGTTTCTAAGCAGGGTTGCGTAATCGAAGCCGGAGTATTTTTGGTGGAGTCGGATTCCTAACAACACCAGGAGTCGGAGTCCGATTTTTTTGTCCGACTCCGGATGTCCAATTAGATCATTTGTTACATCACACTCCTGAGTTGGGACTTCCTGTTGAAATGGTACATTTATTTTGAGATTTTTGTTGAAACCGAGTTTCTTGCTGTGTACACAATTTCCATTGATTTTAACGGTCAACTTTCATTCCCGAGGGATAAGGATTTCGAGTCAGTCGGAAATTTCGGAAAGGTTGAAAATTTTGGAACGTCGAGTCGGATATTTACCTCCGACTCCGCAGCCTTGTTTCTAAGCACTGTGTTGCTATGCCAGTTGGGCTATGAGAGGAAACAAACAAACGTCGTGTTTGTGGGAGAAAGTAGAAAACGTGAACGACGGGTTGAAAACTCAACATTAGCGAAAAGGTATTTTTAACAACCGGTAGAAAAAGGTTACAAACAAATCACACCGATATATTCAAAGCTTACCGTACGAATTGACCGACACAATGGAGCCAGCTGCTGCTTTTGCTGGCCTGGGCCGCTTTTTTGGTGTCGAATCGATCCGAACCGCCCCAGATAGAGTCGAATGAACAACGCGAACTTCCTGATGGGAAAGCCCACTAGAAGCTGCCGTCGAGTGATCATTGCGCATCGCAGAGACGCCTACAAAAGCCCACATTGCAAAATTAACACCGGCAGCACGTAGTGTCGCTTAGCGGCAGAATTGCTCCGTTGGACGGACTACTGAGTGCGAACCAGACACGGACAGTCCGTTCAATACTTTCGTTTTGTTTTCGATTGAAGCCTCAGCTTATTTCGTAGTTCGCTTTCATTCAAATTAAACGAGCACTCTCTCATATCTTTCTGCCACGTCGCAATTACTTCCGAACAAATTTAGAAACACAACGAAAATGCACGAAAAGAAAATGACGTAAGTGATTTCAATAGCAAGCCTGTAGCGATGCGATGGTACCAGTTATTTGTAATTACTGTATCTCTACTCGATCATACCGACACTGACTTCGTGTTCAGTTTAATTTCAAAAAATAGAAAAACATGACCAACAACTATGTCAGTGTTCGGAACTGCGCTGATAACGTTTCACTGCCTGAGTTTAGCATCATCACATGCCAAGTAACTTCATTCCGTGGTAGTTAAGTATCTATTAGTGTAAGACTTTTTAAAATTTGAGCGTGACAAAATTCTCAACTTCTCCACATCCTGCTTATTTATGTAGATTTATCTAGCACCCCAAAGTACATGCATAAATCTTAGACCAGCATTATATTACGCAATTTACATGTAGCAGGTTAAACACAAATCAGCTCAGTTCTTAAGCTCGCCAGTGGCTACATACAAGCAATGGAGTACTTCTGCAGATCGTTTCTGATTATATGGTGACAAACAAGACATTTCTATAATTCTAGACGCAAGGCCTATACAGTCATTCCTTGCTTATTAGTTATGGACGGATATTTGTCGAAAACTAATGGTATCCCCAATCCATACCACAGGTGCTTTCAACCGCACACAGTCTAGTATGGAGAATTAGTTGTGCGTAAGACCACGGCCTTGTCAGATACTTTAAGTTAAATGCTCTTTTTTCGTTTGTCGTGGACAGAGTGGAAGTAGTTGACCAAAACAAATTCTTACTAAACTACACGAAAGGTCACTTTATTTGAAAGGTGTTGCATTTCACTCGCCCTAAGTCGCTGGTAACATTCCTGCTGACAATTTGTGACGCTTTAGTACAGTAACGCTTGATCTGCGTTAGGCCAGCTTGACGTACAAAATTGGTGCTAAATAAATCCGAAAAAGGTCGTGCAAAGCAACAAACGTTAATGTATGGGATGATTTTCTACCATATGTTCCTTGGCCGTCCCGTGAATTACAACTTTCGACAGAGTTCTGCTGCTTCTGTGCGGTGTTCAATAACTGCAGATGCGCCCACAGCACTTCGCCGTGTGGCATCCTCTCTTCAAATTCCGCGTGGCTCAGCATTGATAGTTCTCTTCCATTGATGTGCAAATTTTTTAGCTGAAACAAATGCACAGTAATGCCACAAAAACGCCACCCCCCCGCGCACATCAGCTCAGTGATCTAACGATCCTGTGGCATATTCAAGTTTCTCATCACACGACAATCATTCATGGGCATCGGAAGGATTTTTCAGCGGAGGAACTAGTGGACTTATCCCAAAGTTTTTCTTGGGGGGGGGCAAAAGTTGTGGAATGTGTTTTTTCTCATTCGAAACTAAGAAGACAACCATTTTTGCTGAAATTTTCAAAACCCCCCCTGCCCCCCTTCCGACGCCTACGCCATCATTCGCACTTTTATCCTGAGCAAAATAACAAGACAGTTGAAAAAAATAGAAACAGATGCACGCTTTTTACCTGGAACACGCGAGTCACGTGAGGTCGTGTGGGTAGTCTGCCCAACTTCTGCTGACATATCGATTCAAAACGAATACTGCTGTTCACAATTTGAAGCAATTCAGTTGTAACCACTTTGCTTGCAATCTTATTCAGTTTGCAGAAATCTGACATGGGGTTAGTTACCCAGAGACAATCTTGAATTTAACTTAGGTGAATCAATAGAGCGAATTGAACACAGAGATGTTAGATCAAACAGGCTGAAGACACTTTTCTTATCCTGAAACCTGATAAACAGTGACTACTTTCTGAAGAGAAAAAAACATGGTTTAACCAGTTTTAACAGGGTTCAACCTGCTTTGCTGATCCATGTTAGTTTGTTCAGGCACAAGGCAAGCAATGTTGTTTTGGAAATAGAGTCCTCAAGAATTGGATATGATGTGTTCAATGACGCTGATCTCAGTTGCAGTGAGCCCTTCGGCATTCAGCTGCAGTGCATTGGGTCTACAGTACTTATAGACAGCATTTTCAGAAATGCTGCCCTGAAAAGGACGTTTCTGTCGCCAACTTGCACTGCTTACATCCAGCATCACTAGTGGCAGCAATGCCTTGCATTTGACAAGTTTCGCTGCGCAAAAGCAGCACTGGCAAATGAGTTTAAAGCAGTCAGACGATCTTTCCTGCCCTGGTCCTCTTGGACATGAATTCTTGAGGTTGAAACGCATGTTGTCACAACAGCAAGTCTCGTTTTAGAGGTACAGTCATACCTTTGAAGAATCCAAGCTGAACTGCTGAACCACATACTGCATCCATGCATAAACCCCGTCCTCAGTCCATTGATTCGGAGGTGATGCCAATAGCCTTCCCAGTCTGGATATGTGCGTCTCCTCATCCTGTACAATCACCTCGACATCACCTTGATCAACATCTACATCCTGCAACAATTCAATTTAAACGGTTTCTTGCTTAGCAGAATTTGCTATAAAAGTTGCTGCATAATTCGCAAAATGAACATAGAGCTGTCACATGCATTTGGCAAAAAAATAACAAAGAGCATTCCAACGAAGTGCTCATCATTTTAATTTCTGTTGAACTGTTTGTTTAAAATTGAGCTAATTTTTAAGATATTTTGAAGACCAACATCTTAGAAAATATCACCATGTTTATTTTTAAGAAACATGTTTATTTTTTAGTTGTGCGCTTTTTAGTTGCGATGTCCTGGTAACACCTCACTGCATTTTCGTTATCAAACGTTTTTATTTGCAAAACTTAAAAACTAACCATTTCAAAAACAAGTGCTCCCACAGACAGACTGCTTTGAGCTCTACTTACTATGTGTTCTTTGAATAAGAGCTGAAGATGCCTGCTTAGTATGTAAAATATCTACTCTGATAACATTCAATGTCTGATTCTGGTCTGTGAAGGTTTTGTTTTCCATAGTTCCTGTTATACACATTTAGTTGCATACCGTGCCTTCATTATGACATCACAAATCTTCATTCACATAACGTTGCAAAATGTGCACATGTCACAGACAATAAGAAAGATGACATAGATGAAAAATAGATTTGGCTTCAGCAGCCTTTTTTTCTAAAATTGCATAATGACTTGATTTAAGCCATCGGTCCTTTGTCACTACCAGTTTGTGCCATGTGGGAAATCAATTTTCTTTGGTCCATAGCATTGTTTCGAATATGTGAATGAATGAAATTAACACAAAAAAACATTTCCAAAACATATAAACTTCAAAATTACAAAAAACATTGTAAACAAAGCATTCTTGTGGAATTCACAATCCTACCATTTATGTAGAAATATTTTTAGAGGTTTTTCAAGTGAAAAAAACAACCTGGGTAAACAACCAACCCACCATTGCTGCAGCTGCCATCACAACCTAGCGCACAAATTTCAGTCCAAACTAGAAATTGAACTGCCAACTCTTCACAACATCTTTAAGATGTGTTTATCCTGGGTAGAATTATATAACGACACAATCTAAAAACCTACTAAACTGTGTGGTGGATCACTGGTATCTTGATCTGCATATTCAGCACTTAAGTTTTGTGCCGCTTCTTCCACGGTATTCTCCACAATAAAGTAACTGTCAGCATCTGTAAGAAATACCAGTGTTTGTAGATAATGGGCGATTCCAAATGTGACATTTTGACTACTTTTTCATTTTTATAGCAAACATGAAATATAGAAGAAAACTAAAACTAGTAGCATTTGTTAGTGATGACTCATACTTACTGTTTGCATGTTTGGAAAAATCCATCTGTCTTTTAATTTTTTGGTCATTTGAATATTTGTTTGTGACTAACAGGACAGGGGACAAAAGTACCAAATAAGAAAAATAAATTCAAATTCCAAAGTCTGCTCACTGACTGCACAGATACTCTTGATTTGGAAATATTGTGTGGACAATATATCAAGGCTTTTAATCCATACATTAGTTTTCAATATTTGCTAGTTACAGTTTGGCAACGGAGATATTTGCAGAGCATGTTGTTGTGACTAACGGGACATGCTCTTTGTGACTGACAGGACATTTTTAATTTATGACTACTTCTTTGCATTTATTTGCAGAATAAGCCTCACAGTATTAAATATTCTGATACAAGGCTGAGAATTAAATAAGTTATCACTTTTAACTGTTCTGTTCAGAAGTCGGCATTCATTAGATCTTGACCTGAATTTCAAAATTATAAATTCAACTAACAAGAACTAATAAGCAACCAATTTTGGCGAAATGCAAAGTTTGTAATAAAATTAAATGAAGATATCTGTAAAAGACCATGGTGATATAAATGCTTCCTATGCTATGCATGCAAGTAAATGAATCCAAATGTAAAAGAGCACTTGAAAATTTATTGGTTGAAGATTTCACTCAAAAACCAAAAAATACCAAACATGAAAAGTCCATTGCTGCACAAATTGAGATAGTCAAATATTATTTTACAACAGCTTGGCAAATGCTGAATGATAACCACCAGCTTGGCAAATGCTGAATGATAACCACAACAACACAGGCTCCCAGGCTCTAAAAATAATCAGAAATTAAGAATACTGAAATCACAAATCTTGAAGCTAAAAAATTGAATATACCCCTGCAACTTCATGCAATCAAAAATGGTTTAATACTTCAATTCAGCAGTATATTTCAATACTGCCATAGCAGTGAGTACCACTATAGAAAATAATGTCACAAAGAATAACATATACTGCCAAATGAAAAGCTAGTTCAAAACAACAAGAAAAAAGAACACTTAACAAAGTAACATCTCAAACTTTCAAATGAAATATCAGTACAACTTAATAACATGGAATAACAGTTGCAATCATAAAACATTCACAATAAGAAAGACTAGCCAGATTCTGGATTTTTCTTTAGGCCTATAGTTTTTCATCTGCTTTCTTTGCTTTTCTAAATATTTTTCATATTTCTTTGATTTTTTGAATATACTTTTTTCTTTTCAACTGCAGATTTAGCCATTTTTATATTATTATCAAAAACAATGTGGTCCAACTACAGGCCTGTGGGCAGCATGTGGCCTGCCACAGTGTTTTCAGTGAAGCATTCAGGAAAAACTTCAAATCTGATATTTGTTGAAAAGCATGTGAGGTCACATTTGCATAAAATGCATATTCACAAGAGCAATACCCTTTCTGTGTACCATTTTGTTTCATACATTTATTTTGTGATCAAATCAGAAGGTTTCCAGTCGTCCACTAATCCCCTGACTAGATAACCTCTGTGTTTTTTGGGTGTCCCTTGTCTTGAGGAGTACATGTGGCCCAATGAACTCAGTACCGCCAAATAAATCTGTCTATCTATCCGCTGAATGTGGCTTTCTCAAAGTTGCCATCGAGCCAAATTGTTTATCCCTGTAATAGGCAATTTTCTCAAACTGAAAGATTTCGCACCAAAATGTTCTCAATTTGGAAACACATGCGTATGAGGGTACATTTTCTATGATGAAGCAAGTCAAATCTATAAACAGAAATCAAATGGCTATCGAAAGACTGGGTGATAGTCTCCGAGTTGCACCACTAACACTGGTATTGATGAAAGAATGATAGTGTCAGAGAAGCCTCGACCACAGGTTTCCCACTGATAGTTATTTGTAATAAATTGCTATCTGCTATTGTGTAATAATTTCAATGACACACTTATAGATCTTCCGTTTTTTATTTTTAAATGCTGCAAATCTGTTGTTACATGCATCATTTTTTTAGAAGTGGCCCACAAGTTGTCACGTTTTTGTAAAATGGCCCGTAGGTTAAAAGTAGTTGGACTACGCTGATCTAAAATAAATAAGCATGCCAGCTAACTCTAAACAGAAAGATGCATAATTAAGTCAATTATATGCTAATGTGGACAAAACAGCATTAAATTGCTAAAGTGTTAATTAAAAAAAATTATTGCCATATTGCTAAAAGGTGCATCAATTTTAACAAGAGGCCTCTGGTATAACTGCTACTTCACCAACAACCACATGTCTTCAAAGGTGGGTAGTTGGGTAATAAAGCATAGTGTAAGGGACAAATGTAGGTACGATGGGTTAACATAAGAAAAGTACAGTAAGACTTAGAGGTGGGTTGCACAAATATGTAGTACAGATAACCTTTTAAATCCATTTTTCTCTACTCAAAACCATCAAAGACACCAATATAATATTGTACAAAGAAACTAGCTTGTCCTTCGCCCACATGAATAACTTCGTGTTTCATTTCTAAAACATTTTTATAATAAAACATATTGTGACAAGCGGGACATTTTGTGACTAATGGGACATAATCTTTTTCGTTATAAACAAAGAAACCTTCAGTTTTGACAAAATTCTCTGGTTTAAATACAAACTACACACTGTATTGTGTAGAAAACCTTACTAGGTTTTACAGGAAAAAAACTTTTAACAAAAAGAATGTGACTAACGGGACATCTCTTTCAATATTATTCAGATGCCAAAATGCCCAGTGATTAAACTTTTTACAAGTAATTTCACTATGGAAACGATTAGTTTACCAATGCTTCTAGCCAAAAAATTACTTGACCAGAGAAAAAAAACAATTTAAGCTCATTTTAATGCACCCAAAAAAACATCTGCGAATTTACCAATTTTTTTTCATGTTAGGTACATGTGTTTGCATTTAAAAAAATATACATTTTTGGCATCCGTTGTTTTTGTAAACAGTGTTTTCACAAAGACTGATGTATGAAGTGTTATTTAACACTTTGTTTGCTTCATTTTTTGGTTTTATTTTTTTCAACCCTGGAGTACCTTTATCGTGGAATTGCCTTAATAGCTTTCATATGGTTAGAACATAATAGCAACATTTGCAGACTAATGTAACCATGAACTTAGCCCAGATGTTAAGCAAATACTCAGTTGAGGAAACAACCCAAATATAAAACAAGAAGATGAACCGACACAGACAATTGTAAGAATGTACTATCAGTAATGTCCATACTTCACATACTCTCATCCAAGTTAGTGATAGCAAAGGCATATGCATATAGAAAATAATGACTAAATTTAAGTTGTATCTTCGGAGATACTCTGGATATTTAAGGTTTGGTGATACTAATAATCAGTGTTTCCCATAAGATTTGCAGTACTTGGTGTGTATCCAAGTCAACCTGGAACATCAAAAATATTTTGGATAAGTGCTCATGCAGGATGTTATCAAAATTCAAAATTTTCTCTTAACCTTTATGGATTTCAACCAACCTGTGAAAACTGAACAAATAAGTATTGTTTAACACTTTCTATTTGTGGATTTTTAGACTAGTTATTTAACACACTTGCTTATTTGTACACAACAAAAATTGTTCACTGAGTGCATGGTCTACATGCATACAATACCACTTGTACTTAAAGGCTGTTCTTCTTTATAGATTTGAACATATTCATCACGAGATATCTGCCTTATAATAAACCCAGTTGGGCAGAACTGAGTGAGAAAAAGCTTATTAATCGAGAAAGTTCTTAAATCTATATTAGGTGCTTTCTAATGCATAACAATTAAATGCTGAAAACAAAAAGCTGTTTAACATAAAATTATTTTAAATTTTTTAGGCAATTATTTTATTTAAACTTTTCTGATCAAGGCACATTCAGTATGTACTGTTCCTTGCTGATGCTCTATCTAATGAATACAATGTGGCAACAAAGTCAGTTCTGGTATGGCACTTTGCAAGTGAGAATAAAATCATTATAATAAAAAAAACTATCTATGCACATGCTAACATTCCCCTTGGCTGCTGCTGCATTATTTGGCAAACAGCTGCATTTACTATCAGTCTTCTTCATGTTTTGAGTTAGTTCTTCAAACCACTGCTTGGCCTCACTAGATCTCAGGGCAGGTGTTGAGCAGCCATTCGATTGTCTCATCGTCCAGAACAGTCAAGGCCCAGTGGCGTATCAACTCAACTCTGCCCCCCCAAAATGCTTCCAAGGGTCTCCCTAATGGTGATTTATAAAAAAAGTTACGTTATGTGACATCTCGAGGCCAAATAGACTTCAAACCAAAATATTCTAATTGCAGACACAATTTTGGCAGAACCAGGCCCTTAGCCAGGTGTTGAGGTTTAGGGGGCAAAATACATTTTTATGAGGGAAAGATTTTAGATTTTATCATATGTTTGAAACAAATTTTTCTCAGTACACCAAAATTTGAGGGGCACAAAAAAATATTTAAAGGTAATTGCCCCCGAATGCCTCCCGTGTCTACGAGCATGGGCAGAATCATCACCAGAAAGTCTTCCATTGGGGACCTTCACGTTTGTGCAAGGAGGCTAGACATTCTGAAAATTGATTTGTAATTCACAACATGAACAGCATTTGCAGACTGTGTAAATTTATTATAAATATTTTCCCGCAAATACGCATAATAGGCTTGTAGTTTCCAACTAAAATTTTTTGAACGAGCTTAACAAAAGGAATTGGGTCGTGAATCATTGTCATTTAATTGACGGAGATTATTTGGAGATGTAGTGATGAAATGCAAATGCAAAAAAATTTGCAAGAAAGCAGAATCAATCCTATGGTTCAGTTATCAAAACACTATTACCGAAGGAGCAAACATGAGGCTGGTCAAAGCATGTGCGCCGCAATGAACGTTCTCTTTCATTAGCGCAAATTGATAAATTTACCATGAGCTTCAGTGAAATATGCTTATAAAGCATGCCCATTGGGCTTTTTACTGACTGAAATACACATGCATGAACCTTGCTGATGTCTGGACTGTTAATCTCTGGGTGCATAGCACATGCTTAGATTAATAATATTTTCTACCTCAAATCGCCTATAAATGTTAACAATTATATAGACTAAGGCCTACGTGGATGCAACAGTTAGCATCTATAACCCTTTAACTGCACTCAGTGGCGTAACTGACAGGGGGGCAAGCCGCCCCGCCCTGGTAAGCTAAATGTAGAAACTGGGCCCCCTCTAGTTGACATTTTGATATTTAGTTTTCTTCAGGTTGTTGTGTTTTTGAATTTTTCGGGGTGTTTTCATTTTTTTAGCCAGTATAGACATCCACGACATCCAGAGATTCACTATCATTTCTTAACTTTTTTCTGGGTTTTGGCTAGTGGGCCCACTTCAGCTTATCTTTTTCCCCCTGGCTCATTCCTCTAGTTATGCCACTGACTGCACTACTCTGTTTTAAGACACCCCCCAAAATAGACTCTTCTAACTACACAAGTAACTCCATCTGGCTGCCCAAATGTGTAACTTTGGTCGTAGGCACCAAAGGTATCTTGTTGCTCTGCAGTACAAAATCAGAGAAGACTACCTGGGCTAGACATAGTGGCTTACATTTCTTCAGAACAATCACTACACAAAATGCATTGATCAAGTGGAAATCTGACTTCTGGACATACACAACTAGACATGTAGGCAGGGCTGGATAAATGAACACAAGGCCCATCAGGGCAAAGTCGTGACCGCGAGGCCTCCGACACGCTTAGCGCAAGTGTGCAGTTTGCTCCTTTGCCAGCAGAGGCAGGTTGCAAAACTTGCTAGCGGATTGTTGTACTCTTGGTCTTTATTGCGTAACCTTAACACGGCAATAAATCTTCAAATGTTCACTTAAGTTATGGGAGTAGGCATTTTGCTGCATGTCGCCAGGGCTCCCACTGAAGGTTTTTTCCACCCAGATCTGTTTTTAGTCAACCTGTGTGTCTAGGTCAGAGGTGACGAACATGCGGCTCGTGAAGCATTTAGGCAAGACCAGCAGTCTTGAACTTTTTTTGACCCGCTTCTGATCTTAGCGATGCGATATCAATAGCTGATAGCCCGATTGAATTACACGGGTTTTTATTACTTTCGTTTGTTGTTTGTTTTTGTTGATGAACAATTTTTTTCGTTTTCAACAGGTTTCATAGTATGACTAAAAAGTTGTGCGGCCCGCTTACTCAGCGGTAACTGACAAAGTGGCCCGCGACAGCAAATAGGTTCGTCACCCCTGGTCTAGGTTATTATGAAAAATCGCGCGATATCTGTGTTTTTGAAGTGACAAACTCATCAGCAACTTCAATGTGTTCAATAATATAAAGATATCTTTACATTACAGTGTTTGCATGCACAATCAGGTGAGAAAGTACACATATCAGATGAAACAGAACGTGTTCAATCGGTTTCATATTCTCATATAAGATCATTGTCAGGGTTGTATACAGTGGTGTGTTTAAGGGAAGGCAAGCGGCGAGGCACTTGCCTCAGGCCCCCCGTGCAAAGTAGCCTACATTGCTTTCAAATGGGGCCCAACAGCAACTGAAATGTATAAGTGGGCTACTTTGCTTTAAAAGGAGCACCCAACAGCAGTTGTAATGTGAAATTACCTTGCTTTCAAAGGGACCCAAAATAACTGTAATGCACTTTTCTTTCAAAGCGCCCCCTAACTTCACTGATTGCTAGTGCTTCATATTTCAGTTTTGGGGATTGAAGCTTTCTCTGGGGTGCTAATTGGTGACGGGACTGGAATTTTGGGCCCACTCAATTGGGGAGTATGGAGTGCGGCTAATATGGCTCTGAGTCAGACCATGTAGGCATGGGGTCTGGGAGGTCAATGGATTGGACATTGGAGGACGACATGGTCAAGAGTTTGTTCTTCTGCGCCACACTTACAAGCTGCAGAGAGGCTATAACCCATTTGTACAAGCAGGAGTGAAAACGTCCGTCACCAGTGTGGAGGCGGTTAAGCCGGACCCAGGCTGCTCTTGGGAAGAACATTGTGGGTCAGTGGGTGCCGGTGTCGGGGATGAAAAGGCGGAGTCTTGTAGGGTTGTCCGCCCACTCTGCACTCCATTGGTGATCCACCCAATACGCCGCATGTATGTTGTTGTTGTCAGATAAACTGATGAGTTGTTTTGTGGTAGGTACAAATGGGTGTCTCGATTTGAGGTGCCACACATTTGCACTCGATGGACAGGCGAGCGCTGAGTGGAGCAGGTGTCTAAGCTCCATGACACAGCGTGCTAGAGACAGTATGGCTCCATTGCAACAAAGTTCAGCAGGTTGGATGCCTGCGAGGATGGGAAGGTTGTCCACTGGTGTAGGACGCAGGCATCCAGTCACATTTAGGCTTGGGACAGAAGGGCGAGATTTTGTTGTTGTAGTTGACTTTTAGCTCATGTTTGCTAAACGTTAAACGTTGTTTAGCTTCCTTGTTGTTAAGATGGAAGACTGCCGACACTGTTTTTCTAGTGCTGATCTTTATCTTCCAGGTCTGGAGGTCTTCACCTATGGTTGCCATGTCCTTGCTCAGTACCCCTTCCACTGCCTGCCAATCTCCATCAGCATGCATCATTGCTAGATTGTCAGCATATGCATACTTTCTGGAGAGTGGTTGGCAGGTCGGAGATGTAGATGTTGAAGAGAAGGGGTGCCAGGACAGATCCCTGTGGGATGCTGTTCTTCAGGCGTCGTAACCTGCTCCTTTTGCCATTTCCAGTGGTAAGGGTGAAGATGTGATTGCCAACTATCTCCATGATCATGAAGACCCTGTGTCTATCAGGTAGCAATAGCAGCAGCTTGCAGGTGAGGCCATGATGCCATACAGTGTCATACGCTACTGAGGTTGATGAACACAACTCTGGCCTTCTTAGCCGAAAAGCTATCATCGATGTCCTGTATTAGCAGGGTAACCTACTATCAGTGAAATAGCAGTTTAAAACAAAACATTTTAATTTTGCTTCCATGAAAATACATGTAGTCACTACACTTCATAGGGATGTAGTCACTGCGCTTCAAAGAAGTTTCATCAAGAATAACAAACTGCAAGTAAATTTTCTGTCTTTCAACATGACTTTTCTTAGACAAATAACCATTTTTGGAGGACTTGAACCTGGACTTTTAGGAAAATAGCAAGTTTTTTAATAGTGTACACCTAACATGTTCAAACCAACTCTCAAAAATTTCTCAACAACAACTCACCTTCATCCAGGAATTTTTCTTGAGAAGAAACAGCAGTAATTCTTGTTGATGCATCACTTTCTTGGTTTTGAGAAGTACCACTTGCTTTTACTATGAAATACAAAACATAATAACTGCTTGTTGCATGCCTTCATACCACCACACAAAGGCAAATATTTATCCTGATACAGAAGAATAAATTGTAGCTGAGATGTTTTTCTACAGCAGCTACAATGTATGCAATGAAGTCTTTTTCAACATTTTCAAACTGAATTAAACGCTGTCTACAACAGTGTTTTCTAAGCTTTTATGGCCACAGTACACTTTGCAATGTTAGTTTTCTGTACATAACACAACAAAGCTAATGAATGAAACATAGCATATAGAAATCTTTTCAGAAGAGTCATGAAATATCTAGACTTCTCTTTTTAGAGCTGGATTTTGTTACATTTGCACATTTTCTGCATAAAAGCAAGTATTCAAATAAAATAAGGCATGACGAAAAGCTAGGTATGCAAGAAGGCAAGCTTTACCATAGGCAACATATACTAGACAAGAATAAAGCAATCAATACAGATCTCAGAGTTCATCAGAACCTCATTTTCTGACATGTCATGTATACTCTCCCACTCTGTCCTGTTAATTTTATTTTAGGACATCTTCTTATTTCTTACATTATCTGACCTCTCCTCTGAAGCTCCTACTGACCACTGCATTGAATATTTGCACACACAAATAAATGTGTACCTTTTTTGCTACAACGAACATTTTTCAACATGATTTTTATTCTATCAGCGAATTCACCATCACCAATTATATATAACTGCATTGCATTAAACAGCTTTTGAATTTTTTTCTGGATTATAGTTGTTGTACCAAACGATCAACATTGTGATTTTGTTTAATTTCTTATATAAGAATGTGGATGTTTTTTAATTTTAACTTCTCCTAGCTTGCCAAAGTATGTGTATCTTCAATAAGTAGAACTTTCACTTTTGGTTGTTAATTGTTGTTACACTTTAAATTTTTGTTGATTAGGATGCCAGGATATCAGGTCAGGAAAAAGTGGGGAATATGGGAACGTAATTCCCAGGAAATCTGACATGCTCGTGGGAAACTTCAGAAATCTGTCATGCTCGCAGGAAATTTTTCATGAAGGAGGTGGAAAAGAGCTTTATGACAGCTGATGCATCAACTCTCAAATGTTAATATGTTCACTGCTGGTGTACGAATATATTGTATTTGAAAATCAGCCTGAAACCAAGCATATACCATGTGTCTTAGCAATATCATAGCTCCTTAGCCGATTGCATTAGAGAGCTGTTCAAGCCCTCAAAAGACTCGGCAAGTCTTCGAGTCTGCAATGAAAAATATTTGTTTTTTGGTTTCAGCTCTTTGTGAATGATGTCATAAGTGAGGTAGGTTTTTGGCCATTTTGGCTCATATTACCTGACCTAGGGCCTGTTGCAACCTCTCCGGTGGCGTTGCGTTGATTGTGTGTTTCACCACGAACGGGATGTGCGCGAAGAACAACAATACATATATGTGGTGCGAACAAGCAATAATAGAGTGCGTGGAAGCTCTGCCAATACTAACGTGTGAACGATTGAACATAACGACTAGCATACGCAGAGAGATTGCAACGCATGATCTGTATTGTTGCTTGTTGCCGTGGTGCGAAGCTTTGCGCACATGCCGCTCAGGATTTCCGATCGCAACAGGCCTAACTGCTAGACAGAAGTATTTCGCTGAAGTTTTCATTGGAAACTAGGCTAGAATCCGAGTTGGCGCATGCAGGCAGTGAAGAAATTGATAACCAGGTTTTGAGAGCTCATCTGGCGTGGAGTATAAACTCTGGGAAAATAGAATCTAATCCCAGAGATTTTCAGGTGTACAGGTGCTATTGGCACGTATGGTGTATCATCTGAAAGCTCTTGTTGAAGAGATTTTAGTCACAAAATATATTCATGTTTTTTGATTACTTTGAATAAACAGCTGTTAAAGTGTTCGCATGAAATTCAAACGCAGTTTTCTATATTCAGTTCAAAGTAAAGGTTGTGTTTTAAAAATTAATACACTTAGTACTGATAAGCCTTAATACGTTTATAGTAAGGAAATGGAATGAGTTAGAACAGTTATACTCTGAACCATGCGTTCCCAATCTAGGGTACATTGGCCTATGTGAAGGGGTGCATTTAAGGTTAGCACCAGAAGGGAAATATTTATTTATATATTATTTCCAAATACTTATACATATATCAGTGGGTTTTATTCTCATAAATCATTAATATGCTTTATATGAAAAATCATATACAGTAAGACCTCGTTTGTCTGAGCTCCAATTAACTGGAATCCCCACTATCTGACACAAAACTGAGCTAGGAACGGATTTCTCTTGATGCATTTCACCCCTGTAATCCAGAAACCTCGCTGTCCAACTCTGTCACGGAAATTTAGGAACAGATATGCCAAACAATAGAGAAAAAACTGCTAAACTGGATTACACCAACTTTTACTTAGTTGTTTATTAACTCACAATGGAGGTGTGAAAATCAATTTTCTGTGCACAATTAATGCAACAGTGGCAGAACTGACAGGACGTAGTTGGGTCTCTTTGATAGTTCTTTTTCACATTTAATCTCATTCTGAATGCATACTAGCTTATGTATATGGATCTGCTAATTAACAAAAAAACTATGCATGTTATATTTTGCCATATTCCATTATCTCTACATATTAGCTTAAGTTCAGAGTTCGTTTAAGCCTACAGTTGTTTTCTGTTCCCTTTGGGAGCGTCTGCTCAGGCGAGTTCTACTGTACTGCACATCATCATCCTTGTTTATATTTTTGACATTTGCTCTGAAAAGAATTTCATTCTTTATACTTGACTTCAATTATCCAGATACTTTGCTAAACCAACACTATTTGACAAAACAAAGTAGTCTGGATAAATGAGGTCTGACTGTAATAAATCTATGATTAGCCATGATAAAATATTTGGGAAAAAGTCAATCTATGCAATAGCTAGAAATTTTCAGGCTATTTTTTTTCGGTCATAAACCGAAATGTTTTGAAATAACTGAAGAAATTAAGTAAGTTATGTCAGAATGTTTGAAAATATAGGCTAAAAAACACTTTTATGGCAACTTTTAATACAACTGTGAGACAAATGACCAAAGTGTTTCAGCGAAAAAAAAAGTTTTCAGGTACGTGCTCATCTGTCGAAATGCTGAAGAGATATATGGTGAGACAAAGTTTGGGAACCTCTGCTGCTCTAAACCATGGGAGCACAACCTTTTTGCTAATGCTGGCACATTATTTTTATTTTTATGAATTACAGCCACCAATGATTTCAAAATATTTTCATTCTCTTGCATTGTTTCTGTTCTGTCTCCACACACTGAGCCTAGCGTGATTTCACACATCTGTTTGGTTGTTTTTCTACTAACAGGCATCCGCATACAGTAGATAAAGAGGACCACCAGAAAGCATAAAAAATATGGAAGATAATAAGGCTTATAGAAAACGCAAACAGTCAGAAGGCAATAGTTATTCATTAAAGAAAAGCAAGTGGCAGGCAACAACACTGTTTAATACACTGAGGATGGCTAAAATCAGATCACACATTCACACAGGTCAGTATGCAGGCAGCATTCCCCATGACCTAGTAGTCTAGCCTGGAAAAAAGGGGCCTGTCGTAGAAGGGCAGCTTTTGATATCACTTTTCAGCATAAAACAACACTTTCTCTTAAGACTAGAAATTGAGCAATGAATTTTGCGATGTTGCGACAGTACTATGTCAGCAAAATTCGACCGATATACAGTATATCAGCAATATTTGCTCATAAAAACCTCAACACGAGTTTTCTGCTTAGAGTGTTCGGAAACCCAAGTTGCTACTTCATCTATGATAATTAACGCAAATTCTATGTACTCTTCCTTATGATGCACATTCTTCCAACTGCATCAAGTAGTGCGCAATATTCAGACCACTCTGCAATCATCCCAATACTGTACCAATAAACCAGTCTATTATGTAGCATTCGCTGCCAGGTTTTGTGCAGTTAGCAGATGGCTGCAAACAAGGCTGTGGTTTTTGACTATCTTAGTGACCTAGGCTTGTGCAGAAATCCATGCTTTACGCTTCTTCATTGCAATGAAGTATTGTCTTTCAGCTGTGGTTTGAGTGTTGCAAAATATCGGCATCGGTTATCAGCAATGAAAAATGAAAACATCGGTATCGGCTCAAAAAAGCCTTATCGATCGGGTTCTACCTAAAATTCAATCAAACTTGATTAGTAGGGCTAGTAGCCTAACGCAACCGACTATCTAGAATAGATAGTGGTATTGATCTCATTGTCAAAACACACAAGGAAAGATTTCTAAGTCATCATTGCTTTTGGTCACAGCGCATTTATTACATCACAATCGATCTTGTTCCTATGAACATGGTGCTGAAAAGATATACTTAGCTTGTCAAACATTCAGCAAATGTCAGCCATACACCAATGAGAGCTGTTTATCCATACGTACATACACCTATAAAATCGAAGCTGACATATCAGCTGCACAACTGTGTCTGTGCAGTGCTGTCTATCAAAGATGACGGTGTTATAAATATACTTGCGAAATCACTGCGGAGAACGATTGAGTTGCAATTGCTTTGATTTTACATCATAATAAAAAGTAACTTACTTGAAATCAATATAGGACTTTTTGTGCAGAAACAACAACTGCTCAGTTCTAAAAAGGCTATTTTCGAAATACAACGCTTGACAGATATTTTCTTCAGATAATGCAACCACAATTTCTGCAGCTGGCTGTCACGCCTTTAATTATGAGAAATTCCTTGTAAAAATATAGCTTCAGTTGAAAGGAACCCGCATTACTTAGCGTGACGCTGAGGAAAGGCTACTTATTTGATTTAGTGGTAACCTAGTAGGTGTAAACAGCAGACAAAATTTAGGCTGCAAAACTGCAAAAAAAATGATAGCGATTGAACACAGTGTCCTCTCAGCATGAAACGAAATATTACACAACAGCTCTGCATGTGGGTGGCAGTGTATGAGCTTCTGACAGATTTGCTTGCATTGCAGTTGGCACTGCCAGAGGAGAAAACACTGAACATGCACGTTCGACGCAATATCAATTTACAGTATTCAAAAACGTGAATTGTTTCATGTCATTGCACAGACGCCATTTCGACAAAGCAGCAGTAGCGTAGCCAGCCCAAACATTCGTGGGGACAGGGATACTACCTGTTCAAAGCACAAAATACCTTCGCGAGTTTTGGCTAGGACAGCCAAATGCCGGACGTGTCCTAGGAAAGTTCCCGCAGTCACAACATCAGCCCTCCCTCAAAACACTACCAAGATTCAAGGTTCCTGCCCACAGCGATCCAGTGAAGCGTTGGAACTTTCGCAAGGCCGATTGGAAGCGCTTTTGCCTTCTCACAAGTCAATCTGTCAAGAGATTGCCACCTCTGGACACACCAGACATTGAGAGGGCATATCAGGATTTTTGCGAGAGCCTACTTTCTATCCCACAACGTATCCCATGTGGCCGTCGAAAGAACTATGTGCCATGCTGGGACAAAGAGTACGAGACCCTTAATCGTTCTTTTAACCGAGCCCCATCGGGGACTGCCTCTGACAGGGCCGCTTTGTCCCCACTCTGTCGACTACAAAAAAAGCAGAAGCGATGAGAGGAAGCTGTCAACTCTATTGACTTCTCGCACTCTAGCTGCAAGGCGTGGAGAACAATCTTGAAACAAACTTACTGGCAGGTCTGGACGCCCTTCTCGCCTGTGTCCCGTCTCGGCAAATTCCATCGCCTCGCAACTCGTGAAGAGCGGGGTACACAAGACCAGCAGGTACGAGTCCACCAGGCTCATCAAGAAACAGCTGTCCGACCTATGGTAGATTCCAACACCTGAGGGTCACAGTATCTCCGAACCTTCCAGGCCAGAGGAGTTCACTGCTGCCCTCAGACGTCTGAAGCCAGGCAAGTCTCCAGGATTAGATTCCATCTTCCCGGAGTTCATACTCCACGCTAGGTCGGCTCTGAAATCTTGGACTTCCTCAATTCCTACATGCTCCAACTCAAAATTCCAAAGATCTGGAGAAGAGCACTAGTATTTGCAATCCCTAAGCCAGAGAAGCCACTGGGGGATCCAAAGAGCTATCGCGTCCTATATCTCTGCTGTGTCTCCCCTTTAAAATCCTTGAGAGACTATCTACGCTCGTGTCGAAATAATCATCAACCACTGCTTCCACAGGAGCAGACAGGCTTCCAACACAGGAGGTCAGCCGTAGACTGGGTCACTCTGTTGACACAGGGCATCAAGGATAGCTTTTCAGCTATAAAGAAGGCCGGAGCTGTGTTCGTCAACCTCACAATAGGCTATGACACTGTATGGCACTGCAGCCTCACCTGCAAGCTGCTGCGATTGCTGCCTGATAGACACATGGTCCACATGATCATGGAGATGGTTGGCAATCGCAGCTTTACCCTTA
>JGI24021J15306_10001295_pt1 | contig 23963 bp, 16 predicted proteins | sample Ectturendosymbi1_FD_15306 | JGI IMG/M metagenome (IMG submission 15306) | reverse complement strand
AGGACTTTCGTATCGGGGGCGGGGTCTTCGACGCCATCTTGGAGCGGCGAGGTTCTCCCAAGATGCCCTTGATTTGCACGTTCACGTCCGCCGCCGCTAGTGACGTCGAGCGTTTCATTAACGCCGTTTTGCTGTTTGACCTCACGTCGGGTTCGAAGGCTTCGTCCTCGGTGAGGGTGGGAGCGGAGGAGCAGACCAGATCTGCGTAAAAGCGTGATGTCTTTAACGTAATTTTCAAACCTCTGAATTTAACAATCGCTATCGGAAAATTTCCAGAGCAAGTTTATACCACTGATTTTCTGCGCAAGTTCAAACAAACAAGCAAAATTGAGGAACCTTGACAAGTTTTTTGTCGAAAGAGGAAAAAAGAATGATAGACAAAATCGTGTTTGATGGTTGTCTCTGAGCAGCGTTCGTGCCACAACTCACAATTTTGGCGTCTAATCCGATCAAAAACATGTTTTCTTACAGTTCACACTTACTATGCAGCAATACGACTTTCCAGTTGCAAGCAGTCTGACGTTAAAACTTTTCGACATAGTACGGCGCAAGAGGTCCGCACCTTCGGAGTTACGTGCGGTAATCTGCATGTTCGCTGAAAAAGCTTTGAAGGCAGCCTTTGATGCGAAAAGCAGTCAATAGGTATTTTGCGTTTTGCCGAAGGCTTTCATGCAAAGTCACAATTAAGCCACATGTCTACTAAGTGCTAAAGAATTGAGAAACAACGATTGAAGATTACGTAGCTGGTAGGAGTGAATTAACCTATAAGAAGCTGGGTACCGTAAAAAAACGCTCAGGCCTTCATTGATTCGCCGGTTTTCCTACAGCCAATGCTGCTTTATTAAAACCAATGAAGTCTTTAAGGTTTCACAGCCGGGTTGGAACCACGGAAAGAGCAAAACAATCATCACCAGGATCAAGAAATGATTTTAATGCCGTGTTTCACCAGGGTTTTTAGAAAACTTTCCACGACACTTATGTCCTATTCTACTTTTGGAAGATCACAGCCGAGTTGAACCATGTGAGTTAGCGCGAAAAGGGACTTCCTCGGCGGAGTTTCCGCAAAAACCAGACAACACGCAATAGCAATTTACTCCAGATCAGTGGTGATCCATCGAACCGTCTGCTGTTAGTTAAACAAGCACAAGAGCCACACGTTCGTTGTACGGCATATAGGTCATGGGTAAGACTGCAGGTCTACAGCGGCTCGTAAGGCGAACAGCATCAACAACCAGGTCAATTTTAGTTATATTTCCATTGCATTACTCTGTTGCTCTGTACGAACGCGAAAAGTCTGCTGCAAAAAGGTAAAACCTGCGTGGAGTTAATCTGGCTTGCACTTTCTGTAAGGAGAAAAGCACAAGAACATGAAAGTGCGAATCGAGGCGCGGACCACTCTTTCCAGCCCATTTCCTAAATAAGCGACAGATGTTTGTCGGTTCAACGAACGTTGCGTAGCAGACGCGTCGATTCCCGGTCACTCGCAACACTTTGCTCATGACCGCCTTGGTCTTGCAGAAAAACAAGACACGAAGTAATAATACTTGTTTGTCGCGCAATAATTCCGACTCATTGCAGACAAGCAAAAAAGCGCTGGCAAACAAAATTTTTCTCATTTCAGATCGGTGATCGCGCACGCTCACAGCAAGAGGCCTAGAAATAAGCAGCATGTGACAAGGTTCAGGCAAAATGCCATTTTCTTTGCCAACGACCTACGACAAGCAAGCAGGTTTCGACGCTATATGGAGCACAGGCGTGACACGTTAATAGGCAGAGGCTGCGAGATGGCGTGCTGACCAGTGCTACGATTCAACGAAAAATTAGTTTGCATAACTTCCTCAGCGCGAACTCGTGTCTGGATGTTTATGGCAATAGCACAAGAACGTTTCGGAAAACGAGCAAGCGTTTTTTGTACCCTTGTGTCCTACCACCGTGCACTTCGTTTGACTTTTCTACACATACCAATCTTGGCTTCAAAACAGAAACTGCGTTTAACTTGATAAGAAAACGGGAACCAGGGCATACACCATGCTCATTTAATACCTCTATACCAGGGGTCTCCAGACTACGGCCCGCGAAGACATTATTTTGTCTGCAATGAAAAATAATATATTTTCGAAAAATTTGTTGATTTGGTAGAATGCAACATATCCGGAAACATCACATTGCGTAAGGTGTCTGGCCCTCGAATTGTTGTGTAATAACTTATGAGCCCCTCGGATAAAAAAGTTTGGAGACCCCTGCTCTCCACCAAGCGCCTAGTTGTAAATAAGCTACATTAAAAGCGTGTCTTGAAGAGCAGTGAATCTGTGAATCTAACAACATAACTTAATTGTCAACCACGAATACTATTCTAAAAACACCTACAACATTTAACTGTCTCACTTGATTTTCACCGGAGTCGATTTAATTGCACCAGTTGACAAAAAGCAACCATTTTAAGAAGTTTTTGCTGCAATAACACTTCTTTCACAAATGACATGGCCACACACGTGTGAAAATCGAATTTTGTTTTACCTGTCTTGTTTTTGCAACTGACAACGTATCACATACAGTGCGAGACATTTTGCATTTTAGTGTCAATGCGACCGCAGTCCCACGCCCTAGACCAGCAACGAACAAACGCAACCGCCACGCTCCAATCCACCGCGCAATCGCGAAAAGCGCGCAATGCATTTCTGCAAAGCATCGCAGTTCAGCTTACCACCATTCGCTGAGAGGTCTGATTCCGACGACACCGAGGACTTTTCCCTCAAACCACCTTTCTCAGCTTTCTTCGCCAACGGTGCCTGGCCACTTGCTGAAGTTCCGTTTCGGGGAGGCTTCGGGCGGCACTCCTGAACGATGCGCTCTTTGCAGTGCTTGTGACAGTTGATACCGCAATCTGTCGAAAGCAAGTCGATTGTTCAGCGGGCGTCTGAACACCCCAACGATAAATTTAGGTTGTTTCGACAATATTACAATGTTCAAAAAGGGCACTGTAGTTTTTCGTGGCAACGCAAACTGACGAATTTCCACCTTCAACTTACATAACAACCCAATGATTTAATTATTAAGGTACAAAGTACTTTTGCAATCAATACGTTGTTTGAGTAACAACCAGCGACACCTATATTTGAAAAGTTGGACTTTTGTGATGCGATTTTCGAAGGGTGCTCCCGACGTCAACACTCATTGGATCAGCTTATCATTTAGCTACTGTAGTTCGCACTTCTTGCTAGTATCGATTTCGGTCTTCGGTTGTAATGTAGAATACGCCCATAGTCTTCCCTTCAAATAACGGCCGTGTCATTCTTCAAGCATGATCACTGTTAGGAATAAGTGGCAATGCCTGTCCCGACAAACCACGGTTACTACAAAATGTTACAATTCAACCATTCCTGCGTTCAAAGCATAACAGTGGTAATGGATTGATCAATGCCACACCAAAGCAGGTATGATCCAGCATTCAAAGAGAGTCAAGCAGTACTTTTCAGTAACACTTTTATAGTCATAACTTTTTTCAAAGAAAAAATAATTAGCGAGACGGAACTAACTTAACGACGCTGCCCATTGGTTTTGTTTTTTTCAGATTTATTCAAAAGCTGTTATCTTAACTGTCAGTGTTGTCGCAATTCCTCTGACGTGCTGTTCATTGGTTTCACTATTGAAAGTTGCTGTGTTTCTCCAAGTAGCAGCTCTTCTCAAACCTGACCTATTGAGCTTCAAACAAATTCTAGCTGGAAACCTCCAGAAGAGCAATTTATGCTGAAACTATTCACTCATCTGTGGCGTCGTGCTAGATTTTCGCAACTGTCGCTGGTTCAGCTAAGTAAGCACGACAGCAAGATTTATCACAGCTGCTTCAGTGCCACCTGTAGTCTCCAATCAACAGCCATAACAACACCAGCAAGCCTTATCCAACACAGAGGCTATTTGGGAACACACCGCTGTCAGAGTTCGAAGTCTATTGTGAATCGGGTAGCTGATGCTCTGCTTCCTTCCCTACTGTGGTTGCATTGTAACGCTTGTCTTGACAAACAACACCAGCAATGCGTTCACGTCAATTTTTCACCAGCAAAAGCATTGCTCAGCTAAAACCAAGGATTGTCAAAATATCACTAACGCTGCTCATTGCCACAAGGAAGCAGTCGCATTACAGCGCAAGCATGCAACACGTGGAATTTCTGCTTCTTCCACCAAAATGTACACAGCCCTGCAGTGGTGCCTGACTTCCGGCAACGCTCGTTCTGATTATTCTGAAAAGCTGCAGGTTTGCTGTCACTTGTAAAACAAACGTTACTGCTTCTGCAACGCCGGCATGCAATTATTGTAACACTTCACCATCGTGTGTGAACCTCGCACAGCTTGAGGCAGTAGGGTCGTTCTGCAAGTCTGGGACATTTACATCATCAATAAACGTGCAGGACGTCACAAAGCGTTTCACGCTGCAACATCCGCTTTGTTTCTTCAATATATGTGAGCTCTGACGACCCACGCGAGATCAGCAGCCTGTAGTGACTGGTGAGCGTCGCAGCAGCAGACTGTGTCAAAACATCCGCTTAGTGTGAACACGACAGAGAATCCTAAAACGTCGACTGGCATGAAATTGCCTTTAACGAGCGAGGCAGTTGGCCATGCCCGAACGGGTGCCTGGCGTATTTCGGAGTGAAAAGTCCAATGGCGCATGTATTGAAAAGTGGCCCTCGAAAAAAGGACTGAAACGCGTATCTGCTGTGAACCACTACGCCGAAAAAAAGACGATCCGCAGCCTTCAATATTTAAAATTACTTCAGGAAAAATGGTCCTCAACATTGAATTCTGTGCCCTTCATCTTCAAGTCGAGAAAGCATATTCAGCGGACGAAACGACAATGGCAGTGGATTCGAACTCACCACAGATAAGGGTGAGCGCAGTGGCACCGCCAACGTAAATGATGTAAGTTTTTTTTACTTTGGTGCAAGGATGTAGTGCTAACAAAAAAAGGTGTGGGAACGCCGTTCTCACCCCCCCTACACCCTTGTTTTCGTGACGGCAATTGGCGGCAGGCCGTAGCCTGAAACTTGTTTCTTGCCGGGGCGGTTGAGATGAATAAATGCTCTTGCCCAAGCAGCGCTACGGTGATTCACTGTGGCCGTGGATCGAACACACAAACTACCAGTTGAGAAGCAGACATTCTACTACTGAGCTATTGCCGCTCCATGATGCAATTTCATCATGTAATTTCACAAATCGCCCATTGTTTGATGCGATTACTGAGCACTCCGTGATATGCACAATTAAATATTAACAAAATACAACAACACACGGGGTCTAAGCAAAGGTAGCCGAGCATCGACCGCTGCCTGATACGAAAACAGATTTAAAGCGCCCCGAACCAATTACACCCGCTGAACGATTTATCGATTAAATGAAAGAGGAACCGTTTGAAGCTGATGTCAAACAGTTTTCCTCCCAAGACGCAGCATCTAAGAGCGACTTCGCTACAAACAATAAACCGCGCGAAAGATCTGAGTTCGCTTCGCTGACCGTAAACGTGACACTGCATGCGACCAGTTGAAGCCTTTGCGGAGGTTCAAATTCAGGGGTGACGAACCAAATGCAGCCCACATGGGCATTTAATATGGCCCGAATCAGAATTTTCGTTACCCAAAAGTTAGAACATCGCGTCAGAACGACATTCCAAGATAAGCAAATACTTAGACAGTAAGCCAAGAGAAGTCTCTCTCGCTTCTCAGTTTTCTCTCCTTATTTTCCTTAGGAAGGTAAACGCATAATTTTAAGATGAAATTAATGTTTCTGCAGCTAACCTGCAATATTATACAATTCATACGAGCCGTGATAGTAAATAGGTTCCCCAACCCTGGTTTGAACGGTGGTGGCGGGATGTTTTGTCGTGGAGCAGCATCCTGTCGTGGTCATCTTTGCTATAACCAAATTACGCAAACGAAAGCAAATCTTGACAGCTTAGTCACTGCGCTATGCCTGTTTTCAAACGTCACTGATGTTTGATGCATAGGAAAGCGCGTTCTGCGATGACAGTCGAACAATCGGCAGGCGTTTTGCAATCTTTGATACACCTCGCAACGTGAAAGTTGTGGTAACATGTGCATAGCCAAAGAGAAATACTTCGCTTGCAGTATAACACCTTCCTGCCCCCTATTTTTGGAACGCGGCTTCAGACGTATAGTTCTAATGGCACAAGTAGGCACGCCATTTCATTAATCGATACTTGACAGCCAGTTTCGCCGCTTAGGGCGTGTACAACAGGCCCCACGTCCCAACAAACGCGCTTTGAGTATCTGCCACTGACGTGCGACGCACCGAAGGCAAAAAAGCGGTGCACCCACCTCAGCTAATATTGTAAGTTGAATAGTAGGCCTACTGTGACCTGCCATGAGACTTCACACACGCACCCATGCTGTGAACAACGCGTGTTTCCTTCGTGTCCAGACTTCATATTGGCAGCAACCCAGCTACAAGCGCATCTCGAGACTGTAACCTGCTTTGCTTGAAGCAGTCGATCTTCTTCACCGAATTGTGCAACATGGCCAGCAATTTATCTAGGCTTTTGCCACGAACGCACAACAGATGCACGCTTATCAAGTCTTGAACAACAACATTTCAGACACAGAAGGACAGCAACAACACACTTGCAAATTGAACGCGTTGCTTTCTGAAGGAATGCAGCCCAGCGAGATCTGTGTTTACGCTTCCGACCTCGCTCTTATTCTCTCCTCTTTATTTGTCCTTTTTTTGCACTGTTCTCACTCTGCACAGGCTTAGAAGTCAATAAAACACCGCAAACTTGCGGCGAAAACGAAGTAATTATACGTTAGATGAACTGCAAGTATGAGGATAGCTAAATATAAGTAGAAACGGCGCGCACAGCGCATATGTTGGATATGCTGTAAGTAGGGGGGGTGGAGAGAACGCGCTGCCATGAAAAACATGTTTTGCTGCAGTCAAGACAGTTGGAAATTTTTCGTGCTGAATTTCACCAAAAACAAAATAACTGTCAAACTTTGTGTGCCTCATGGTGGAGAACGTTGTTCCTTCTTTAAAATATTTGACAGAACGGCGCTACCCCAACTAAGCCACTGCATGTATGCACGGCATGGAACAAATTGAGGTTGGAAATGCAACAATATTTCTCTCCTAGCGACTGGTGGCCCCTCAAGAAGACATTTGCGCTCGAAAACCTCAGAACCAAAAGAACTTACCCTTGCATTTCCATCCTTGCTTGACAAGACCCCAGAGCTGTAAAGAGAAGCAAGCATATCAGCGCGTGTTTGCGAAAACACATTTGTCACATTCGAACAGGGGCGGAAGGCAGCACGTCCGCTTGTTGAGAAGTGCGCTCACATACATCATAACGCAAAGCGGAACTGCGACTGAATAATGCTGGTGCGTGCCCTGGAACTTTCACCACATAGTCATCGCGTGGCAACAACGAAATGTCCTGAGTTATAATGAACGCAAAGAAAACGTAGAAAACGGACCAGGTCTTAAAAACGTCCTCGAACAACTTTCGCTGCTCGTGCAAACAAATTCCAGCGTGCTTTCTTTTAACAATGGCATTAAGTGACATTTGTGCCATGCATGCTTTATGCAAACAAGCACTTCAAAAGCAATTCCACTGGCATGTTGAAGAGATTCTGCACATCACTATCAAGTCGTCGCCCGACGAGTTTCCTCACCAGTTTTTCGCAATCCTCGCAAAACGTCAAATGGAAGTATGTTGTTTCGACGAAGTCGTGTTTGAAGTTTTGAGTGAATTCGTTACGCCTGGTCGAGCTGATCTTTAAAAAGTAGTCCANCATCTCGGAAAAGCTGATACGTCCGTCTCTGCGAATGAACAAAATAATTTAAAACAGTTTTTCGAAGGGAACAACGACGCGCTGTGGGATGTATTCAGTAAGGTTTACAGTCATTGTATGCTCGTCTCTTTTCAAATTAACATTCCAATCAAACTTCTTCGTTTCTGTCTGATGCAGCTTTTAAAATGCTTTTTTGGCACATACGACATGATCCTAAAATGATCGTGAACTTGCTTTGTATTGTGTTTGTGTTTTAAACACCAGTACTCCAAGTACCGATAGTTAAGCACTTTTCCAGTCTCAAACCGCCTCTGAAGTTTGGTTAATTCTCAAGAGCCTTTTCATTTAAAGCACGAGCTTTGTTCATCAGGCAAAAATCAGAGATTGCAAGAATCAACAAAAATGGGAGGAGTAATACTGAAACGCGTATGACCATCTTTAAGCTCACTAGCACCGCCATAGGTGAGTTTTTCTATATTTCTTGAAAACGTTACAGAATGCGACAAACAATGACAAATATATTAATCGTAACATGAAAGCCACGAGTTTAAAAGAATCATTTTAGACGTTTCGAAAATGATCATATCCGAAACGTTCAACATTAATTCAGCTTAATCTGAGTTTTCTACGTTGCTTTTTTTTAAGATTATACAAAATTTCCAAGTTTTACTCGATGATAAACGGCAAAGGAAAAGCAAGGAGCCAGACACCAGTTTACTCAGGCCCGTGCAAAGGTCGCTTTTTTCGGTATCAGGTGCGCACGACGCTGAGTGGAGCGATCGCTAGAAAACTCGAACAAAGAGCGGAACTCGATCGAATCACAATTAATAATGAAAACCTAATTTTGTAAAACGCGAACGCGGAGGTGCGCGATTCATTTGCATACTGCCGTGCAACTTTGGAAGCGTTTGAAACAGAAGAGGCGTTACGTAAGAAGTGCGGCAAGCTCCTTCTGTCTCTGCCGAGGCTTAAGTACCGTATGCTTTGAACAGCATTGTGAAGCCCGGTTCATCAGATCGGTGGAGTTTGGACACTTGGAATTGATAGCAGGTGCAGTGGGCAGTGTACGGAGTGAAACCAGGCGCAACCTTTGGTTTGCGATCAAACGGCATCGAGATATGAAAGTGCACACTTCACTTACTGGTCTTTGTCGACTGTTGCGAAGGAGTCGATTCCCGGAAAGTTTTGAATGAAGGATCCGAACTCCGCTTCAGAGATAAAGCCGTCTCCGTTCATGTCGTACGCTTTGAAAACGCTCTGTGAGAGAAAGTTCCAGTTGAAAAGAAGCTGCCGTCGAATTTTTGCAAGACCCACTTTTTCAACATTTAGCGAAACGCACGCTTGTTCCAGACAATGTCTTGTTCTTTTGAAGACGCATCCAAAAGAACCCCAACGCTGCCAGTTTTATGTTGAAACGAAACTGGCAACACTTGAAACCGAACCTGCGGCATTCGAGCTGCAGAGTTGTTAAACCAAGCGGACGCGGATTTGCGAGGAGCAAACATACAAGGTGTAGGGTCACGGCTTCATGTTGCCAGTGGATCGATAAAACCGTTTTATTGTTTGAAAAGAGGCCAGTGAAAGTGCGCTGGCGATCACGAGCAAATTTAAAAGGATGCACAGAAGGTTGGGTGATAAGCTGGGTACAAGCAACACAAACAACCTTGCCAAGCTTATAACACAAGATTTGAGCTTTTGCAGCGCAACAGCGGAGGCTTTGTGCATTAAAAGACTCACCGATACCATGGCGGTGACGTGCTGCGTGATGGTTTCGCGGTCGAGCTGACAGGTGTAGCTCGCGAACTCCGCAAAGCCCATGTTGATAAACCGAGAAGGCGACGGAGCCTAAAGCAACAAACATCAGCTTCAGAAGACTTTGTATGTTGCTCATGACACGATACAACGGATTGCGTCTCGACGCCCGAACAAAAAAATTACTAGTCGGGCGCATGGCAGCGGAAGGTTAAGTCTGCCATCTGCTTTGGTGCGGTGGACTCGCAGTTTCGGGTCCATGTTTGGCGAGAGGCACCCAACGACCCCGGTATTTATCTCACGGTGTTAGGCAGATGTTTCAGACAGAAGCTCGGCAAATGACTATCTGCTTGTTGCTTGAAATAACTGACCGCAGGGATACGTGCTGTGACAACAAAGCAAGCAAAGGCTTACAAATTACATGGGCATCTTGTATTGCAGTACGCGACAACAACCGCACCACGAGGTCAGATCAGTTGCTAATGGCATATGTTTTCGCCTAAGGAAACACATGCATGCTTTTAGATGGTAAGCAATTGCGAAAGAATAATCGGAAGCAGCATTGGTGCATGTACTTGACTTCAAAAGATGCCGCTTGTGCAATGCGTAAGAGGTCCCCGTGGAAGAGCTAGTTTCACAACGAGTACAGTTTCAATCTTCCCGTGAAAAGATTTATCTAAAGTGCATTGATATTAATGGAAAATTAATGCTTATAACCTCTGAAACAACACCACGTCTCATGAACGAAATGGCATCCTTGTAAAAACGTTTCTGCTCAGGAAATGCTTTTTTTCCAAAAACAAAAAACGCAGCATTTTATTCCAAACTAAAAGCAAAGAAATGAAATGACTTGCTGTTTCAAAAGCTCAATTTCGAGGAACCTCTTTAGGCTACTCATATACGCCCTCGAGTCAGACACCTGTTTCTGGGCAATGCTATTTGCTCACCGCTGAGGATGTGCTGTGTTTAATTTCCCTCGGTTCGCGGACGACAGACAACTGGTAGATTTCCTCTTCACTGTAGTTAAGGTAAAGCGACACTCGCAGTGTATTGACCAAGTCCCGGTTGACTTCAAATGGGAACGGGTAGCGCTGGAGCCCAATCAGTTCCTGCACAACAAAATAACGCAGATCGTCCAGCAAAGTCTTGATAAATTGCTGTGCAGATGCGCAGGGGATTTGGTCATTCACAAAGGAAGATCGCGAAACCCGCGTTTAGCAAATAAAGTTAAAAGCACGACAAATGCTGTTTGTTTCTTGATGATTATCAGCAACAAATGACGTTTGCCACGAATGCAAACGACGCCATTGCTTGAGTCTTCTTGCGACACGCCTTGGGTGCTTCACGCTGGGATCCCACAAAAATGACTCAGCTTTCCACGCGGTTGAATTTTCTAATTCAACATCTGGGTTCTAAGCGTTGGCGGAAAGAATGAAAAATATCAAAAAAAGTACGGTTCGTTGCTTGAAATGACGTTACGAGTCATCTGCTGAACGCTCAGTCTTCCGCAAATTAAGTTTCACAAATCAAACAAGCGCCAAGCAAACTCACCTGAAATATTCCACCGATCATCATCATTTTTCGAACGTTTATCTGCTCGTCGCCAACGCGGTCGGGGTAAGCAGCGTGGAGCGCTATCAGGTCTTTTAAGAGAACACCGCTGCAACCCAAAGTATGTTTAGGTAGATCGTTGTGCAAACGATTGCCTAAACCAGTAGTTCTTAACCGGGGGGTACGCCTCCCCAGGGGGCGCAAAACAATTTCCAGGGGGGCGAAAGCCTTTACGCGTTCTACAACACGGAAAGTTTGAACGGGAAGATGTTCTTTCTAAGTTACTTGCTTAAAGTCACGGGGTTTGAAGCAAGGGACAAGTAATTAAGGGAGGCGTGGAAGCAAAAGGTTAAGAACCACTGGTGTAAACGAAAATGCGCTCAGCTTCTTGGGGCCTTTGCAGTCAAACACATGCTTGTTGAACTGGACGCAAAGAAATGCTGCTCACGTGAGATGCAACCACGGGGATGTTGCCAGGGCAATGGGGATGTGTTTGTAGCCAGTTGCGGCGACCATCGGGAGGATCGAAAAGTTGGATAAACAAATTAGAAATTACCTGCCTCGCTACGTCACTGTGGTTGATTCTCCTTACGAGAAAATATTCCTGTTGTTAATTTTAGGATAAAGACCGGTTGAAAATTGCGGTTTCACGCGGCCGAGCGGAAATCCAACATAAAAAACCTAAATTAGTACAAAAGCGACGGTTTGTCCGGAGTCAACTACCACACCAATTAGCTTCCACATTTAAGTGACTTACATGACAGGTATTTTGAATTCGTTGGTGATTTGCGCGTACGCTCTTCTGTAGCAACAGTAGTTGGACTTCGAATCAAGGAGTTCGACCAATTCATCAAGGGCCTGCAAGCAGTAGTCGACAAGACCAATTGAACTTAGTCATAGGATGGAATAACCTTTGTTTTTCAACAGGTGGCAGGAATTGGTATTTGGTTTACAATGTCAAAGAACAAAGGAATAAAAGCGAAAGCCTGCCCAGGGATGTATAAGCAACGGTTTTTCGCAATCCGTGGAAAAATTGGCGGGGTTTTGCGTACAACAGTTAAGCGATTCAACAATTGAAGTATTCATCCTGGCAATTGGCTTTCTATTTCCATCGTAACCCTTCCTACAGTCCACACAGTTCACCATTTTTAGCGTTTACTCACCTTGACTGTGTCCTTCGGAACTAAAGCCATAGTTTTCTTCAAGCGCGCAATCGCAGTATGGGTCAGGGCACCAACTATTGCCATTAAAGTGTTGAAGTTTCGCATAGAGTGCAGTTTCTTCAAAGAGCAAAGCAAAATACTTGTCCGCATTATTTACATCATGCCTTCATTGCCAACTTCACCATGGTAGCACACTAGCTAGGGCTTTGCAATAATGAGTACGTTACATATTGCGCAAAAAACAGTGAAATAATTACTGCCAAATGCATAGCAGAGAACGCTCGCACACTGCGCAGCTATGCCCTGCCGTGCACAACAAAAATCGAAATTACAACCAGAACCACAATTGACACACCAAAGTAAGCACATAAAATCATAACAGTTGTTTGGCTCTATATTCAACATTAGGATATAGTCGCAAAAACCAAGCAGACAAGCCACGCATTAAAGCTAACTTATAACAGCCGATAATAAACATTACAGGTAACTAAAACCGTCACGTGTGAAAAGTGGAACTGACGACACATGCACTGGGGCGTGCAGGATCGTTTCTTTTACAAACATACACAAGCTTCAGTCCAAGGAAAAAACTGAAATATGCTAGAAGCGAGTTTTGTACCTTGGCGATCTCCACAAATTTGACGAAGGCTCCCGCTCTTTCCTGAGGCTTCACATGATCGAGCACCATGCATTGCACCCAATGTGTGATGTTGTTGAAAAGGAAAACTGCCCGCTCCAACTTCAGATTGTCCTTTATGACACCGTGCACAGCATAATTGTGGAAATCTGGCATCTGCATCATTGAAGTAAGACTTAGTTTTTTGAAACTTACTGATTTCGATGACGAGTAAAGGTGATGTCGGCGTTTCGTGATAAATATAACATTCAAAAGCGAGCATCCAGTACAAAAGGATGTCACTCACCTGGCAGAGTAAACATGTTTCACCTAATTTTCTTTTACAGCTGTCAATCAGTATTCGTAAAGTTTGAACAATGAAATACAAATAGTGAAAGATTTGTGGTCAAGTGGGTACGATAACAGTTTTTAGCTAAACGCTGATCTTCACAACCTATGAACTGTGGAGAATAAGGACTAGACTAGGCCATACAAGAGCTCGACCGGTAAGACTGTTTTGGACCGATACCAGTATTTTTTATTTTTCATTGCCGATAGCCGATATTTTTGCGTTCCTCAAACCGCGGTGAAAAGACATTACAATGCATATTTTACACCGACTCACAAGGGAATAAGTCACAACTGANGAAATACATGAAAATGTTTGCAATTTTGCAAAATAATGATTCAATTAACAAAATTTAANAATTTTAAGTTACAGTTCAAGAAGCACAGTTTTTAAGCATTTTCTTGCAATGAACATTTTTGTTATCATACGGAAACCCAACAGTTCCGAAAACTCGATATTTGGGTACTGAGGTTAGAGGCACTCGTAGTGCCGATATACACATGCGGAATTTAGCCGATACAATGAACCGGCATCAATGTCATATCGGCCGATGTTTCGGTCTCGAGTTGTAGTCCAAGCTCATTCACGTGATTAGTCCCGCTGGTTTCGCATATACCACTCTCGTGCACGTTCAATCACTTATTTAGCAGAAGCCCATGCTTGCAAGTGGAGTTTCTTCAACACTCGCATGGCATAGAACGTCAAAGCGCACGGCTACTATAAGCTGCACAATATTTCCAACTGAACTGACTGTGTTGAAACACGGAAACATTGACACCTTACAGTGGTCGCACGGGAAAAAGTTAATGGAAACTAGTTTCGAAACTGAAACAAGCAGCACAATGTAACCACTTGCGCAGCTACGCAGCACGCCATGCTAAGCCTTCCCAGCACGTTTGCGGAAATTATGACTGTTTTTCTCCATAAAGCATTTTGAACAAAAAATCTGTGGGAACAATTACATTGCCTTCCTCGTCAACTCAATCCGAGACATACCTCTGAATGTTAGCAGTTACAAAGCCTTGTAATCGAGCCCAAAGAATAACACAATGGCAGGTATGAACAAAGTGTGTGTCTTTAAAGTATTTTATGGGAGTGTGCCAAAAATATGAAATATGCTTTTTCAGAGTGTGTCATCTCAAATGGCCATACCAACCTAAATGCAACTTATTTGTCTACATAGCTGCCGTTTCATATGCTGTTCATTCAGACCTCGTGGCTCACATAAAGCGCAATAAATAAACTTGAAAGCTGAAACAGAAAGTGGTTGAGTGACGAATCGACTCATTTGAAAGCAAACAAAATTTTAACACACGCCCTACACATTTGACGACATAATTGAAATGAATTTTAAGTGTTGTTTCCGCAGCAGATATACTAATGGTGTGCTTCAGCCTTGATTAGCGTCAAGCCCAATAGTAAAACATAACTTTGTGCCACATGCTCACGATGTCTCTTATTCACGGCGAGACAGGAAGTGCTACTACAGTTTGATGATCAAGGTTTGAGCAAACTCACAAAAGCAAAGATGAAATACATTGATTAGTTTGTATCCCTGCTTCCAACTGCTTCGAAATCGATGTGTGAACAAACTTTTCATATTTTTGCTTTGCTTCTACTGACCAAGCCATGCTCGAACGCATTTTTAATGAAGATCATTCTTGATATGTGATAAAAATAAAATATGAAACAGTCTCTGTCCAGTGGTAAAGAAGAGGTGGAATCAGTTTCATGGCTTACAACCTTCGTTCACAGTGGAGGTGACCTCATGTAAGATAATGTCAAAAACGATCATAAACTACAGTACAACCACATTTTAATGCATTGTGTAAGCAACGCTGCTGTTGGAGATACATTCAGTGAAGGCAATTGCTGCAACCTGCAAGTAAAGACTACGACCTTCCAGCATGCATATGATTTCTGTAGATCTCGTTGAGAAGTCCATGTAATTCCATTTCGATAACTTTATTGCCCTATGAAAATCCCTACCATACCAGTTACTGCCTACCCGAAAACGGAGACATGCTAATGAGGAGGCATACCCACACATTTGAAGTGGCCAAACGCCACGGCAAGTAAAAACACATTTTCTACTCAAGAAGAATACGTGTCAACACTTACAGTGAGACGTCTGAAGCTTTTGTATTCCAAGTAAGATATGTGAATGGCTAGCTCTTCCGGTTCGAGATGGGTGAATACAAGAGACACCTTGCGTCGTTTTCGATTGACTTGATTTGGCCTAATCGACATATGGGCGGCCGACATCCACTTGTAGGAGTCTCTGTGCAAAGACGGTGAACAACTTGCAGATCGAAACACTGGCATCACGTCAGCAAACGACAGCCTTAGTATCTTCTTGAGGTCGGAAATGCCACGATCTTACGGTAAGAACAATTGCAAGAACTTCGTTACGACAAGAACTGCTTCCAGACGGCTGCGATTAACTTTAGGTAACAAATCTCACATCACGTTGATCTATTACTACTATGAGCTTCCTTTTATTTTTACGAGTTGCACCTGAGTCGCTTCAGACCACTGTAAGAAACAAATAAAGTCGTGTCAGGAAAAGTATGTTTGCTCGTAACAAACAAACCAGGGCTTTGATGAGCTCAAATTATCCACTTTATTGTGGTGGCGATGTTTATCGCGGTGGAAATGTTCTTGAGTGTAAAACCATGTTGATTGTCTTGTGCGTTTGCTAAGCTTCAACTCGCAACTTTCATTGTTCTTGAAAATCGCAACTATCTGCGATGCTACTTGTCCAACACCCAGTCATTATTAACCTAAACAATTCACTTAAACTAAACAAGGCAGAAGCACGCGTACCTGATGAATTATTCTGAAGTTAATCCAAAATGTTACCCTAGACGGCTCGACACGTAGATGTCAACTGCACAGTGTGTAGCCTAAGCCATCTTGTCACCAACACGCCTTTCTTTGCTTCCTGCCCTCATGTTGCCATACACAACCTTCAGCCTGCTGTTCCATGGAAGGACAGCATTTGACTGAACCTTCATTGCTGTCCAGGTTATGTCGCAAAAACAAGCAAAGCGCCCTGCGGTTCGACAACTGTTGTCTTGCAGCTAGTGTTTCAAGCGAATAGCTGCACAAAAATAACAAGGATTGCCTCGTAGCAACCAAGAGTGCGAATCCTACCGTCTGCTGCCTTTTCTGTTTCTCGGAACGTGCAAAGGCATGACTACTAAGAGGCTGTCCTGCTGTCTTTTAACGATTGCGACAAAAACAGACCGAAGAGATCACGACTGCGGTAGTGCAACCCATCTGGCACGTCACGCGCTGCTCTGGTTAATAACCGGTGTGAAAACTGTCTGTTGTTTGGAGGGCAAAATGTTTACAGGCAGACGAAATGCGCAGTTTCGCTCATGTGGTTCAGTAAGCGACGTCCCAATTTGCAGATTAATGCAGCCGACCGTTATAAATCACATCAGATTGACGTGTGCGCTTTGGCAGGGCAAGTCAGCAGTGCGCGCGCGGTGTTTGTTGCAAGCTATGAGCGTTTCGCAATTCTCTCTAACCGTATATGCCGAATAACGGAGCCACATTGCGTCAGCGAATCGCCTGCATCCGCTGGTTAGGCAATAAAACCACATCGGTAACGCAACCCATAAATAAATTGCAAACAAAGTAATGTTAATCGTACAACTGTAAGCAGCAATGCAAAGTACAGTCCTTAAGTGTTTTGCAATAATAATTCATCAGATGCTAGCTAGGTTTTTCTCCAGAAAAAAACGAAAAAATGTAACGAAAAGAATTTTAGGGGTAGAATCGTGTCATCATTTAGCGGTTCGGAAATTACATTTAATAACAATGGTTTGTTAAGTCAAAAATATCCGCCATGCCTTTGGCCTCTTTGTTAAATTTAATGTGTAGTTACAACAATGCGAGTAATTGTGAAATCGCTGGTAGCTTGCACGTTTCTGGATGCGCCCTCGTATGCGCCGGCTCCAAAATAGATCTCTAATGAAAATGGTCTCGCAACCTTTCATTCTGTGGAGAAAATTAACATATGTGTACACAGCTTTCGATAATTCTGCGCGCGGAAGTTTTGCTTTGTACCAGTTAATTTCAATTATTAATCCACTTCGCCAGCAATGCGCAGATGAGAGCGAAGGCAGAACAGAATAAGCTCAGATTGATTTCGGTAGATGACTGTTACAAGCGAAACGTAGCGAGATACAATCGTTTTAATAACATCTCTGCCATTGCGATGTCATGTACTGTTTAAACTAACATGTAGCGTCAGAGCTATTACGGCTTCCCCATCAGCCTGTACAGCACTTCCGAGAACATACATTGCTACGCCTGGAACTTGTCAACAACATATCGCAGCCCGAAACCACAAACTTGGCCCGTTACGAGTTGTCACATTGTCTAATTTCTCTTTAATGATTCAGATGCCTGTTTTAAATACTTGATTAGGGCCCCTTTCAAGTCTTTATTATAAAAAATATCTTTATTTAACAGATTTTCGACTCATGTTTCAGAAGCTGGGTCGAACTCGTTGCGCTTCACAACTTTTCCGTTACCATGAAGAATTGACTTTGTTCTTCATGTGCTAGCTTACCCATCACAGCGCTAACAAATTTCGTTGTAACCTTGACAGCGGATGTCACATTTCCATGACATTCGAGAACGATTTGGCAATCCATCACATCACCCTATGCTTATCGCTGCAGCACTTGAATCATCGATGGTTTCTTGCGCAATTCGTGTTTTTTCGTCGCACACAGTGCCTTGTCTTAATTCGGCAAGATAAAACCGGAAGTGATTGCAAAATGCATACTTCGCTTATGAGGACCTCCACAACAGGATCAGGCATATCATTGGCGGTGCAGCGGGCTACGCGTATGAACTCGCCGAGATTTTATCAAGAGAAATGCAACTTCCAAACATTAGTCAGTGCACTGACGTTTCACAGATCGCGATATACTGCAATTGCAGGCGTTTCTGGTAGACAGCGCGTTTACAGGATTTTCAATAACGTTCCGTTTTTACTCTCACAAAGGACGATTTTTATTGCTAATTTTTTTCTTCAGCTGGCGCTGCTACGAAGGAAAAGCTTCATTTGAGCGGACAAACTTGTAAGCTAGTACAGGTAAGGCGCTTCGAGCCATACTTGTTGGCCAGGTCGATGTGGGTCGTGTCCACATCGGGATCAGTCGACGCCCTTTCCTGGAGCTGCTCCAAGCTTCGAACGAGCTTAGCGTCGAGATCAAACATATGAGGAAACTCGTGCAACCAAAATCTGCAATTGAGTAATGAACACGTCAATTGCTCATTCCTCTTCGAGACTTTTGAACTGACAAAAAGACATCCGTCTGCATTTAGGTAAACCATGAGAAAGTTGCTTGTCACACTTGAAAAAATCTCCAAGTTAGATTTGATCACAACAACTTTTCATTTACTGTAATTGAAAGTAGTAGAATGGTATAGAGTGCCACAAACCGCAACCATTTGGACGAATCGATAGAACTACAAAACTTGCCTGATTGCAAAAAATATGGACTTCTTCAAATCAGATGACGTGTTTTCATCTTCATACGTGCAAAAAGACACAGAAACAGTTAAGAAAAATTTCCCCAAAATAGACAACGCTACTTTAAACACTTGAGTCATTGCCTAAACCAGCGCAGTGGAAAGCAAATGCTTCCGGGTTCTGTGGTTACGACATCATATGAAAAACTTGCATTGCCGATGCAGCCGCAGCGTCTGGCATAGCTGCGAAAACAATGGTGCAGCTCTGGTTAAGGTAAGTTGTATCGGGTTGCATGCTGTCATTGCATGGACTGATTGGCGGAATTTCCACAGAACAATTACTGGCCATTAGTGAACAAAGGATGCTGTTGCTAATTAGCATATTTGCAGTGAAAAGCCAGCAAGAGGTGGAGGTCACACCTGGCGCTGTTCCGATAAACAAGGAATTTAACCTTCTCGTATTTCGCTGACATTTGCAGCATTGGCTGCAATCTTTACGTCGGAGCAGGACAGAAAACAATTTTTTGAACCTGATTTTCAAATTAAGTTCCTCATTCTTGAAAATAAAAATTGAAAGCTCTTGGTTTGCTGCAAGCTTTCGAGGAATCAGCCTGCTAGGCTCTGAATTCATCTTTTTGCGATGATTCAAGCTTGCACATATCTATATTCAAGTAACTACTATCCACAAGGGATATAGACAAGGAATCAATTAGAAAATGTTTTAATAGGAACTCAATTACATTGCTAAACATTCTCACTAATGCGTAATGCTACACATTCTCACTTCTCAGGCCTACTTGCAAAACCTTATTCAAATAGTTTCCTGGAAACGATATCCTGGAGGGCGAGAATCGTTGGTGTTTAAGTAAAATTGTGTCTTTTGTGAATAACAAGGAAACAAAAGGTCTTCAGCCTATGACAATACTGGAACGATGCTGTCAAAATATGAAACGTCATCACTTGGACTGCAATCTGCAATACCTTTTCATGTCTGAGTTTTGCCTGGTAACTTGACAGAGGGCACCGTATCGCTCTGGAAACTTATAAAAATAAATTTACCCTTCTACCAATCAAACTAGTGAGCAGGCCCTTAACCAGCTTGAGACACCAGGGGTGGCGAAGAGTTTTCTGAGAGGGGCCCAAATTTTTCAAACTATGTCCAATAATTTTCAATTATGCCGAACATATTTTTCCAGGGGGGGCGAAAAGTTTTGCAGGGGTGGTTCCCCCCTTGCACCCCCCTGGTTACGGGCCTGCTAGTGAGCAACCATGAACATAACACTTTGTTAGTGCCACTCCACAACTGGCTAAGTTGAAGCAATGCTCGATAGCAGGGATCAACCAAGAGACAAGCAGCACGACGTTAAGGGGATGCGCCACAGAGCTGTTCCCGTATTGGGGCACTGATGGACATGGCTGCCTGTCGCCAATAAAACATGACGCCAGCGATTTTTCTCTGCAAACGAAGATTCGGAACATAGACAGCGCACAAATTACGATGGTAAACATAGATTAGGATAAAGGGCATCGATGCTGCTGTGGGGCAAAAACATTTGTTTTTTTAACAGGTGTAGTACTGCTGCAAATGTTCGAAAAATACTAACTTATATCGTACCGGTAACCACTTTAGCTCAACCGTAGTTTGAACCCCAGTTTTAAAATTTCGCTAACAGGCTAGCGACAACAAGCTGATTTCCAACGGCGTGGGCTCATGTTGGTATTGATACAGGTGTAACAGCTGGGGGCAGGGGCAGATGCCTAACAAATGGAATTGAAAAAAGCGTTTTATTGGAAAAAATCGTAACTTCCTTTATGTCCTAACGGGTAACGAGTAATATCAAATCAACAAAGCAATTGGCGCTTGAAATTATGAAGTACTTTGTTGGCCGATAGGTACTGGCTGCCAAGATTATGCGCTGGTAATTTTTAAACCCTGGTGGTTCGTAATTACAGAAATTGTCAAATCAGAGGAAAAATTAGTGCAATTTGGAGCAAAATTGGAAAAAAAAATTTATCTTCAGCTAAAACGTTGACTTTTGGGAAAAATTTTCTGTTATGCCAACATGCATTTTGTTGGACAAACATTCTGAATCAACTTCGCATGTGCATCCTGAAGTTCTATTTCAAAAACCTTTTAGGAATGATTGCTTTCAAGCACAGAACAAAAAGCAGTAGCGTACGAAAACACTTTGCAATAAAAGTGCAAGGAAATGCAGAGAGCGCGGCTACTCCGTATCAAGCGCACACGAAAAGCAATTAATCTTGGTGCTCCAAGATATTTCGTTACTGGTCGATTTAATTCGTGTCAAGATTGACAGGAGACCTTTTGCAAGACCTTAAACTAATCTATGCTATCGATTTGACCGACAGCACAAGCCGGGGTTAAAACCTTCTAGATGGTGATCAGAAGATGGTCTTGACTGCAGTGGTCGCGTTTATCGTAAACATGTTAAATAGCGGGTGGTTTGCGCAGCATGGAGGATTATCTTTCCCGGAATATCACTGACTGCAAATCAGGTCTTTTGCTGGTCATTACATCCAAGGATTTTGTTCGAGTTAGCCCCCTCAAGCGACCTTGTTGACGATATTTGTGCATATTACTGCATGTAGAACCTATGGCGTGGAGATGACGTCATTTTTTGCGAAAAATAATAGCTACATCTGATCGTGAAGGTCCGCCTTGAAAATTTAATGAGAGACAAGGGTGCTCGCCATCAATAAAATGCGTGCAAAATAAGAATTTGTGCTAACTGTCACTAAACTCACTAAGCATAAGCTTTGATTGCGGTTGATCGGTAGATTATCGCTAATGTTTGACAATCCTGTCCTAGCTAATCTAACAACTTGCTAGAACTTAGTCGTTTGCAACAAATTTCCTCTCTCTTGAAGCTCATCATCGTTTAAACAGCTTTGCAGTATGAATCAGTGCAATCAAAAACCTGGCATTTTTTTAAACAGGCCATCGAAGTTGGTGAATACCGTGAATAACAACTTCGCAAAATGTTTCCAACTATGTCTTTTTGAAAGCATTGCTGCAATTCGCAACGCTCGACGCACAACGCTTAAACAACAACAAAAGAAACAAAAGGATATAGTTGAGTGAATAGAACAATGAGCTGCTCCGACGTCATAAACCAGTTATGAGTGAGAAGAAGAATCCTGGGGAATTCTTCATTGCAGCAGTTTCCAGCAGCATCTGGTCAGACAGAAAAAGCAGAACCATAGCCCACAGCACTACCTGCGGTTCGGATATCTATTAATAAAATGGGTACTACGCGGCGCTCCATCCTGTTGGCCGAACCAGACACGAGGCGGTGTTTCGCGGTACGAGAATTTCTCTTCGCGCTGAAGAGCGGATCCCGACAGCGCCATGGCAGGGCCCATGCATGACCATACCACTTGTGGCCTTTCGTGTTAAGAATGCAAGACAACTTACCACGAAAAACCACAAGCGATATGGTCGACTAAACACGAAAAAATAAACAGTATAGGGGTCTGGCGGTCGGGTAGGTCAACATCTTAATTTGTTTTTTAATTTTAGGTATGACTTTGCGGTACATTTACTTGCACCTGCATAGCTATTTATGATTTGATTTTCTTGGTCCATCTAATTGGGGCATAAAAATGCCTGTGGTTTGGGTTCGAAATACCAATCCATCACAAAAACTGAACTTAAATTTAAATTTATGCGGTGAACTGAAAGTTACAGATGCAGAAATTAGGTTGTCATTCCTGAAACGTTACCGTAACGAATGTTGTTGTGCATGGGTCTCACCTATAACAAAGCTTCACAGAATCCGGTCATGAGCAGACAATAACGCAAACTAGAGCGAACAGTGTTACGCAAGATTGCATGTTTCGTTCAACAACTGCTCCCTGCAAAATGTGCACTCACCGAAGCATTCCGCGCATCTTCGCACCAGCGATTCGACGCTGGCCGGGTGAGTGTCTTCGTCACGTGACGTTCCGTGATCGGTGACGTTGCCATTCATCTGCCGATGCACCACACCAACTGTACCAGGCTGCATACCGTGGTTGACGTGAGTACCTGGGTCGCGAAGCTGTCTGTATTTTGAACCGGCGAACGTGTCTCCGCTTGGGTGCGGCGCTGAGGGCATCAAAAAATGTTCTTGGTGCTTGTTCAAGTTTGAGGAACTGCGCATGCGCAAAACGCTGATGACTGTGTCGCGGAACCTGCGGCGGGATTTGTCCACCTGTCGGTTGATGCGCCGGCCTTCCTCCGCTTTCTGCGATGTCGCAACAACTGCAGGACTATGGGGGTGCGGCGCAGCAACAGAATCCACAGGTGCAGGTGAAAATCGGTGGGATTCTCTGCTCTGGCGAAAGAAGTGCTGGATTGACTGGCTGCGTGGTCGGGAGGCTAACGCGTGGGAAGGCGGGGGCGGTGGTGAACAGGAGCAATTCTGCAAAAACAAGTTTGCCGTTGCAAGCCACGCTGAAAGCACATCTGCATTCACATACACAGTTGTGCATCTCGAACAGCAACATGCAGTCACAGAAGGTGCCAGCGTTTACAGGTGGCATTCTATAGCAGGCTGACCGTTGTCGTAAAACGCCTAAATTTTGTCATTCGCGGACTCGAAACGTATTGATCAGAATCCTAAATATTACAGCGAAACACGGAAGTGTTTCACGGATTTGGCAAAAAGTGTAATGCAAATAAAATTGGAAAATTGTGTCTGCATCCAGTTCTGCAAATAATCACCAATTAATCCTGAAAATTACCAATTCGAAATAAAACACCGGATTTTTAACCAGCTAGAACATAACTTTTACTGCAGCTTGTTTGAATATCCAAATATCTCACATGTCTAAACTATATTGAGACGCCGGTAAATACAGCGGACGACATTATTATAAGGTAAAGATGCGCTTGGCTAGCAAACAACTAAGTTTCGTGCTTTTTCCCACCAAGTTTCCAAATGTTCTCAGAAAAACAGCGCTTGATGCAAGACTTAAGTGTCGAATGCTATAAAGCAGGGTCTCCAAATTACGGCCCGCAGGCCAAATCCGGCCGGTGAAGCCATTTCATCCGGCCACAGTGACATTTTGTCAATAACAAAAATATAAGAGTTACCGTCAGGGGTGACCCACTCAGGCTCATCACATGTTTTGCATGTTACCGTATTTTCCGGGGTATAAGTCTATCCGGGAGATAAGTCGACCTAAATTTCTGGGCCTAAAAACTAGACTTTCAAGCTATACTCGCCGTATAA
>JGI24021J15306_10001292_pt1 | contig 23979 bp, 11 predicted proteins | sample Ectturendosymbi1_FD_15306 | JGI IMG/M metagenome (IMG submission 15306) | reverse complement strand
GCGTCTTCACGCTGCAAGGAAAATTCGGCCTGGCCCTTTAAACGCGCCGCCTTCGACTACCTGAATACACTCTCGCTGTATACAACCTTTAGTTTATCAAAGCACACGCTGACAGCGCATATTTAAAGCGAGTTCAAACATAGGAGCCCAGAGCGCGGTTTAAAGCTGTTCGCACTGGGCCAGGTTCGCCAAAAATGAGAATGGCACAAAACTGAAACCTGAAATGGCCGTTGCGGAACGCAGAACACGTCAAATTAATTTACGTGCCACGAGACAGGTAATGAGTCATAAATGGGATTTCGCGATGTTACAACGCCTACTACTGTAACTTCAAGTGAACATTTGAAGATTTATTGCCGTGTTATTGTTACGCAATAAAGACCAAGAGTACAACAATCCGCTAGCAAGTTTCGCAAATCGCAACCAGCTTCTGCAGGCAAAGGATCGGATCGGACTTGAGCAAACTGCGCAGTTGCGTTAAGCGTTTCGGGGGCCTCGCGGTCACGACTGTTCCCTGTATGGCCTCGCGTTCATTTATCCGGTCCTGCCTACATGCCTAGTTGTATACGTCCAGAAGTCAGACTTCCACTTGATCAACGTGTTTTGTGAAGTTATTGTTGTAAAAAAAATGTAGGCTACTATGTCTAGTCCAGGTAGTCTTCTCTTATTTTGTGCTGCATAGCAGCAAGATACCTCTGGTGTTTACGACCAAAGTTACACATTTGCCACAATTTGCACAATCTGCAAGCAATCTGCACAATCTGCAAAGTACACAATTTGCACAATCTGCAAAGGCTGTTAATGTTGTGAATTAAAAATAAAGTTTTAGAATGTCTAGCCCCCCCTGCACAAACGTGAAGGCTGGATGACTTTCTGGTGACGATTCTGCCCAAGCCCGCAGACACGGGGGTATTCGGGGGCAGTTATCCCTAAATCTTTTTCGTGCCCCCCCAAATCTTGTTGTTCTCAGAAAAAATTGCTTCAAACATATGATAAAAATAAAAGTCTTTCCCTCCTAAAAATGTATTTTGCCTCCCAAACCTTAAAACCTGGGTACGGGCCTGGTTCTGCCAAAATTGTGTTTGCAATTAGGATGTTTTGTTTCGTAGGACATTCAGCCTCGCGATGTAGCATGACATAAATGTTTTATAAATCACCATTAAGGGGGCCCCTGTAAGTATTTTGGGCCTCTGCTACAATGCCACCACCTCACGTGAAAGTATAGGCTTATTTGTATGGATCTCGTGCTGTGTGACGTGATTTGGTGTATATTTTACGTCAACTCAACTCAGTTGATTTTACTCACATTAGACGTACTGTTTTACTATCAATAGCAAGGATGATGATTGGTTATATTTACACACTGTATATTTATACTACGTGCAGTCTAAGCAGATTGTGAGTGATTAAACCTGACGCTGAGGTAGTAAGCTTCAATCACAAAAACGAAAACCTTTACCGAAAACATTTTGTAGTTATTTGATATTGTGTATTTATGAGAATATGATGCAGTACTAATAACCTGGTATGTATAATTAGTGAATGCATGAACGAACAGTTTTTTTAATAAAGCAAGCTGGGAAAATTGTTAAATGTACTTTTATAAACCTATGCACAGAAGAAGATTTGGCTGGAAAAGCGTCAAACACCCACGCAATGTCAATAAGCTAGATCTACGAAGTTTTGTTAATCAGTAAACAGTGAAAAGTTAGCATTTAGTATAAATGCTACCCGTACAATTTAAGGAAAGACACGTTCATTATAATATGGAAGCAGAAGGTGTTAATTATTAGGTCTTCTTGCAAGAGCATTGACATAATATAACCTTACAGTTACATCCTTGCGTAGCACTAGAAATAGTAAACATTTAAGATGTATATATCAGGTGAATAACCCCTACAAAAGGTAGGAAAAAATTGTTTTGAGTGGAGTGAAAAAGAGGAAGAGATCGATAGTTGCAGAGGAGAAAAAGAAAGCAGGTAAACTTCCAAAATTAAAATCGTGGCTCAACACAAGAGCAATGAAAGCCGCTTATAAATGGTATCCACTCCTGTGTCGTCAACCAGTAGCATTAATCCTTCAAATATAGCATCCACACCTACATCCATTCTTGCTACCAACCAGTGAGTTTCAGCAGTTGCTCATGTTGGTGACATTTCACAAGAGGAAATATTCAAGTACATGCAACATACACGTTCGTTACTTCCTTGCCTTATTGTAGAATTGATGTTAGCAAAGTAGAATTCTACTTCCTTTGCTTGACGCCATCGTCATACCAATTCGAGACAGAGCGCGTTGGCTTTTCCTTGAACATATGACGGCACTTCCCGGGCTGTTCCACTAGATGAGCAGCAACTCAAAGGGTTCGCGAGGCTGATGCGTCAAAACATCAATTGGTGTGGTTGCTGAAAACGAGACAGTCTTGCACGGAAATGGTTTGACTAAAACAGCAGCGTACAAAATAAAACCTGGCAACTGAGGTCAAGGCCTCCTAGAAGTCTATCTGCATTGGTTGGGAACAGAACCCCTGAGAGAGAGGTCTTGCTGAAGTCAACTATTTATTTTAGATCAGTGTTTCTCAACCTTTTTACTTACGTGCCCAAGATAACTTTTGGTAAAAATTTCGTGGCTCACTACCATGTTAGCATTGCCTATGTTTTCATATACATAAATATATAGGCCTACACATTATTCTATAGTAGCGAATCTATTCCTGAATGCAATTCAGTGAGAATCTTACTGCTGAATATAAATCAATGTGTTGCTACGCTGTAGTTATTAGATGTCTAGCTAACTGCATTCTTTTTGTCCTGACTCCGTGGCCCACTCGAAAACTTTACGATGGCCCACAGGTTGAGAAACGCTGTATTAGATAAAGAATAGCTTTTCTATCTACGAGCCAGACCGTTATACCTTCACGAAAATACTCATGTCTTATAAGATTCTGCGTGCCTTGGTGATATGTCTTGATTGGACAGAATGACGAATTGTATGTTACAGCTGCTAACATTGGTGGTAACGAAATGTTATTTCGTTCACAGTGAGAAAATGCTATTTCAGTTGATAGTATTGCAATTAAAATGAAGGAGCAGTGATATGAGTACAGTGGCGTGCAGAGGTCTAGTGATGCCCGGGGCGAATGATTGATTGAATGCCCCCCTACCAAATTCTAGCATTGAGGAATGTGAGATACAGAGACAACAAACTACCTGCCCAGACCTTTTCCACGTGCAAAAGGATTACGCCACAAAAACTTCATCTCAATTGCGAATTAAGAAGAGAAAAAAACTGCACAAGTCTCGTACCACGTCACGCAACAATAGAAAGAGACTTGAACGTTGTAAACAATCGTGACAAACGGAAGAAAAACCCAGAAAGGCATTGAAAATCTCAGATCTAGGGTTTTGCTCCCAGAATGCTTTTCTTGATTTCTGGTTTTTTCTTCGGAAGAGCTGGAGCTTTTAGGATTTTACTGGGCAGTGGCGATTTAAGATAGGATATGACTGATCTTCTTGGTTATTATATATCATGACATGTATGACATTTTTACCACACTCTTCTGCAAGTGTAGAAAGAATGTGTTCGCAGATAAATTGCATGAAAACAAAGACCACAAACTTTTTGAACGCAGAAACAGTCAAAAATAGACTTCTTGTAAGGCTATCACCAGAAAAAATCAGACACGCACCAGATCGGAACCAAACAAAAATAAAAAATGGTCTGAATGGTACAGTGAGTAAGAATTACAAAGAATAGCTTGAACTACGAAAACATTAACTTGTTACTGATTCGGGAAGTGATAAGAAGAATTCTTGCAAACTGCGATTAAAATATCTCGAGACTTATCTTGTTTAGGTGTTTTGAAGAAACTTGAGACCTGCTTCTCATTCTGGAAGTAAAAATGAGGAAGAATCCATTTTATTAGTGATTGAAATAACTTGGATCCTATGTTTGTGACCTTGTTCATTTTATCCAAATTATGATATCTATTTGTTATCTGGAAAATATTTGCTTTTGCAATTCATCAGCAAAGATATATATCCACTCGTACTGTTGGTGATTGACTGACCTGATTTTGTTTATCTTCCTAACTGGGGTTTCCTATTCAAATCTAGGGTTTTCTTAATGAGTCTATATGGGATTTTCAAACAAATTCATTGACGACCCTGGTTGTGAAACATATGTGCAAGGGCACAGATGTTTGCATGGCAGGTTCGGCGAGAAAAAAAGTGAAGTAAGTTTCAGAAGAACGCTGGCGCTCTGCTCAAAATACATCCTTTTCAACGTATCTTACTTGGCGCCGCAAGTGGTTTACCAGCCCCCAACGCTGTTTTTTCTGAAAAATGTGCTGTATTATTTTGATCTTTTTTACAACAAAATCTATCGCCAAATCGTCACGCGTGATGCAGTCCTGTGACGCAGTTCGCATTGCCTGAAACCAAGCATACGAGACACCATCGAAACATAATGCGTTCCTATTCATAAATCCAACTTTGAACAAGCAACAACCAGCCTCGGCTTTTGTTCACTGTACTGTCTGCTTTGTTTTGATCATGGCGTTTATAGTGAAATGATAGTGAATTTACGAATGATAAAAACAATGCCTTTAATTCTTTTCAACAATACGTCGCTGCCATACTCGCAATCCAATTGCTAACATTTCACGCCTCAGTTTAATAACACGTGACTCTTCTAGACAGAATCGAGACATATTTTGAAGGCTACAAATCGCAGAGTAAAAGTAGGCTATCAGAAATTAGCCAGCCTACAAAGGGGACAAGAGATATAGGGTGTAAGGCCTTAAGATAATGATGGCCGTGCTTCATCTCTATCTCCGGTCACATACAGTTGCATGTCCCCTCAGGCAAGTTTCCACCAGATCCATGCAGTATGTGCTAGTAGCCTTACTATACAAAGAGGCATCTAGTTACGGCATTTTCATAAAACCGAATTTTCTGCCTTGGATGCCCGGATAAAGCTGTTACGGCAGAGAAACCACAGTACAATCGCCACTTGCTCAACTAATTGGGGAAGTGCACCAAAACTTTAGCTGGTTCAGCTGAATGTTACACATCGTTGATTGTAGGTGAAAGCAGAACTCAACTTTGGCTGAAAATGTCTAAGCTGAAACATCCGTCTTTTGACTTCATGAAAGCAACAGCAAATTGCTGGCGCAATGCGTTCTGAACATCTTCCACGAACAACTGACAGACACAGAAGTAAATTGTATGTAACCCTCCGCTATCAAACCCGGGTTTGAGAAATACGAACGTTTTTCTAAAAGTGTTTGAAGGACAACCACTAGGTTATGAAAGCCGTTTAAAAGGGGTAAAGCGCTTGTTCTGATAAAGTTGGAAACTTCTCTACATTCACGCTGTGATTGCTTTTGATTTTTTCTCATTTGAGTAGTGAACGATTGTTCTTTTTCCCTTACTTTCTGTGAAAATCTTCGAACGAATAAAGAAGATAACCGGTACAATTTTCCAAGGTTTGAGAAATTTTGACCATGTCTCAACCGTTTCGCTGACGCACATTCTTTTCGATTTCTACACATTATTCGACTATTCGTTTCCTACTAGTAGCTGGTTGCACTTATTATGAGTAGTTTGCCATGAACCTGAGCCGCACCTGCACTGTTTTCAAATTTTTCCACACTTCTAAACGCGATTAACAGGCGTCATCCCAAACCGCCTGCATGGCACGCCTATGCTGGTTGGCGCGTGTTTTACAGATTCTTTTGTTTCCTACTTGGATTCAGTTGGTCTAACATAAGTAAAAGCAAGGTTTAACAAAACTTTTAAACTCAAATATGCTGTGAGGCAAAGCTCATTTCTAAAGAAACCGACCCAAAACTACGACACACAAAAGTAACGGGACTATATACCTTCCGTAATTTCCTGGTATCGTTCATCTGCATCTTTTTGATCTATTTTTATTTGCTTATTTATTTACAGTATTTATTTTTTTAAGCTTACCGACTTTGCTAATGCACACAAGCGTCATGAGCAACAGTTTACGCTTTAAACATGCAGTGCAAAGCGGTTTTTGCTGTTAAAAAATGCTTTCGTGGTGCGATGAAAAAATTTGAAACGTGCTTTATGCGGTACATTTTATGTAACTGTTTTCACGATTCTGGAAGATCTCAAAACATGTAAGTCACTGAAAATGCTGTTAGTGGCATTTCGTAAATCGTGTTTTTCTTCTCCGTTTACCAGAATGTCACGTGTAGAAGACGGGAAATGGTAACGTGAAGACAGATGGCACGTTTTTCAAACGCCGGTAAATGGTTGAAAAAAAAACAGACCGAAAATAGTTTGCCTTTATTGCACGGTACGTAGGACATGAATGACCAAGAAGCACTACAGCTGTAGAAGCGTGACAACTATCAGTTGTGGTTAGTCAGCGCCCCGGGCTGCACAATACGTTAAATTCACAAGTAAACAGGAGGATATGAGTCGGACCTGCAGTGCCGTTGCTCTTAGCAGAAATATTCTTCAGGTTGTTGTCAGTTTTATGGGTTGTATCGTACGAGCCTATGTTTGCCAAAATCTACAGAATAGAATATAAGCATCTCAGCGTAGTATAGAGTTTTTATGTCTTTGTTTTACTGAGAACCGTTATTCAACCAACATGATGCTTCAGTTTGGGTGCTACAGACCGGTCAATGTTGTCGCTTTTACTTGACCTCGAACATAGTTGACTTCGTCGGTATCCTTTGTCACAGCCAGTAACGCAAAGCATTCAGAAACGTGCGGATGAAATTTGAATGCTGTGTTTGGCGTGGCCTCCTCATTAAAGCTGTATATTTGAAGGTATAAAATAATTAGAATGGTACAACCGCAAAGCGTATTTTGGAGTATGAGTCATGTGGAAAGTCAAAGAACCCCAGCAAATGACCGTGGCTTAACTGATTACTGCTGACATATAGCCAGGTTTAAGTCTGCTGAATAAGGTAATTAACCCCAGAATACAATATGATGGAGAGCTGAGTCTTCGATTTCTTCCCCAGTGCTGTATCATTCAAAGAAATATATTTGGTGGAGGTTTCTGGAAGTACAAATCTGGTCATACTCATTGCTACGGCCTAGTTTTGTGAAGTGGCCAACTCAGCCTCGTTTCTTATCTGAATGGAGCCTGTAAATCTAGGTGCAAGTCAGAACCACATAGTGAGATACAGTAGTGTAGGAGACGGGGGTGCAAGCGCACCCCTACAAGTTTTGATTTGTCAAAAATTTCAGAAAATTTTGGCAAAATCTCTGACCCTGTTAAATTCGAAAAGTAGCACTCACACTTGACAGAGCGGAGCGGAGAACAGCATTCTTCAGTTAGCCTACTTAGTTTTCAAAATGAGCAGGTGAAAACTGAGTTAGCAACTGCAGCATTTTTTTACGATCATAAGAAAATTTCGGTATCAGGACAATAGCCACATAAGACAATCGCCATCCGGGCAACTTGCACCTAGGATAATGCGTTTTACACCTACGCGAGCTATCAAATTTAGTTTACAGCATCGCGTTGCGGCACGTAGAGGAATTTTCGCGGCACTGTGGTTGGGAAGTGGGTACCACTGTGCTGCAGCAATATTGACTAAGCAATATTGACTATAGGGAGTGCAGCAAAAGTGAGTTCCAACATTTGTATTGCTGCCATGTAACTCGCAAATCACAAGCTAAGGTAAGACGATGCACATATCTTAAAAAAGCACGAAAGCAAATGGGTGTGGCCAGTGCGTGGAGTGAAAATGATGCAAATGTGCATGAGAGAATTGTGCTGGGAAAAAAATGAGAAGACTCAATAAAGAAATTAAGGTTTACACTGACTTAAGAATGTTTATGAAGATTTAATGACCTCAATACGATATTATTCGCCTAAAAGTACGAAAGTTGAAGTGAAAGTTCTTTAAAGTGGTCAGAGGACGAAGAAACTTTCGTTACATACATTTGTAATTTCAAATATTTTTTGTTATGATAGCAACACCTTGTGAAGTTCAAATGGTTTTAATGGTAATAAACGTAAAGAATTCCATATGTCCTAGGTGGCAGTTGCCCGGGTGAGATTGTCCTACAGCAGGTGGCAGTTATCCAGGTGGCTGTTTTCCTGGGTGGCGATTGTCCCAGGTAGCGACTATCGTGGCAGTAAAACAAAGTCCTAGAATCGAAGATTTCACGTGATTAAGAAGTTAATGCTTGTAAAGCATGCGGAAAGGATGTAACCCGTTCAAATAGTATCTCTGTTAATTATCACTACGCTTCTTCGCTGATTTGTTTGAAAGCATGCGCAAGATTTTTCTTGTTTGCGGGTAATTATTTTTAACATAAGCATACACAAACCCCACCACTGAAGTAACAATATTTTCGTCAATCAAAGTTCTTGAAAAAAACGCACGTCCAAGTTTTGCTGATGGATGAGGTTTTCATCAAAGTGTTTTTAATTCAAAGACTGAGAAATTTCAGCAGGTTGGGGACCATTAGATGATTTCGTCTTGTTAATTTTGTCAACATTTGTCATATCAATCGGAATGCAGGGTGTTGCCTGGAGCGCAGAATTTCGGAATATGGTCGCGTAACGATGCAGCCGGGTGGCAGCGACGGGTGGCTTTCGCGTACTTTAGTGTAAAGGTGCTTAGTGTAGCACCCTAGCCTGATTCACTATTTTTCGGTGATACATAATTAACAGGCTACTAGAAGCAATTCGACAGTGTAACGCTACAACGAGAGAATAGTATTGCTTCTAAATGATAAGATTTCTTTTCATGAATGTTTTTCAGTCATTCTCTTATACTGTAAACTGTAAAACAGACGAATCTGATCAACACGTGCATATCATTTATGAAGGTTAAGTCATTGGTTTTAACCATTTTAAAGTTACCACCTTTAGAGAGCACAATTGACATTCCATAAAAAGTGAACAACTGTTTCTGTTTTCAAACAGCAGATGTTGCATTTTTGACGACGCGAAAAGTTAGATATTATATCATGGGACATGGACTACTGCTTCAGATAAGTTATAAATAATCCGTTCGCTAATGTAGTAAAAAACTCCTTTCGTAGCGCATGCACATGTAAGTCGATTCCATAAAGCATTATATTGCTTGTCATAAGCGTGTACCAGCACGTTTTAAGGAAAGTTCTGGCTGCTGATATGTTGGTTGGATCAACTAAATGATATAAGTATGTTGCAACTGTTGTGTATTTTAGACACTTAAATAAAAAAATAAAGTAGAAATTAGAAGTGTTTTGAGGTCGTGAAATTGAGCTTTGAATATCAACCAAAACGTGTGAGAAATTGAGGAGTTTTCGACAGCTCTTGTGTAAAATAAGACTTGCTTTTTTAAAACAGACATCTCTGAACCTTTGTTCAGCAAATATAAATACGAGCGCAAGGTAGTAAGCAAGAAATTGAGCAAATGAGTATGGTTGGGCAAACCGAATCTCCTAGCCCTCGGATGTGGAAATTCACTAAAGCTAACCATGATCAACAAGAAAGCTACGCTATAATGAATCATTGCTCTGACCGACATCCTTTATCCGAAAGTTTGAAAGGTAAGCCTTTATCAAAAATGCCTCAAAAGTAGGAATCTTTTCAAGATTCTTTGGTTTACTTTCCTTAAGTTAATGCATTATCGGTCGTCAGTGGTCCATTGCATATGGTATTCCCCATCTTCAGCTCTGCTAGGTTCAAGTAAATGTGGTACTGAAAATGGGTTTGAAGAAAATTATGACAAGTAATGATAACAGTCTTGAAATAATAATTGCAGCTATTGTTGTTATTATTGTGTTACGTACAGTTAGTCGAAATGTCTGAGTAGTCTTCATCGTGTTTTTTCGCGGCTGTTATAATGGTTGAGACAATTCTCCGCGTAGATTGTGTATTTTCTATTGTTTTTCTTTCTGACATTAGATCAAACAAGGTAATATGTTGGTCTACTTTGCAGCAAACATCCATTCCTCAGCGCGTCTTAGTACTACCCACAATGCAGCTCAGAGTGCGTTTACAATCAAATGTGTAGTTGCTAATTCATCTAGTTAGGTTTCGCATCGTAAAAAACAAGGTTTTTCGTTTTATTTGTACTAAATTCGCTGCGCAGTAGTGGAGCTTCTGGTAGCCTCGGTGAGATACTGAATAACGTACTTTTTATACCGAGTTTAACAGAGGCTGTTTCCACCGATGACACTTCACCCGTGGACAATATAAAGCGTGAGTGATTGGTTCATTGCTTCATATGACCCAGCTAATGAGAAATAACGCAAAAAGTCATCATGTAAGAAGTAATCAATTGTCTGTGGAAATTAGAAGAAATGAAAATACAATGGCAAAAGAACTGATCACGATAAAGAAAGACTGTCACTGTGTCGCATATGGATTGGTGAAAGGCCATGAAGGTAATCTAGACAACCAACATCGTTTGAAATTTATTGACAGGTGTTAGAAAGCAACAGTTGAAAAAAACAAAGTTAGACAAACAAACAAAGAACATGGTGAGGAAAACGTACAGATGAATAGAGCAGGTCTATGTACACAAAGGAGTGGGTCTAGTCTCATTTTAAAGACATTCGGTCTGGTAAAAAAGATAAATGCAGCAAAGACTAAAAAGCTATTTCATGAAGTGAAAAAACTATGGAGTATAATTTTATCGGTAACAAATGGGTGTGCACAAGAAAGAATAACGAACAAAAAAATAGATAAAAACAAGTTACGTAAACACATAATATTTTTTTTCATATAATAAGTGTTTATTGAATTGCCTTTTGAAAGAAAAGGTTACAGAAGACTTAATGGAGTCTGGTATTGAAGACCGCACTTTTCAACCAACAAATGTAAAGGAATATTTCCATGAATAAGTTTTAACTCTAGGTAAAAACAGGGCGTTAGAAGTAGATGGTCTTGTGGAGTGAGAATGAATGGAGCTGATTGGAATAAATTAGTCATCGAAATGGTTTGGAAGCAATATGTTTTAATAGTAGTGCATGAATTTACCTACTGAAAATGTATAATGTTTGGGATGATATAAGATGGTTAAGTGCTAAAAGATTCTTCCAAGGAGGTGTGGTTAGTTGATATTGTTAGTTTTACAGCTTTGTGTTAAAGTTTAATGAGAGGCTGAATGGTTGCGTTTGAAGCACGTCCCCATTGAAGATCGAGTAAGTAATATAGGGATGAAATAATGGGTTATACACAACTTTCAGCACAGTTATGTTGTGTAATGCTGAAGTTTGGATAAAACTCCACTATCAGCGATAGTTGAGTCTTCACCCTTTTTGGATGAGGTTTCCGGCTTAACTTATTGTCAAGAAGAAAGCCCAGGTATTTTAGGTTATCTTTGTGGGAAATGCTGTGACTGTTGATGATAACTTTAAAATAGGTGGGATTATGTTTTAGAGAATTTAATGACATATAATCAGTCTTATTGCAACTGTCTATCGAAAGGAATCCTTTCACAGATAAAAATCAGACACTCCTTTCTTACAGAGTATATATTTCGCCTACTACTCGTACGTACTACAAGGCGTCATCAGCTTTTATTCAAATAGAACCTTATTGCAATTATTGCAAATTAAAGAACTTTGCTGCCTCTCTTATTGCAGTTGAGGATAGAGAAAGTTTGATGGCTCTTATCCAGTGGGTAATTGTACATATTTTAAGGTTGACAGTTGTTGATGAACACTGAAACAAGGGTTGGACACATGAAGGTTAATATCATCAGCAAACAAGGTAGTATGAAAATAGGAAGCGTGAGTGAAAATCACTGATGTAAACAAGGGAAAGTAAAGGCCCGAGGACAGAACCTTAATGGGCTCCACAATATCTTTTTTGTGAAGATTTAAAAAAAAACTATTTTGGTACACTGCATTGTTTTATGCAAATAATTTGAGTATAGTTTGTGTGGAATACCTATCATACCTTTTTAAAAGAGTTTATCAAGTAAAATTTCATGGTTACGGCAACCAAAAGCCTTCGGTCAGTCCAAAAATTTTTTTTTCCATTTACGCTTTATTTTTTACTCATATCATATTTCGCCACATTTTACGGTTTAAGCAGCTTTTGAAATTGCGACGATGGGCATGTAATTACTGGAGTTAATGCTTTAAGAAATTATGTCCATTTTTATCAGCTGTGATTTTGAGAGTAGAGTGAGCCAGTGAAAACTCTTATTTTTTCTGGTATCAAAGTTGTTTACTCCTAGGATCTGTTTAGCGTTCAAACAGATTTGAGGACAGAAAACATTCACTGGCATTTTTACTGCGACATAATTACACGTGTAAAAACTTTAGCAAAACTCAGAAAAAATGGTATTGCAAAAATTTGAAACACATTTTTGTATTGTACTTGTTATCCAGTATTCTTGTGTCTTTAACTCAGAGGAAAATTTGTACTCTTACTTTTGACTTACCTGTCGGTGCTAACAAGTTAAATATGTCTTTATCATTACCATTTTGTATACTCCTTCGCCCCAGCAGGTTGAAGTTACTGTTATGACCTGACTTTTGAAAAGAATAACAGGGCGTTGTTGCTGCATACAACATAAAGTAAACAACGGCAGTGAAAGGTGGATAATTTTTTGACAAAAGTTTTAGTGTTGCGACTTACGAGTCGAAACCTACGATTAATCGGCAAGAAAAGTGAAAAAACGTATGAACATGCCAAAAGCAGTAAAATTGAAACTGAATGAAACCTCAATCATACAATTGTGCTTTTAACTACGATGGCCAACCGTCCGGCATTTGAGAAATCCTTGATCTGAGTGTTCTTGAGTTGGTCGTTGACTGTCCTTGTTTTTTTTAATGCTTTGCTACCGAATATTTGAACCCATTGACAAACACTGGTTTTTAAGCGGTAATTGGTTTTCAAGCAGACAACTGTCTCAGATCAGACCCCTCTGCAACGATTCGGTCTTAAGGAACCATTGTCTTCATGGGTGCATTCATGTATAGCACAGCAGAGCATTTATTAATCGTTTGTCTCGATTGGTGTGGTTGGCCTAAAAATATTGGAACAGAAGCTTAAAATTGCTGTTCAATTTCAAAGATTAACAACTTCCTTATTTTTAATGGCAAATATCCCCTTTTCATGCACAGCAGTGGCCATTCCTGATTTAACACTTACGTACTAACGAAGTAAGTAGCACGTTTTGAAAAATCGTAAAGTAATCATCGATGAGTCATCGTTGTTGCAGAACATTTTTAAAGGCTTTTTCACACCCCACAGTAAAATATGCAGTCGTGCGTGGTTGTGGAGGACATTAGCCGCTTTATACTCCCAATTCGTAGTCTATAGTTCCACACCACGTAAGACCGTTTTTATCACTGGCAGCAAGATAAATACTCAAAAAGTTGCAATTAAAGCACGTGTCGACACAAGGAAAAATATAACGAGTGTAAGGTTTTGGGCAGTAGTCACATTGTGCGAGCGATCGCATTATACCTGAAAACGCAACGAGCAGATAAAAATAATTTCCTAACCACAACCCTGGTGGATCAATCACAAGCGGTCGGTCAAAGTCTTGCTTTCAGTTGGCGCAGATCAAACATTCGTTAACGAAAATGAAAAGCAACGAAATCGCTTCATTATTTCATTGTTTTGTTGCTGAAACGCTAGACTGCAAAAATACGTTTAATTTAAAAAATCATTTACAGCAGCCCATCTGCTCTATTTAAAGAAACTGAATTGATCAGATGCTTTGAAAGAAGGCACTCACAAAGATGGCAATTTACCGGGGCGTAGTTCAGCGTATCCATGGTTGTGTTGACATTTAGTAACATCTAATCACTTGCGTCTCCCAGCAATGCTCATTCAAAAATGTTTGACTTTAAGGTTGGATTAATATGCTCAATAAAAGTGAACAGTTCCGTAACATCCAAATGCAGTGAAAGCATTTTCCAGCACCATTGCCCTTCGTCTAAAATAGTTTACCCGATCAATGTTAAGTCAGGGGGCAATATGCCTTTGGTTCTACTTTATTGCGTTGTTGATGAATTTTAAAGTAACGCAAACTGCAAAAAAATTATATCTGCAATCTTAAACAGAAAACTCCATTATTTGTAAAAGTTGTTTAAAGGAAGTCGATTGGTGGGCGCCATCATCTCTTCGTTCTACTGGTCGTAGTCTGTTGCTTGATATTGTCAAGAAAAAGTTACTGCGTCGTAGCCTCTGATAAAAAACACTGCGGTTGACATTCACTATCGTTCAGTTCGTACTTCACGTATACGAATTTGTCTGTTGCAAGACACTGAATTATGCAACGCGTTTGAACTTTTTATAGCATTGTTTCTATTAGTTTGCGTTATCTCTATGTTTTGTCTTAAGTTTGTTTTCCATAAAAAAACAACAAAGACTAAAGGCATGAACGGTAGTGACGTTTCTTACCTCACGTACGTTTCTGTTCAGATCTCTTAAAATTAAGCAAGTGCAGTGCAACCTTTTTCCCGTTGTCGCGACTCACCAGCGAGTGATAAATTTATTCTTAACCGTGAACTTCTTGACAATAAGTTCTTATCCGCGCGTTCTTTCTGATGAGAAATTCCGTCCTCTACGATTCCATTTTGCCATGACTGCATTGCTTTGTCACTGAAGAAGCTTTCTTGAAGATGAGATGCCATGCCTTGAGCATAGACACCATCTTTATCACATTGAACGTAGGCCGGCAGTACGTCTTTTGTGATGCTGTTCTGCAGTTGTATGTGCTCACTTGCTCTGTATCTGCACTATCTAAAGTCGTGCGTACTTCATGAAAGCCAATCAAAAATGAAACTTTACAGTTTCCGAAAAAGGAAGAGTTATGCCAAAACAGAAAACAGAAAGTTTAGTAAGCATAGTCCTTAACACAGTATAATGTTACTCCTCGTTTATGATTTTCATGACTGAAAATCACATTTTTAGCGGGAGATGCTAGAAGGTGATCAAAGTTTAATTAAAGCAGCATATGTGTCATCTTGAAAGGTTGCTTTTGATGTCCGAACGAGTCAACGAGACATAGATTATAATTAGCTGTCCATCTGGTGCTTTTTTCTGTATTTAAAATCGAACTGCCCCACGTAAAGGAAAGGACAAAAAGTAGCCAAATGATAAAGAGTCTGGATCGATGGCTTGCACACATGCAAACCTTTGGTAATAACAGAGGGATGCAACTACGTGTAACGTTTAACGCTTTTGTATATCAATGACCGAATAGAGTAGTAGTTGGTGTGTTGTATCAGTGTTTGTTCTTCTTTAGTTATACTTGCGCGTACCAACTAACCACCTACCCTGAGATGTGCTACAACTCAGCATTTTTGCATTTTTGTGTTCTTTGACTAGCCCCTCTGATTTGGACCATGTCACTACGTAAGAGCCAAATACGTAAATGAAATACATATCTAAAGTACGCATTTCACCTAAATCAATAATTCACCTTCAACCAAGTGCAACTAACAGGCCAAGATGGTAACGCAAAAGAGGAGCATTTATACTTCGGCATTTCTCCTTTTTGTCTGCTATCCTGCACATCAGAGTAATTTTTTAAGGCAGTTTTGTTCATTAGGGCAGTGGTTCTCAACCTTTTTTAGTGATTTATCCTTTGGGCAATATTTTGTCCATCAAGTACACCTTGACTGTAATCATGAGCACAATAATTAGAAAAGTACCTATTATATTGTACTTTTACTTTAAAATTTCATCATGAACACACTTAAAAATCCGTGCACCCCTTGGGGCGCCTTTGTGTACCCCGAGGGGGATGCATACCTCCATTTGAAGGCAACTGCGCGAAGGCAACGACTCAGAAATATGTGCTCCGTTACGCTATTCGCTGCGCCGTGGCGGCGAACAAATATCTTTAAGCATTGGGCTCAAAGGCTTCTGAGACAAGACCTCCTGCGATCAAAGAAGATGAATTCAACTGTAATTTGTCATGTTGCAATCGATTGCAAACAAGTTACCCTAACCTTTTCCTGCATATAACTTTGAAGTATAGCAAGGATAGGTGGCCGACAGCGGGCGCTGAAATGGTCTTATTGATCTCTCTGCGCCCGCAGGTGGCACTTGCGTCTATTTCGAAAATCGGTAAAAAGTGCAAGTTACAGACAGACGCACGGTTACACGCTTTAATATGATTACAATCGACCACAGGCTCTTACGATTGAATTTGTCCGGATCAGCATTACATCTACGCTCTCCTTCAAGCTTCTCATACACGCCACGCACGGTTACGTCCAGTTCGCGGAGTTGTGTACATAACGTTTCACTGTACCTCAACTGTACAGTGTGTTGACGCAGTCCTCTGTCGCCAAGACGGTCATAGTTGATGAATAGTGTCTAGCAACAGCAGAGCGTACAGATACAGTGTGTCGAGAACGTTGTGACAATAACGCAGCTGCGTTCATGCGACGCCTAGTACTGGCTTGCCTGAACAAGAACAGTTCTGTAAGGCAGAGGCGGCCCGCAGTGCAACACTACCTGTGATCCGACCGACGTCAATGGCAGAATGAGTTATCCTGAACAATATCCAGCGCGAACTAACATCTTCAAAGAAGTTGGTTAGTTGAACTTTAGAAAATTGTGCTAAGCTTTAGAGCAGAGTATTTTGAGCGATCAGCCGAAGTTTGTGCAGTAGTTTTTGTTTTCTTTACAAATAGAAGCATTTACTAAAAGCCTTTTAGTAAAAATGTGCACGAATGGAAATTTGCATATTGCGTAACCCTTCGTCACCATATTGTTCATTTATTTCCAATGCGTATACGACGTTTCTTCAACAGCTTGCTACAAGGTTTGATAACAGTCATCTTTCCACTGAAGTCAGCGTGTGAATCAAATCATTTTCAGAACCTTAATAACACCACTAGGAATACGTACCAGCTTTCTGTAGTGTGGAAATTGTGTAACGCATGGTCCGTGCAGGAGATTTGAAAATCTTTTGACATCACTTATAATGTCGTTAATAACCAGCCTTCTCCAGTAATATGTTCTGTACTCAACATAATCGTAATACTTCTAAGCGTAATTGATTTAAACAAACCAGCTGTGTGTGCTGAACAGATTTTGCAATTTTTATACAGACCAATTGAGTACTGATGTTTGTTTTTCATTTCGCGTTTCAATTCTAACGTAACGGACGAGCAAAGCGGTATTTGTTTCGGTAATCAACAAACTTTGGCATGAAGTTTCAATAAGGTCATGCCAGACGTCCTTGAGCGCCAAGGACTCCTTGAATTTGTTATCAAAACTGGATATGTCCTTGATCCTTGAAAAACATTTTGTTGTCCTTGAGAATTTTCTGGCGTCCAAGTTTTTGAATAATTGTGAAATTGTTCACTATTTAACTATTGATTACATTGAACATTCAAGAATCAGGATTAAACAATGTAATTGAACAGAATAACGTGTGCAATGTAGGCCTAAATGTAATATTAACTTTACGTTCTTAATAAATGTGGTTGATTACCTACTGTTATTCAGCAAGTTTATTTGAAAATATGCACTACACCCCTGTATCTGAGAAGTATTCAAACTAGGCATGAAGTATAATTTCAATAATCACAAAACAACAAAATGTCCTTGAAAAATTTTCAAGTAATCTGGCAACCCTAAGTTTCAAGGACTGATCGTTTTACGACATTTTATACTTGGGGCTGTTGTTTGTCATCGCCATTTGTGATACTGAACAAAAGAAGCATAGGTGCAATCAAAAGGCTATAATTCCAGCTAGATTGGCTGACCTGTCGAAACTACTCACAAGTTTTCATTTCATGTAACTTTCGAAGAATTTGCGGAATCATGGCACATTTCTTCATTTTGTTGTTCTCAACCATGTATTGGAATTAGCAGTAACAATCAGTGGCAACCCGAAAATACTTCGGTATTATATTATTGAAAAAGGTTTGAAGACTTTGCCATCAACCTTGCCCAGCTGCTCCGTTTACACAAACTTGACCGCGCGCTCTATATATTCAAATCTAAATAACAAATGTAACCTTTAATATGTTCGCATTTTTTCCAATTTAGAATATGTCATGGATTTGTGAAATAAAAATATAATTCTTTATGATTTGGACACAAACCATACAGCTTGATAAGGTCAATAAGCTTTTCCGGAGAAGCTTATAACCAGTATATTCGAAAAAATTTGAAGAGTTCACTGTTGCTCCTCAAATATGATGCAACTGCTGGGCAGCAGCTTAAAAAATTCAAGAGTGGTTATGAAGACATCGGTACAGTTTAGGACAGTTTGCAATGATTTATCAGAAGTATAAAAGGATATGTTTTGATTCTATTTGAATAGCAACTGATGATGCCTCCTCAGTAGGCGAAATATATACTCTGACAAGATCATAGTGTCTGCGTCTCAGCTGTGAAAGAATTCCCTGCGATAGACAGGATAATTTTAGTGTACAATTTTACAGAGACTTATTTCTATGCTGTATTTTCACCCGGCGTCTATTTATTGTGCAAATAAGAGACACAAAACTATCATGAACACGTCAAGATGTTGAAGTGCATGAGCCAAAAGACTGAATCGCAAAAACTTGGTTGGCGAAGCAGGGGACGTATAGTACAGTATATGGGAAGAATAAAGATTATCGGGGCCTTGGGCCACTACAAAATTTTATGAGCTCTGTGCCGACCTTATATTATAAAAGAAAAACCTTCCCTTTCCTAAAATGACTTCAGTTTCGTGCCATACGTAGCTATCACAACATGTAGTTGTTCGGTAAATTCCACGCAAACTTCGGTCCTTTTTCTCAGTTGTTTCGTCCTGAACTGTGTACGCAAATACTTGTCACAGGTACTACTGTACATCTGTAAAAACTGTATGACACTCTACACCAGACTAACGTGTAGCCTGTTTTCCAAAAGTGATTCAACGCACCGAACACAATCTGTAGCGGTTCGTATTACAAGTGGCTCAAGAACAAAATCAGCCGTTAATTTTACGTTCTGCAACATCAGTTTGAGCTTCTTAATAACATTCAAGTATTACTCAGGATAAAACTTACTAATACTGTACATGTCAAAACTTGCAAGATGACAAATGTAGTCATGGTTGAACGCATCGTATTATTTTAACATTTTAGGAAATAATTTTGCGCAAATACAGTGCAAATGTTCCAAACTCATCCAGTTCAGCAAAACTGCTAATCTTCTGTAACTTGCGTTCCTCCACTATAACCTGGTTGACTAGCTTTGCAGAAGAAACCCCCTGCCCAAGACAAGGTTATGACTGACTTCAAACTCTTATTTATTTACATGTGTATAAAGACATGAGGATGTAGTTCCCTAAATAAAGCGACAGAGCTAAATCTGGGCAAACGTGTAAGAAACAAGGCAAATCGTTTGCATATATTGGCGTTTGTTTTTTTGAAAATAATTTATGTTCAAAAACAAAAGTTGAAGCTAGCACGTTTCTGTTTGTGGAAAGCGATAAGTGTTTTTAATTTTTATTGCAAACTAAGTAGTTTTCATCTAAATTTAGCAGTTCTAAAAGTTATTTTGAAATGATTTTTATCTGGCATGAAAATCATTTCTTGAATCCAATGAAGTCTCAAAACGACCGCAAATAGCTTATGGGCAGAGCATTAATAATGCAATTGTCAGCAGTGAAAAATATCTTTGAACTGAAATAGAGCGAATGCACTTACTGCGAATACACTGCAGCGAGTGCTTGCTCTGAACCTCTGCGATGCATTTCATTCAGTTTCTTTACTTGTTTTTTTTTCAAAAATAGGTGTGTTACTGCTTTGTCATATAACTGCAACTACAAAGATTCTTCAACTAATTTGAAAGCAGCATTGCACATTTTCGTAGTACGATATACATAAAGGAGGCATTCAATATTGCATGTAGCATGTACAACCTGTTGCAAAAAATTATGAAATATTGTCTAACTTTCTCATGCGAATTTTCTCAAAATTGGACAGCGCTTCCCAAGCAAAATTTGAGAGAAACTGTAAAGGTGTGAACAATCGCGGTACAATTAAGAAATAAATTCTTATAAACCGTACATACGTTTCCATTGACAACAGCCCCAGTACCTCCATGCTGAAAGTGATAACAACAATGGCTGATAATTTCTTTATAAACTCTCTTTATTTGATGTTTTTGGTGGATAGTTGTAGCATCCCAAACAGTGATTTCTGGAATAGGGAGTTAACTCCTGCGGAGGAAAATACTTCACATAAACCTTATTTGTTAATTTACGTGAAAAGTTAATTGCTAAACTTACATATATTTACACATGCACAAGTTAATGTTAAAAGAGTGTTGTAGTCGAACAAACAGTATAAACATTTCAGCGAAACAAAACAGAGTTGTGCAGTGAAAAAAGTAAATTTTAGCGAACTTAAAATTCATTTTAAATAGAAGCAAATAAAATGTCATAGAGCTAATGTCTGAGCTAGGAAAATTGCTGAGAAACATCTTGTTTCAATTCACTACTGACCAATTGTGCAAGTTATTTGCCTGTCCGTTTTTTCAGGTAAGCTTTAAAACAACTCAAAAATGAAGTGCTATTTGTTGTTCCGATTCCCGTGGTGCGGAATTCGAAAAATCAGACTAAATTTTTCTACTATTAAGCGTACCTGCGCTAACTTACACCAATGAGTTTGTTTTGCGTTTTGTTCTGTCTGATATTGCAGAAATTATGGTACTTTGCAAGTTAAGTGAAGGTTCTGTACGTTACAAAACCAAAATAATCACGGAGTTTGCAAAACGTTCCTATAAAAAGTTAATGGGTTGTTTGTGAATTACGCGTTTTTCTGATGAGCAGCAAACTGAAATTGAGGGATAAGAAATTGATAAGAAATGTCCTTTTTCGGCCCCTTATTGCCTTGTCTGAGGCCGTTTGACTTGATTAAGAGCTCAGCATTAATAAAGTCCTTAAATTTCAGGTGAAGGTAGAACACTCTGAAACACCAAATTTTCATGCTCGTATCCGGAACACCAGCAACGTTTGAAACTTATCTCATTTAGATCATTAAAGGAACAAGAATGTGCTAAATATGATGATTTTCAGGTCGAGGAATCTCCTTAAAAGTGTGCCCGAATGCCAGTCAGCTCTTCCTTGCTTTTACCACATTGCTGTTTTTTGCTTCCTTCGAATGCATTCTGCTCACTATCATCGTTGTCAGACCAGCTCTCGAAGCAAGAAGTTTCTCTCTCACGAAATGTACAGGTGGGTATACCAGTTATTTGTGACCGAGTCAAATGCCGAGCAGAGAATCTTCGAGAAATTTTTAACTAAGAAGTGATTAAACTGGATCCTTCTAAAAAATATTTGACCAAACTTCAAAGCAATCAAACGTGATTCTCGGAAATCCATTACAAGTTTTCAAGGCGGTGATGCCTTTGAACCTAAAGGTAATAATTGTACCTTCTAAGCTTGGTCTTTGTTGATAATTCATAAGGATTGGTAAGATTTTTTCATACGCAACAAAATTAATGCTATGAGTAGGGCTAACTTGAAAAAAGCAAGGCTAACTTCCCTTTGCTTTTTTATTTGGTCGTGCTGTCGTCAATCCTCCGTAAAGATATATACTTGTTAAGTGCACTTTACCTGCACGTCGTTAGTCGCCAGTTACCCCAAATTCGCCCTCGACGTTTTAAACACTAGAATCGCCACTGGTGGGTTTCGTTTCTTTCTTACGTAAAATACTAAAAATTTTACTGCATGAGAGCATCCGAGCAATTACGGACATTCTATCATTAATTCAATCCTTGCTTTCCTTACATTGTACTCTCTGCTTTACGTGATTCCTGGCTGCGATGATGCATGGGCTGTCAGAGCAATGAGCAGATGACGAATGCCACGTGTCCAATTTCTCTTTGTGTTCCCAAATCAGAAAAAGATCCGTGATCTACCGGTTTTACCCAATATTCGCAGCTGGCACAGGACGTTAGAGGATAATGACATTGATGAATTGCTTCAAATTGTTATAATGCGAAGTTCCATCACTGAGTCATCACCCGTGACTGTGTTGACAAGTTGAGTTTTCTTGTTTTACAGTGGTCAAATCATTCAAACAGGGAAACACAAGCTGTCTTGTAAGTTCCGTTGCCAACGACGTGGCAGTGAACGTGTTTCCATGCCTTCAAATATACGTCTTGCCCAATGTTAGCGGCAGCACAACTGCTTTCTCTGCGAGACGCACAAAACGAGACACGTGGTTTGGGATTGCCGAACTTTCATCCAACTCAGAAAAATACTCCAGTGAAGACGAAACGTCGAGTGCAAAGCGCTCAAAACGGTCCAATCAGAATATAACCAATAAAAATGCAGCAAACAGCACGCCCTACTTGTTGTTTCAAAACGAGCTGAATTTCGCCGGAAATGATTACCTGTATAGGCGCTGTTCGTATTTGCCGGCGCGGTGCCCGACTGACTTACAACAAACCACGCAGGAGATTCAAAACTACGCTCTGAAGTGGGGCGTCGTCAACCAGACGTACGATTGCTATTTTAGCGCTGAATCGGACCAGTGGTCGAACGGACGAGTCATGCGTTATAAATTGATTTCGATCGGTGCGATGTGGAACTCCATTGTTTGGCCTTTGATTGGAATGTTTACCAGCGTCTTGTGCTGCGTTGGGTTCTGGAGGCGCAGTTACCGTCATATGAGTCGACTATTTATTTACAACAGCTGGTCGGCGTCGTAGACACCATGTACTTCCGGTGATGCTACTTTCGGGTAAGGACGCATCGGTTGCCAGTTAGCTGAAGCACGTCTGCAAAAATGCAATCTCATGAAGCAAGACCTTGGTGGTGCAGCGGTGAGAAGCAGACAAACCGCATGCGTTTTTTTGCTGCAAATGGCATCGAATCTCGTAAGAGTGAATTATTCTCGATGCAAACCTTTGTAAAGCTGATGGCAAAAAATGGTTGTTTTATCCTGGTCGGCAACGAAAGTTGAAGAAGTTGATGACTGACTTGCGGTGTTCTGAACATACAAGCAGGTCGTAAGCAAAAGCAGTTGTCAGATGTGGCAGTACTCTAAGTCAATGATTAACAGCGGACTGAGGTCTCAGGGCTCGACCGCGAATGATAAACTTTTTTGCTGTTTTGGTTTGAAAAGAATTTCGTAGTGGGTCTGGGAATGTTGCCATTCACTAAGCAAAGGCATATCTTTCTGTGACATTCGGCATTTATATGATATTTCTTAAAGTTTATTTTCAAGAGCAAGCCCACATTTTTGCTAATATACTTGATTCTATTTAGCACACCTAGAAAATATGCTTATTGCGCTACTCCACTATTGTTTTTCAGCAGCCAAACTGTTACGTCACAGTTTAGCCAAAAGTTTTTTTTGTCACTAGCCTTTGGAAAAACAACTCCTGTAGCGAGATTTCTTGATATATGAAGTAAACTTGATAGTATTTAGGTAAAATTTGTGCAGGTGCACCCAACCAAGTTTACAACCTGGTGTACCAAACGCTGGATTTCATTATGGTGAACGTCCGGGGGATACGCATGTTTGAAATGTTATCAAATAATTGCAGAAAAACATCTTTTCGTCAGAATTTTTACCAACAAATAACAACAGAAAATTCCGTTCCGTAGAAGCAGAAGTACCAAAGACATGATCTGCTGTTGGCCGATCTGTAAACCAAAGCAATGGATTTGCTTTGCCGCAAATGTTTTATTTTTCGTAACATGTGATGAATTTTTACCAGCACTGATGTCTTTATACATGGTACAGTGACCTTTATCGATGATAATAATACACATTTGGGTTTGAGCTGTGAAGTTAAGCGTTGCTGAAATTGACATTCCTGATGAATCTTTGGTGATTAAAACTAAAGTTCATCAATTAGTAGTTCATGCACAAGGTCGTACGCAAGGGGGGTGTTGGGGTTAACCCCCCCCCTTGAGCTTGATATTTTACAAAGACTTTATTACCTTCGCAATATTAAGTGTTTTCGCATACTTTTTGCTTGTTAATTTGTCGACTTAATGCAAATAACACGGAATGAATTTGCATGCAAATTTCAAGGAACATTGTAAATGGGCCAGAA